>ERZ1292623.858-Hain-H51-01um-R1-858-length-31094-cov-23_pt4 | contig 25152 bp, 29 predicted proteins | sample MGYA00564398_ERZ1292623 | MGnify/ENA primary metagenome ERZ1292623 (study PRJEB36523, sample SAMEA6512633) | groundwater metagenome | collected 2019-01-07 | study: AquaDiva: Metagenomics assemblies of 32 groundwater samples | reverse complement strand
TTTCTTTTTTAGGAAAATGCAATAAAACAGCTTGTATAAAAATACCGTCAAAATTCTCTTTTAGATTCTCTATGTCCCATAAATCTAATACTCGAAATTCAGCCTTCGGAACTTCTCGCTTCGCTATCTCAATCATTTTCTCGGAAAAATCAATTCCGATAACATTTAATCCCTTGTTAATCAAATATTTGGTTTTTGTGCCGCCGCCGCAACCAACATCAAGCGCGATACTATTGGTTTTTAAAAAACTGACGAATTTATCCGTACCCTCAACCCACCAATCGTCCTGCTGATGATTTTTATGCCAATCTTCGGCAATTTTATTATAAGTTAACTTTAAGTCCATTTAATCAACTCTCGTCTAAAATTATTCTTTTCTTAAACTTTCCCTTGTCTTCGGCTTTTTTGTTTTTAACGCTTTCCAATTCCAACTTGTCAAAATTTTTAAATTCACATATCGCGTCAATTACTTCAAGAATATCCGCGATTTCGCCAACGCTCGGTTCTTTTATAAATTCATCTACTTCTTCTTTTAATTTTTCCTGCAATTTCCCCCAATATTCGGTTTCATCGGCAATATGAAAAACGGCCCTTTCGCCTTTTCCTTCTATAATTTCCACTATTTTATCCCGCACTAATTTATTGTAAATTTTTGGCATAATTATTTTTTAATTTCTATTTTAAATTTTAATTCGTCTACTTTTATCTCCTCGCCTTCAGATTTTGCGAATTTTATTTCATTTGTATTTGTGCCTTTTTTTATTTCATTCTCAAAATTTTTAATAAATTTCCCCCCCGCTTCATCGGTTTCCATACCCAAGCTTATTTTATCCTGCGGATTGAGGCCTGCTTTTTTACGCAAATCCTGAATAGCGCGGATTAATTCTCGCGTCATGCCTTCGTTTTTCAATTCCGGAGTAATATTCGTATCCAACTTGTTTTCTTTTTGGCCGGTTTTTATTTCTTTTACATTTATTTCATCTTTAATAAGTAATAAAAACTCGCCATCTAAAACAGTGGCTGTCCCAAAAATTGCTAATGGCTTTCTAACGCTTATCCCAGCCCTCGCTCTTTCTTCTAATGCGACAGAAATAACATCTCTTGTTTTTTTCATTTCCTCCAATAATTTTTCGTCTTCCTTTTTTATTTTTTCACCCTTAGGCCATTCATCCAAATGTACTGATTCTCCGCTTCCTTTCAGCTCTTGATAAATTTCTTCCGCCACAAACGGCATAAACGGCGCGATGAGTTTTGAAAGCTCTATTAAAACGTGATGCAGGGTTGCGGTGGCGTTATTTTTATCATTATCTTCATTTTTAAACCTTTCTCGCGAGCGCCGCACATACCAATTAGACAAATCTTCCACAAAATCGCCGATTGGCCTAACCGCTTCGCTCAATTCATATTTATCCATCGCTTTTGTAATTTCACCGGTTAATTGATTAAGTCGCGTTAAAATCCACTTATCTAAAATATTTTCATTATGTAGATTTGAGATTTTATTTTTGAGATTTGAATTTAAAACATACATTTTATAAAATGCCAAAACATTTTTCAGCCGCATAATCACTTTTTTATGCGCTTCGTCAACGCCTTTTTCCGAAAAGCTCAAATTTTCCGCTTTAACCACTGGCGACGATAAAAGATAAAAGCGTAAAGCGTCCGCGCCGTATTTTTCCATCACATTTATTGGGTCAGGATAATTCTGCAGACGTTTTGCCATCTTTTTCCCATCTTCCGCCAAAACAATTCCATTGACAATCACATTATTAAACGCCCGCGAATCATTAATTGCCGTAGCGATACAATGTAAATAATAAAACCACGCGCGAGTCTGATCCACGCCTTCGGCAATAAATTCCGCCGGGAAATTTTCCTCAAATTTTTCTTTATTTTCAAAAGGATAATAAACTTGAGCATAAGGCATTGAACCGGAATCAAACCAAGTGTCTAAAACATCCTGAATCCTCCGCATTTTCCCGCCGCATTCACAATCAAACTCAACTTCGTCAATATAAGGACGGTGTAAATCAAGTTCGTAATTTTGATTATGCGGCAATGGAATAAAATTTATTTCTTTTATTTCAGACGTTTTTATAAAATCATTGTTGCCTTTTTTAATTTCCACCGCTTGTTTTTCATTAAGGCCATCAGCAACCGCGAAGATCATCCAAATTGGATATTCATGACTAATAATTAAAATTTTTTTATTTTTATACTTGGCGTCAATTTCATAAATAAAATCTCCTACTCTTTTTTTAAGCTCGTTTAGGTTATCTCCGTTTGGAGGATTTTTATAAAATTTTTCTTCCAACGAGTTGAAGTATTTATGATAATCATCAACTGGACCGCCTTCAAAATCGCCGACATTCATTTCAATTATTCGCCTGTCGGGAATAATTTTATCCGCACTCAAACCTATTTTTTCCGCCACCAAAAAAGCCGTTTCTTTTGTTCTTTCAAATTCAGAATAAAATATAAGGTCTATTTTTTTGTCCTTTAATTTTTCTGCAGATAATAATACTTCTTCTTTGCCTTTTTTTGTTAGAGGATATTTATGACTAGTTTCAAGCCGGGCACTAACCCAGTTTTCCCCGTTGCTCTCTGCCCACCCATGTCTCATCACAAAATAAGTGTTTTTGGGGGTTTCAATATTATTCCTTATCTCATCAACCGAACCGACTACTTTCACCTCCTTGCACTTTTCGCATTTCCAAATCGGAATCGCTGACGCCCAATATCTTTGCCTTGAAATTGACCAATCCCGCGCCCCTTCCAGCCATTTGCCGAATCTGCCTTCTTTTATATGCGACGGCGACCAATTGATATCTTTTGCCAGCTTCAAAGCGCGCCCTTTTATTTTTGTGATATTCACAAACCATGATGAGGTGGCGTAATTAATAAGCGGAGTTTCGCACCGCCAGCAATGCGGATAACTGTGTTCGTATTTTTCTTTGGTAAAAAGAAAACCGCGATGGGCAAGATTCTTAATTACTTCCACATCTGTTTTTTGATGGTCATCTTGCGGTTTTACGCTCATACCGGCAAAATCTTTTGCTTCCGGCTTGATAATTCCATCCATACCCACATGCTGAATAAATGGCAATTTGTATTTTTCCATTAATTTAAAATCGTCTTCGCCGAACGCCGGCGCGATATGCACAACCCCCGTGCCTTCGTCAGTCGTCACAAAATCAGCGGGGTAGATTTTGCAGTCGCCTTCATAGTAATCAAAGAGTGGCTTATATTTTTTGCCAACCAAATCTTTGCCTTTGATTTCTTTTACAATTTCAAATTCTTTATCTTTCAGAACATCTCCTATTCTGTCCTTGGCAATAATATATTTATTATCTTCTCCCTTAATACTCACTACTTGATACTTAATACTTTCGTTAATTGCCAGCGCCACATTCCCAATAAGCGTCCACGGCGTCGTCGTCCACGCCAAAACAAAAGTGCCCGGTTCATCAACCAGTTCAAATTTTACTGTTGCCGATAAATCTTTTATATCCTTATATCCTTCGGCAACTTCTTGTTGAGAGAGCGTCGTTTCGCATCTCGTACAGATATGCATTGAACGATAGCCTTCGTAAATCAATCCTTTCTCCCATAATTGTTTAAACACCCACCATACGGATTCCATAAAAGAGAGGTCCATGGTTTTGTAGCTGTCTTCCATATCCGCCCAACGGCCCAAACGGCTGATAACTTTTTTCCACTCATCAACATAACCAAGAACTTTTGAACGGCAAAATTCATTGAATTTTCCGACACCCATTTCTTCAATCTCTTTTTTGCGCTTGATGCCGAGTTCTTTTTCCGCAATGTTTTCAATGGGCAGGCCGTGGCAATCCCAACCCCACTTACGCTCCACGCGGTAACCTTTCATTGTCCAATAACGAGGCACTGCGTCCTTTATAACACTAGCGACAATATGACCATAGTGCGGCGTACCAGTGGCAAACGGCGGGCCATCATAAAAAACGTAATCGCCCTTCGGCGCTTCTTTATTTAAGGGCTTGTCCTGAGCCCGCCGAAGGGATTTTTTGAAAATTTCCTTTTCTTGCCAAAATTTTAGAATTTCTTCTTCTGTCATTGTGTTTAATTTTAGTAAAAAATTGAGGTTTTTACAAATAAAATGGGGTAATTAAAAATTACCCCCTACCCTTAATATCTAAAATCTTATCCTCGCTAAATTTCTACTCCGTGGAAATTATTGCCGACATATGCGTAATTATCGCAGAAGACACATTTAAGTTTATGCAAATCTCCCGCATCTAACGCTATCTCTTCTTTAACTCCCTTACCGCATTTCGAGCATTTTATCCCAAGAACTATTTCTTGATTATTTTCCTTACTCATCCCTACACCTCCTTTTTATCTTTTTACTTCGTTTATCTTTCTTTTTCTGTAATTTTTAGGATTCCTCGTTCTCTCTCCTGTTTGATTGCATTTATACCACCGTCTCTTCATTGGCGTAAATGTAATTTTCATTTTCCCCTCCTTTCATAGAACAATTAATTCGTCGCTCACCCATTTCCCATTAAGGATTTTTCTGATAAACGAATATTTTATGCCGTATTCATTTATCGCTTTTATCAGCTCTGTTTTTACTTTTCTCTTTTTTAATTTCTTATTTTTTATACCAGCCATTTAAACCACCTCCCTTTTTGTGCCTACGCTAGCAAATAACGAGAGCGGTATAAAAAAACAGCGAACGACTCCTCTAAAATGCGGACAGATTCTTTTTATATTTTCACTCTCAATTAATTTGTGGCACCTTCTGCTCCCCGGCGACTTTCTGCATTTTCCTATTTCCATAATCCCTCCATTTTTTATTATTTTTAATGTGCAAATTTATCCCAATTTCTTTTTTTATAAAATATCATCTTGGCTGGGTTTGTCAAGCGACATTGGTTCCAAGTCTGCGGCTTCGCCCGTAATTCGCAAAACATCTTTGTCTATTTTCCCCAATTCTTTATAAGCGCTGTTGTACATATTAACCGTAGTGCCCAGATGCGTGCCCAATTTTTTCATATAAGTTTCATAACTCCCCAAATGCCGTCCCAATTCTTCAACTCGCTTGCGAATTTCTTTCGCCGATTCTTCAATCTGCAAAGCTTTCAACCCTTGCAAAACGGTCTGTAAATAAGCTAAAAAGGTCGTCGGCGAAACAATCATCACTTTTTTATCGCCGGTCGCGTATTCAATTAAATCGCGGGTGTTGGATTTCACGGCGCCGACTTTATTGATAAGCAAATCGTAATAAACCGCCTCGGACGGAATAAACATAAAAGCGAAATCCATTGTATTCTCCGAAGGCTTGATGTATTTTGAAGTTTCATCGATACGAGCTTTTAAATCGTCGCGAAAAACGCTTTCCAGTTTTTGTCTTTCGGTTTCGTCCCGCGTTTCCAAAATCCGATTATAATTTTCAAGAGAAAATTTTGAATCAATCGGAATTATTTTATCTTTTACAAAAACCACGGCGTCAACAATACTGCCGTCGCTAAACTCATATTGCATCTGAAAAGTTCCGGGCGGTAAAACATTTTCCAAAACAGTTTTGAGAAAATATTCTCCCAAAACTCCGCGCTGTTTCGGATTTTTTAAAATATCCTGCAAGCTTTCCAATTGACGAGCGATGTCAACAACCTGTTTCTGGCCCTCGCCGACTTTAGTCAATTCAGTCGTAATTTCTTTGATGATTTTGGCGCTTTCTCCAAATTGGCGCTGAAGAATTTGCGTTGACTGGTCCAGTTTGGAATCAAGCGTTCTAGTAATTTCCTGAATTTGATTTTGCAATAAAAGCAAAGACTGGTCATCTTTCTCCATTTTTTTATAATTTTTCAAAAATAAAAAAACAGCAACAAAACCGGCCAAAATAATTATCAATATCGCTGTTAAAAATATTATTTCCATGATATAAACTTCCTGTTTACTGTTTCTCGTTTACTGTTTACTATATAATAATGTCTTTATTGTCAGAATACAATTATACGAAAATCGGTTCGGCAAACGACTTAGATAATCAGAAAGAGCAAAGAATTTATCGGCTACTAGAAATTTTTCCGGCTTTTTTATCATGGAGCACTTTAATCGGCATTGTTCTTATGTCCTGGCTCTTACCAATTTTCGCAGCAATTTTCATAATCGCTTTTGATATTTATTGGCTTTTGAAAACAATTTATTTAGCTCTCCATCTTCGTTCGGCTTTCAAAAAAATGAAAAAAAATATGGAAATCAACTGGCTTCGCGAGTTGACTAACGACCGACGACCGACGACTAACGATTGGACTAATATTTATCATTTGATTTTATTGCCTTTTTACAACGAGCCGAAAGAAATAATCCGCGCCTCTGTTGAAAGTTTGGCAAACGCCAATTATCCGAAAGATAAATTAATTGTCGTTTTGGCGGCTGAAGAAAAAGCCGGCGAACAAGCTAAAATAATCGCCGAAAAAATCAAAAAAGAATTTGGCGAAAAATTTTTTAAATTTTTAATTACACTACATCCTGCGGATATTCAAGAAGAGATTCCGGGCAAGGGTTCAAATATCGCCTGGGCGGGAAAACAAGCCAAGGAAGAAATAATTGACGCCCTTCAAATTCCCTACGAGAATGTTTTGATTTCGGCTTTTGACGTGGACACGGTGATTTATCCCGATTATTTCAGCCGCTTAACTTATGTTTTTCTCAACACGCCGAATAACCAAAATTTCAGCTATCAACCAGTGCCGTTTTACATTAATAATATTTGGCAATCGCCGGCAATGGCGCGCGTTGTGGCTTTTTCCGCCACTTTTTGGCATATGCTCCAACAAGAAAGAATGGAAAGGTTAACGACATTTTCGTCGCATTCAATGCCCCTACAAGCGCTTATTAATGTTGATTTCTGGCAAAAAAATATGGTGAGCGAAGATTCAAGAATTTTTTGGCAATGTCTCTTCCGCCATAATGGCAATTACGGAGTTGTACCGCTTCACTATCCCGTAAAAATGGACGCCAACGCCGCGCCGACCTTTTGGCAAACAATGAAAAATCTTTACAAACAACAACGCCGCTGGGCATGGGGGTGCGAAAATATTTCGTATATACTTTTCGGATTTTGGAAAAATAAAAATATCGGCTTTCGAAAAAAATGGCATTATACATTAATTTATATTGAAGGTTTTTGGTCATGGGCGACCAATACTTTGATTATTTTTATGCTTGGCTGGCTGCCGATTGTGTTGGGCGGAGAAATTTTCAAACAAAGCTTGCTTGCCTACAATCTTCCGCAAATCACCAGGTGGCTAATGACTTTGGCGACTGTCGGAATCATCACTTCGGCTTATTTAACAATAATAATTTTGCCGCCTAAACCGATTGAATACGGAAAATACAAATACATTGAAATGATTTTACAATGGCCTCTGCTTTTAATCACAATGATTGTTTTCGGCGCTTTTCCGGCATTGGAAGCCCAAACGCGATTGGCACTCGGAGGAAAATTCAGATTGAATTTTTGGGTAACGCCGAAAGAAAAATTGTGATATATAATTAGATAATTGCGGGATCATCTAGTGGTAGGATGCGACTTTCTGAAAGTCGTCACCTTGGTTCGAATCCAAGTCCCGCAGCACTTCGGCAAGTTCAGTGTAAGCCATTTACACACCGCGTTTTCAAGATTATTATTTGATTATGATAAAAATTATTGAAAACGACATATTCCGAGGCAGAGAGAAAATCGGCTACATTAGGGGAAACGATATTTTTAACGTTGGCGGAAAAAAAATCGGCTATTATGTCGGCGACGAAATTTATAATTATAAAGGCGCGAAGATCGGCTACTTGGAAAATAATCATATTAAGTACGAAAATGGCAATAGAAAAATCAGCTTTCAGGAAACTAAAAATCATATTAGCGGCGGAACAATTCCCGACATCTGCCGCGTGGCGATAAGATTGCTTTTTGGAGATTGATTTTTGACAAACTGTTAAAAATGATTATAATGATTAAATCGGTAAGGAAACGATAGCTCTGACGTAAGTCGGGGAGGAAGGTCCGGACACTTATAGAAGTACGGGTTAACGACCCGCCGTCGTAAGACGAGAGGTGCGAGCAGTGACGTCTTGAGGCGAAAGCCGAAGGAAAGTCCAATCCCAACGTAGTTGGCTTAATCCTGATATAGGGATAAAAAATCAGGAGTGAAACGGCTAAATCCTTACTAAGTGCAAGGCCGAACTGAGTATTCAATGCGTTGAATATTTGGAGTGCCGCTAGAGTCTGAGAGTAATCGATGACCCAGATAAATTATCGTTTAGACACAAAATCCGGCCTATTACTTACCGATAAAAAAACCGCCATTGGCGGTTTTTTTATTTATTAAAACAATCCCCTTTGGCTGTCCAATTCCTTATTCACCATCCTATCCGCTTCCCTATTCTCCTCGCGCGGAATATGGATAAATTTTACATTGCCGAAATCCTGCTTCAAATTCCAAATTTCAATAAAAAACGGCGTTAAATCTTTTTCTTTTATTTTATATTTTCCGTTTAATTGATTCACGATTAATTCGCTGTCCATTTTTATTTCAATTTCCGCCTTTTCCGCTTTTTCGCCGCCGATCAAATGCTTTATTTTTTTCAAAGCGAAAATCGCCGCCTGATATTCAGCTTCGTTATTCGTCGCTTTGCCGAGAAATTTTGAATATTCTTTTATTCCGCGTGAGTCTGTGTTAAGTCCGCGCAAGTCCGCGACTATGCCAATTGCCGAAGGTCCAGGATTCCCCCTTGAACCACCGTCGCAATAAGCGATTATTTTATTTTTTTCCATGGAAGTTTTATTTCAGCGTTAAACGTAAATCCGGCCGCCGCTTTATGCCCTCCGCCGCCGTATTTTCTCGCCAAATCCGAAAGATTAACTTTACCTTCGTTTCTCAATGAACCTTTAAATAATTTGTTTCTATATGACCAAACCAAGCCAATTGTTTTCTTATTTTTTGAAATATAATGCCCTATTTCAGATTCTAAAATCGGCGAATTAACGGCAAAAATTTTATGTCCTTCGAAAATCGCTTTTTCTCCATATCCCGCTATTTTTTTTATTAAATTATCTTGATATTTTACAATTGCCATGCCTTCGTTGATATATTTTTTTCTTTTTCGCGCTTTTTCAAAATCATTGGCAATTTTATTCCATTCTAAAAAATTAGAACCATAAGTATCCAAAGAAGCCAATAATTCTCTTGTGTGGGAAATTTTGAATTTCCATATATCCATATCTTCAATTACTTTCAAGAGTTGGGGGATTTTCTTTCTAGGATAAAAATATTTCCAACTTAAAACCGCCGCTGAATGTTTAATGTCAAATAAATAATCGCTCGATATTTTAGCTTCTTCTTTTCTGCCGATATGATGATCAATAACAACAACTTTTTTATTTTCCTCTAAAAGCCGTTTCATTGTATTCACGCTAAAACATAAATCAACCAAATATATTTCTTTATTTTCCAATCCTTTTGGCAAAATATCTTCCCTGCCTTTATATTGAATTGAAATATAATCGGCTTTATTGCCGAATTTTTTCCAAGCCGCCCAAGCCGCTCCGAATCCGTCATGGTCATTATGATATAAAACTATAATTTGCTTCATAAATTTATTCTAACGCTTTTATCCCGGGCAATTTCTTACCCGCCAGATATTCCAACATAGCGCCGCCGCCGGTACTTATAAATAAGCGTGGATATCTGCGCTTATCTGCGTTCTTATCCGCGTTAATCTGCGCGCTCCGAAGGAGCGAGGTTGTTTCGCCACCGCCGATGATGGAAAACGCTTTTTTATTATTAATTATCGCTTTTACGATTCCTTCCGAACCTTTGGCAAATTTCGGATTTTCAAAATAACCCATTGGCCCGTTCCAAATTATCGTTTTCGCTTTTTTAATTATATTCTCATACAAACTTATTGTATTCGGTCCAATATCTAAAATTTTTCTATTTTTAATTTTATAATCAACTGGCAAAATAACCTTCTTATTGTTTAATATTTTTTTTGCAAATTCAACTGTTTTTTCTTCAAAAATAGAATCTCCTATCGGCAATCCTTGCGCCAATAAAAAATTATGCACGATTCCGCCGCCAATCAAAAAATAATCCGCCCCCTCTATGAAGTTTTCAATTAAGCCGATTTTATCGGAAATTTTCGCGCCACCCAAAATTATAACTAACGGTTTTTTCGGCTTCATCATTGCAAAAAGATTTTTAATTTCCCTTTCTAAAAGAAAGCCTGCATAAGACGGCAAAAATTTTGTAATTGCTTCAACTGACGCATTAGCTCGGTGACTCACTGCAAAAGCGTCGCTTACGTACATATCGCCCAAACTTGCCAATTGTTTTGCCAATTTAGGGTTATTTTTTTCTTCACCCGCCAAAAACCGCAAATTTTCCAGTAAAAAAATATTATTCTTGCTACCATTGATGGTAGCGGTAATTTCTTTCCAATTTTTATTAAAATCAACAAACTTAATCTGTTTATTTAATAATTTAGATAGTATTTTTACAAACGGTTTTAATGAAAATTCTTTAGAATTTAGGATTTTAGATTTTGAATTTTCCCATTTCACGGGCTTTGGTCTTCCCGCCCCTTGGGCGAGGTTCGCCCCCTTGGGGCGACCTCGGTGGCTTAAAATCACTACTTTCGCGCCATTATCAGTTAGAAATTTTATCGTCGGCAAAATTCCTAAAATTCGTGAAGAATTCCTCGCCTCTTTTTCAACAATATTCAAATCTACTCGCAAAAGACAGGTTTTCCCGGCAATTTCTTTTTTTGATAAATCTTTTAAAAATTTCATTTTAAATTAAGCGGATAACGGGAATCGGACCCGTGTCTTATCCTTGGGAAGGATACATAATACCACTATACGATACCCGCGCTTATTACTTACTACTAATTACCTCTTCCCCGTTCCATTCAAAACCTGTTAAAAAAATCATCACTTTGGTTTGCGAGCGAACGCTTTTCATTCTTTCGTCAAAATCAATACCCGCCAAAAAAAACCTATCCTCTAAAATTTCTTTTTTCGCCTGTGGCTTTAAAACTCTCTTTTTAAACTCACTAAGTGAAAAACTGTATAAAGTTTCAATCGCCTTATCGGTAATCTGACTTTCCGAAATTTCTTTTATTTTATTTTCAACCAGCACGTTTAAATCTTTTTGCTTAATTTCTTTTTTTAATTCTTTCTCAATTAAAATATTTTCAATTAAATTATCCAGCACCGCCCGTTTTATTTCCTGCCGCGCTTCATCAGCCTTAAGGACTTGTGAATCTTGCGCATATGTTTTAAGAGCTTTTTCGTAATAATTCAAGGAAGTTGAATAATTCCTATTATAATCATTGACCATAATGGGACTGATGCCAACAAGCGCAATGGGATAAACGCCGAATAAAATTAAAACGACAATAATTCCTACCGCCGATGCCGAAAAAATAATGAGCTTTTTTTTATTTATCATTTTATTATTTTTTTAAACACTTCCGCCGGTATCCTCACCTGCGCCATGCTTAATAATTTCTTTTTCCCTTTTTTCTGTTTCTTCCATAACTTCATTTTACGCGTTCTGTCGCCGCCGTAAAGATACCCCGTAACATCTTTTTTCATCGCCGGGATGGTTTCGCGCGCTATAATTCTTCCTCCGGCTACCGCCTGAATCGCCTGACTAAATTGCTGACGAGGCAAAATATTCTTTAATTTCTCCGTCATCTTACGCGCTTCGTACTCAATTTTTTTTCGCGGCACCACGCGCACCAACCCGGCAACCGGCGCATTAGCGACCAAAATTTCCATTTTTTCAAGTTCGGCTTTTTGATAATCCGCTAATTCATAATTAAAAGAGGCAAATCCTTCAGAAACGGATTTTAACCGGTCGTCAAAATCGGAAATAAGTTCGGCCAAGGGCATTCTGGCGGTTATTAAAATTATTCCTTCTGCCCCCAAATTATTCGTCGCTATATTTTCCATTCTGAAAATTTCTTTCAACTGCAAAATACCTCCAAGATGTTCACTGGGCGAAATAATTTCCAAATTTATCATCGGTTCCAAAATTTCTTTAATATCATCCGGCAAGTACGCCGGATTATCTATTATTAAATTATTAATTTTATAAGCGACTGACGGAAAACTGTTTATTGTTTTTATGTCAAATTCTTTTTCTAAACGTTCGGCGGTAATTTCAAAATGAAGCTTGCCTAAAAAACCGACTTTAAATCCCCTGCCGAGCACCTCGTTAAAATCCGCTTCAAATTTCAAAGAAGAGTCATTGAGTTTTAATCGGCCAAACGCTTTTTTTAAATCGTCGTATTGATTGCTGTTTTCCGGATAAAAACTGACAAAAACAACCGGCTTCGGCTCATCGTAGCCCTCTAACGCAAAAGATTTAAGATTTGATCCGCCAACTGGCGGATGAGATTTAAAATTTATTATTGTGTCTCCGATTTTTATTTTCCCCGGGTCTTTTAAGCCGGTGGCGATATATCCGATTTCGCCGACCGATAATTTGCCTATTGATTTTAATTGAGGCAAAAAATAACCGATTTCTTTCATTTTAAATTTTTCATCGGCAACGATTAAATATGCTTCTTCATTAATATTAAATTCTCCGCTAAAAATGCGAGTAGAAGCAATAATGCCTTTATGGTCATCATAAAATGAATCAAAGATTAATGCTTGAGAGACTGATTCGTGATGGTTAAAAATTGATTTATGCTGATGCGACGACGGGATTTTTTCAATAATCGCTTTCAAAAGTTCTTCCACTCCCTTGCCGGTTTTAGCGGAAATTTTATAAACTTTTTCCGGCTCACAACCGATTAAATCCGCTAAATCCTTTATTCTTCTATTTAATTGCTCTTCGCTACTTATCAAATCAACTTTATTGACCGCGCCGATTATTTTAAGACCTAATTTTTGGGCAGCGTGAAATTTCGCCAAAGTCTGCGCTTGAATTCCCTGCGTTATATCAACAAGTAAAATCGCGCCTTCAACCGCTGTTAAGGCGCGCGACACCTCATAAGAAAAATCCGAATGTCCGGGAGTGTCTATCATATTAAAAACATAATTTATAATTCCTAATTCATAATTCATTCTGACTGGCGCCATTTTTATGGTGATTCCCCTTTCCCGCTCCGATTCCAAAGAATCCAAAAACTGCGCCTTCATTTGGCGCACATCAACAGTTTTTGTAATTTCCAAAAATCTATCAGCTAGAGTGCTCTTCCCATGGTCAATATGGCTGATTATGACGAAATTTCGAATATTGCCGCTATTATTCATAGTGCTATAATAATATACAAATGAATAAAAAACTACTTGTTTTCAACTGGAAAAGTGCTCCGGCCACCGTTAGCGCGGCGATAAAATTAACAAAAGCGATTGAAAACAACATTCCTCAAAAAAACGCGCCGGAAATCGTTATCGCGCCACCGTTTCTTTTCATCGAAGAAATAGGCAAATTTGTTAAAAAAGCGAAATTAGGAAGCCAGGATGTTTTTTGGAAAAATATCGGCCCGTATACGGGAGAAATTTCATTGCGTCAGGAAAAAAACCTTAAGGTTAAATATGTCATTATCGGCCACTCTGAACGCCGCCGAATTTTAGGAGAAACTGACACCATGATAAATAAAAAAGTTCTGGCGGCTTTAAAATCCGGATTAAAAGTAATTTTATGCATCGGCGAAAATTTGACAATCCGCAAACGTGGGGAAAAAACAATTGAAAATTTCATTAAATCGCAACTGCAAAAAGATTTAAAAAACATTGAAAATTGTAAATTGAAAATTGAAAATTTAGTAATTGCCTACGAACCCATCTGGGCCATCGGCACCGGCCAAGCAGATACGCCGGAAGACGCCGTTGAAATTATAAAATATATTAAAAAAATAATAATTAGTAAGTATAAAGTAGTAAAAATAAAAACACTTTACGGAGGTTCAATAGATGGTAAAAATATAAAAGATTTTCTACAATATAAAGAAATAGACGGTTTCCTTGTCGGCGGAGCCTCGTTAAAAAATAAAGAATTTAAAAAAATTATCTATGAAGTGGGGAAAATTAATAGCTAAAATAATCATAATTTTAATCGCGCTAATGACAATAGCGTCATTGAGCTTCTTTTAAGGGTAATCGCGAATAATGCGAATTTAAAATAAATAACGCGAATAAATAATAATGAACGAATTATTCTTAACGACCGATGACGGCGTGAAAATCAGCGCTCATTTATATGCTATTGAAAAACCGATTGGCTGGCTGGTTTTGTCGCATATGATGCCCGCGACAAAAGAATCTTATGAAAATTTGGCAATTAAAGCGCAAAATAACGGCTATGAAAGCGTTGCCATTGATTTGCGCGGACACGGAGAATCCGACGACGGACCTGAAGGATTTTTAGATTTTTCCGACCCAAAACATCAAAAAAGCATTTTGGATTTAAAAGCCGCTGTTGATTATTTAATAAAAAACAAAAAAGCGACACCGGAAAAAATTTCTTTTATCGGCGCGTCAATCGGCGCAAATTTATCGCTTCAATATATCGCCGAAAATTCGGCATTCAAAACCGCCATTTTGCTGTCGCCGGGACTAAATTATCGCGGGCTTAAAACTGAACCATTAGTTAAAAAACTTCAAGCCGAACAAAAAATATTATTTGTGAGCGCCGAAGACGACGGTCCGAACGCCGAAGAAAACCAATTGCTTTTTGAAGCTACGTCAAGTAAAATTAACAAACAAATCAAAATTTACGAATCCGGCGGACACGGCACGGATATTTTAAAAAACCAACCGGAATTAAAAAATTTAATTTTTAATTTTTTAGAATGAACCCCCACACCAAACGAGTTGTTGTGAGGGCAAAAAATCAGATTATATAAAAACATAAACGAATGAAAATTTTATTCCATATATTTAATGGGATAAAATATAAACTCGTTATGGTGTGGGGGTGAATACAAATTTATTAAAGCAAATTTCCAAATTCGTGGTTGTCGGATTTATAAATACCGGCATTGATTTCGCGGTTTTGAACGCCTTAATGTTTTCAATGAAAATTTACAGCGGCCGATGGCTAATTCTTTTTAATTCAATTTCTTTTGCTGCCGCCGTTGTTAATAGCTATTTCCTGAACAAATACTGGACATTTAAAACGCAAAATACTAACCTGCCCGCGCAGGCAGGAGATTCAAAATCCAAAGAATTTTCTCAATTCCTAATAATAAGCGTTATCGGCATTTCAATAAACGATGTTGTTGTTTATGGACTCGCTACTTTTACTTCTCCGCTGTTCGGATTTTCAGCGCAAATGTGGACGAATGTCGCGAAAATTTTCGCCACTGCCGCTTCAATGGTTTGGAATTTTATCGGATATAAGTTTATTGTTTTCAAGCCAAAAGAAAGTGTTGACTTTTAAAAAATCTTCATATATAATGCTTTTGAGTGGTAATAGCTTTTTGCGATAATATCTACGAAGAGCCATTATTCCAGTTTGGTCCCCTGCCCTTGGCGGGGGATTTTGTTTTAGATATAATAATATTGGGACTGTTGAAAGCACTCACTCATTGCAAGCTGGAGGTAAACGTCAACGGTCCCAATTTTATATGCCCAGTAGGAGAATTTCAAACTCATCCCGCAGAATGCGGGATAGAAAAGTCTGGGTATAATATATAAATATAATAAATATTAAATAATAAGGGATTTTAAATATAATCTAAATTATTATTTGAAATTCCTCTACTGGGTATGTTTGAAAAAAATGTCCCGTTAAAACAAATAAGCCATTATAAAATTGGCGGCAATGCAAAATATTTTTTTGAAGCGAAAAACGCCGATGATTTAATTGAGGCGATAAAAAAACAACGGCAACTAAAAACGCCTCTTTTTATTTTAGCTGGCGCGACAAATGTTTTAATTAATGATGAAGGATTTAACGGCTTGATTATAAAAATTCAAAATTCAAAAATTAAAATTCAAAATGACAATTCAAAATTTAAAATTATTAAAGCCGAAGCGGGAGCATCAATGGCGGAATTGATAAAAACAGCGATAGAAGAAAATCTTTCCTGCTTGGAATGGGCGGGAGGGTTACCCGGCACTCTTGGAGGCGCGATTCGCGGAAACGCCGGAGCTTTCGGCGGAGAAACAAAAAACATTATTGAAGAAGTTATCAGTTTGGACATATCGCAAAAAATTCCAAAAATTATTAAAAGAAAAGCGAAAAATTGCGATTTTGAATACCGCTCAAGTATTTTTAAAAAAAATCCGCAAAAGGAAATTATTATTGAAGCGACATTAAAACTCCAAAAAGGCGATAGAAAAGAAATAGAAGAAAAAACAAATCAAAACATCAATTATCGCCTTTTAAAACAACCAATGGAATATCCAAGCTTGGGCAGTACATTTAAAAACATCCCAATATCTCAAATTAATAATAATATCAACATAAATCAACTTTTGAATCAACATAAATCAGCGTTAATTATAAAAAACGACCCATTTCCGATTATACCAGCCGCTTTTTTAATCTCTGAAGCCGGTTTAAAAGGAATTTCTATCGGCGGAGCGATGATTTCCCCGAAACATCCGAATTTTATCGTCAATGTTTTAGATGCGAAAGCGAAAGACATAGAAAATTTAATTCAACTTGTAAAAAAAGAAGTAAGGGAAAAATTTAAAATTGAGCTTCAAGAAGAAATTGAACGTCTCAATAACCAAGTTTGAGTTATCCACATTGCATTTCATTTTAAATTTGTTAAAATTATATTAAGAAGAAAAATATTTTTCTTCTTTGGGAAAGTAGTAAAGTATCAGCGCGTAAGATTGTATGGTCGACAACCTTATCACTGATTATAAAATAATATCTGCATTATTTTTTACAAAAAATACAGCAGATTACTTAAAATGGCTGCTAAGAAAAAAGCTGCGAAGAAAAAGAAGAAGTAATCTTCTCTCCCTCCCCCTACAAGGGGAGGGAGCTTTTATTTTAAAATAATTGATTTATAATAATGTTATGCAAATAATTATCCATTCTAAAAATCTTGATATTACGCCGCCAATTCGCGAATATGTGGAAATGAAAATTGGTTCATTAAACCATCTTTTGCAAAGATTCGAAGCTGAAGGTGAAATTAAAACTGAAATAGAAATAGCAAGAACGACCAAGCACCACAAACACGGCGATGTTTTTTACGCCGAAGCGAATTTGCATCTGCCTAAGAAAATTTTGCGCGCCGAACACTACGATTCTGACATCAGAATCGCGATTGACGAAATAAAAAACAAACTTCACAACGAAATTATCAAATATAAAGAAATCTCCATTAATCGCCGTCCGGCAAAAGAGAAATAAAAATCGCCCTCTGGGCGATTTTTATTTCTCTGCGCGTTGTCATGCACCATGACAACGCTTATATTTCTTCCCCGAACCGCAATGGCAAGGATCATTGCGTCCAATTTTTAATTGAAAATTTTCAATCGGTTTTTTAATAATTTGATCATTTGAATTTGGAATTTGTTTAGGATTTGGAATTTCGGATTTTGGGTTTTGTTCAGAAAACCATTTTTCAAAATTAGCCGTCATTTCTTTATACATCATATTGCTTTCTCTGCGATATTCCACCAAGGGGTCGTGTTGGCCGTAAGCGCGCAAACGCACTGATTCGCGAAGCGCTTCCATATTTTCCAAATGGCTCATCCAAAGCGCATCAAGCATTCCAAAAATTTGAGGAATAACCCCACCCTCTAGCATCTTTTGTCTTTTTTCGTAAATCGCCGTTCTTTGTTTATTTAAAACATCATCGTATTCTAATAAATGTTTTCTGGAATCAAAATTCAACCCTTCAATTTTTTTCTGGGCCTCATTGACCACTCTGGAAATAAGCCGTGATTCAATTGGATGATCTTCGGGCAAATCCAGCCGTTCCATCAATGATTTTATTTTTTCTCCGCCGAATATTCTTAATAAATCGTCTTCAAGAGAAAGAAAAAATTTTGTTTCTCCCGGGTCGCCTTGCCGTCCGCTTCTGCCTCGCAATTGATTGTCAATTCGGCGAGCTTCATGGCGTTCAGTGCCAATAACGCACAATCCTCCCAATTCTTTAATTTTTTTCTGTTCCTCAATACTTGAAGGATTGCCGCCCAAAACAATATCAACTCCGCGCCCCGCCATATTAGTCGCCACAGTCACGGCTCCAATTTTCCCCGCTTGGGCGATAACCGCGCCTTCTTGCTCGTGATTTTTCGCGTTTAAAACTTCATGAGAAACGCCGGCTTGCCTCAACAAATAAGAAAAAAGTTCGTTATGCTCAATTGAGGCGGTACCGATTAAAACCGGCTGGCCCGATTGACGGCGTTTTTTTATTTCTTCAACCACGGCGCCACATTTCGCCTTAAAATTTTTATAAATCAAATCTTGCTGGTCTTTGCGAATCATCGGCTTATTGGTCGGAATACTGGCAACTTCCAAATTATAAACTTCATGAAATTCCTCTGCGGAAGTCTGAGCGGTGCCGGTCATCCCTCCCAACTTTTCATACAAGCGAAAATAATTTTGAATGGTAATCTGGGCAAAAGTCCGCGATTCCTGTTTTACTTCAACCCCTTCTTTCGCTTCAATCGCCTGATGCAAACCGCCGGAATATCTACGTCCATACATTTTTCTGCCGGTAAATTCGTCAATAATTATTATTTCATTTCCGCCAGTCGAGACGGATTCAACAATATAATTTTTATCCCTCTTAAAAAGCGCAAAGGCTTTTAATGATTCTTCAAGATAATGAACTAACCGAAGATTCTCCGGCTCATAAAGATTTTTAATGTTTAAAATTTTTTCAACCTTGGCAATGCCCTCGTCCGTGATTGTCGTCGCTTTCGCTTTTTCATCAACTAAATAATCTTTTTCTTTTTCCAACCGACTCACAATTTTAGCGAACACTTTATAATATTCGCTTGATTCCGCGTCCGGCGCGGAAATAATCAACGGCGTTCGCGCCTCATCTATTAAAATACTGTCAACTTCATCAATAATCGCGTAATAAAAAGGTTTTCGCTGAGCTTGGTCTTCTAAACGATAAGCCAAATTATCCCTTAAATAATCAAACCCGAATTCATGGTTAGTGCCGTAAAGAATATCACATTGATACGCTTCTTTACGCAAAACCGGCCGAAGAAATTCATGGACAACTTTAAAACCGCCGGCAATATCTCGCTCTTTATCTAAATCTAAATCATTTTTAATTTTTGAATTTTCATTTTGATTTTTAATTTTTAAATTTTGAATTTCTTGTGTATGTTCAGGATCATATAAATAAGCATTTTCATGTGTAAGGCAACCAATTGACAATCCAAGTAAATGATATATTTGCCCCATCCAAACCGCGTCTCTACGGGCAAGATAATCATTGACCGTAATAATATGAACGCCCTTTCCCGACAACCCATTAAAGTAAGCCGCCAAAACGGCAGTCAAAGTTTTTCCCTCGCCGGTCGCCATTTCCACGATTTTCCCCTGATGTAAAACAATGCCACCGATAAGCTGAACGTCAAAATGCCGCTGGCCAAGAGTTCTTTTCGCGGCTTCGCGGCATAAAGCGAACGCTTCGGGAAGCGCGTCATCCGACCATTCGCTTTCCATAATCCGCTTTTTTAATTCCAAGCTTTTATTTCTTAAATTTTCGTCGCTAATTTTTTCCAATTTCGGCTCAAAATCATTAATGGCCGCCACCAGCGGCCTAAAATCCTCCTTGCCGAACAAATTCCTTAAAAAACTAAACATTCTTTGATTATATACTTTAAAATATTTTCTCGCCAATATCTATTCACCTTTCCAAAATTTTTTTCACTTAAGAATAAAATCTCAATATCACAAAAGGTTAGAATAGTAGCTCCTATTGGTGTTGTTGAGCGAATCATCTTGCGGGTTTACCCCGAATTCGCAACTTCTTCTTTCGGGAGCGAAGTGTCTCCGCCAATAGCGGAGCCGGAAAAAGAAGTGTTAAGCGAACGAGGCAGGTCGCAAGTGTGAGCGAGACAATACCGATAGGAGCTCTAAGGGGAGAAAAAAATTTATTCTAGAAGGGATAAATCTACGGACTCCAATTTATTATTACGTCCGTTACGGTCGGCGATTGGGTTTGATCGGTATCGGAATATAAAAATATCTTATAACGAAAATATCTATGATTATTATGATAAGTTAAATTTATTTGTGACGGAATTCCTGCGTCTGTTGGAGCATAATAAGTCGTTTCTGAACCGTCTGGCCCCTTATAATCCCACGGCCCGGTCGCGCTGTTTGAAGAAGCAATTTGAAATTTTACCCTCGTTCCGCTCGGCTGCGTTCCCTGCCACATAATTGTGTTTATCGCCGAACCGCCAAGCGCCCAAGTATCAAAAATCGAAGAAATCAAACTAGCGGAAGTGGATGTTGAAGTAAAACCTGTTTTTACTTTGTAATCGGCCGGCGAACATCCTCCCGCGCCGGAATTACTACAATTAAAACTAAACCAGCCGACATTATCGTTCCACGCCCAACCGGAAAAATCGCCTGATGTCGGGCTTATAGAAACGCCGTACACTTGATTTTCTGTTGTTGTACCGGAAAAACTAATCCAACCGACATTGTCATTCCAAGCATAACCGCTTAAGTCGCCGGTGCCGTCTTTTAAAACTTTAAAATTGCTTGTTCCGCAAACATCGCCGTTCGGCGAAGTGGCGCAATCAAGCGCGATAAATCCGACCGATGACGAAGCATAGCCCAACAGTTGCGTTGAAGAAACATTAACATTGTCTGTTGTGTAAAAATCCACCCAGCCGATTAAATCATTCCAGGCATAACGGTAAGTGGAATCAATATTGGTGGCGGCAATGGCGATAGAAGCGGCAAAGAGAATAATTATTATTGTCAGGAAAAATAAAGGTTTCATATTGGGTGAATATTATTTAATTAAAATTATTTATAAATATCTTTGCGATGGCCAACAGCTACAATAATTATTTTTTCTTTTTTGATATCAAAAATAATTCTATAATCACCGATACGAAATCGATAATCGCCAATCTTGGAATCAGTTAATTTAATCGCATAATTTAAGGAATTTTGACAATATAATAATAATTTTTCTTTGAGATGCGTTTGAATATCTGTAGGGAGTTTCCGCCAATTTCTCCAAGCCGATTGGGTAAAGGCAATTTTCATAAAAAATTAATTAAAAGGATAAATAATTTTCTTTGATATTATTTCTTTACGAGCCTTCTGAACGCGGCGAATAAATTTGGAAGAAGTAAGGGCTTCTTGGTCTTCCAGATAATCTTCAAACTTCTGCCATAAATTTAAGGGCAACAAAACCATCGGTTTTTTGCCTATCTCAACTTTTTTAATTTTATCCATTATAAATATTTTATTCATATTACAATGATATAAAACTACGAAAATAATGTCAATTTTTTTACACTTATCTAAAAGAATAAATACCGCGCCAACGCGGCTCTAAAAGTTCCATTTTCAATGAAGAATGACGAATGTCTTTATTAAAGAGATGGATTGTTTTATCCCATTTCTTTTCAAGTTTATGGACAATGAGATATTCAACGACATCTTTCCTTAAAGACTTTAATTTCATTTTTCCGCATAAGAAGATTTTTTAAGGCCATCTTCTAAGTCCGTCAAAAATTCTCTTGTGTATAAATTTGTTTTTTGAAAATCATTAATAACGTCTTCTATGGGGTCTTTTATTATAAATTCAAAAAAACGGCTGGATATTTTTTTATAAGCATCTGATTGGCGCTTTAATTTTGAATATTCAGTTTTAGGAATAATCACCGTATCCATATTTTTATATTATCACGATTAAAAACTAAAAAATCAAGCGTAGCGGTAAGTGGAATCAATATTGGTGGCGGCGAAAACGATAGAAAATAGAAAACAGAAAGTGGAAAGTAGAAGAATTATTAAAAGAAATTTCATTTTAAACATATTTGCTCTTCGGAGTGATCTTTACAGACAATTGTTTTTAATTCTAAATTTTCCTTTTTTAATTGTTCTAAAGAAGTATGAAGTTCTTGAATGGCTTTTGCTAAAATCGGAGCTATTTGCCCGTATGAAATTCCAAGGTTGCCTTCTTCACCGCTCACCACCTCGGGGACTATCTCCCGCATTTCTTGAGCGATAAAACCAACCTGCGGAATATTTGTATTTTTCATCTTATATTCTCTCGGCCTCATTTGCATTACGGTATTTAAACCATATTTTAACATATCCATAATGTCTGTTTTATAAGATATATCTGAAGCGCCAATCCAATTACCGGCAGAATTTAACACGCCGACATTGACGCCGTTATTAAAATTTAAATCACCGCCTGCTACTCCATATATACTTCTAAACGCGCTGGGGCTCCCGACGCGAAGCGCCCCATTAGCATCGCCATCAGCTCCGAAAACAACCAGACCTGCTCCCGGCGTTGATGTTCCGACGCCAATATAACTATTATCTCTATTAAAGGTCATTACATTATACTTTGTTCCATCATATACTCTGTCTAAAAACATATATCCGTTAAAACTTTGATCTAAATTAAAATCAAACCCGTATGTTTGCGCGTTTGACTGCCTTATAGCTATGGCGGATTTAATTGATTCGTCTGCGGCCGCTATGGTCAGTAACCCGGCAGTAGGATTCGTCGTCCCGATGCCGACGTTGCCGCCGGAATAATATAAAGCTCCGCCTCCTCCGGATGGAGCTTGAGAAGGGTTGGTCCAGGCATTTACTAAAACAGCAATTAAAAGACCGACTATTATTGAAGTTAAAATTGGAAATAAAATTTTAATTTTGTATTTCATAACATTAACCATTAACCGTAAGCCTATGGAGCGAAGAAGATATTAATGTTTGGTAGGGCATACCTTCTTGCGCCGCTTTTGCCTTTAATTTCATTAAATCAATCTCCGAAATTCTTATGGATATAGTTTTGTTTTTTGCCAATGTAGCTTTTGCTATTTTTGAATACTGTGAAATATCTCTTTTAGATATAATAGAAACAAACTCACCGCTTTCCGCTGATTTTAAAATATTATTTTCTTCTTTTGTAAGTTTTATATTTTTTTTCATATTAATTTTTATGTTTTTATTTTAAATACTTTTTAGTAAATTTCCTACTTGGAATGATAGTTTTTAAAAAAATTTCATCTTCATTTTCAATAAAAGGCACTAAATAAACGTATCCTTCTATTTCCAAAACAAATAATTTTTGATTAGGATAATTTATATTATCTAAAATATCCAATACGTCCTTGCTTTCAATTTTTACTAAACATATCTCAAGAGAAACTCCTCTTTCTTTAATCAGTTTTTTATTTTTTTCGGAGTTCCAGTTAAAATATTTCATACATATTTATATACATTGTATATACAAGCATATCGCTTGTCAAGCGCAATTCTTTCTACGGACGCCAATCGGTTTTCACTTTATAATTAACGGTTCCGCAGGTGCTTGTATTGGAGCAATTAAACGAAACCCAACCCTTAATATCATTCCATGCCCAGCCGGAAAATTCTCCCGTTGATGCGCTAATGGAAACCTGATACGTCGGGCTTGCTGGACAAACCCAATTACTGCCGCTTAAAGTTGAACCACCGGAAGCGTTTCCGCAAAAACTCACCCAACCGATTCCATCATTCCACGCCCAACCAGCCAAATTACCACTCCCGTCATTAGAAACTTTAAAATTGCTCGTTGCGCAAATATCGTTGTTCGGCGTAGAATTGCAATTCAAGGCAATATTACCGACCGACGAACTGGCATATCCTTCAAGCCGGTCATTATAAACTTTTACATTTCCAACCGCATATCCGAAATCAAGCCAGCCAATCAAGTCATTCCACGCCCATTTATCCGTTGAATCAATGGTGCCGGTGGCGCTACTGCCCCCCCCCGCAGCGCCGCTAATCGTTATCGCGCCTGTTGAGCTTGAATAATTTATATTGGTTGAACTAGCGAATTTATTGTTTATAAAAGTGTTATTAGTGCTCGTTGAAAAATATTCTTGGTTGTTGCCGCCGCTCCAATCAGTTTGAATAAAAACTTTATTTTGGCTCCGCGTCAGATATTGAATTTTATTTAAATTACGGCCGCCTTCCCAATTTACATAAACCGTTATTTTTTGCGTTGAAGGGTCATCCGCGATTCCGCTATCTCCAACGCTCGCGCATGAAGTTGTCGCGTTTATCGTAATACTGCCAATTCCGCAAGAATCACGACTTACATTTTCAATGAAAAAATAACGGATAAAATTTTTGCCTTCAACAACAGTGGTAGTGGCGCCGGAAATCAATTCAAAAGTGGTGCCTGAAGCATTAAGATAAAATTGCGAATCTGTTCCTTTGCCCGCCAGCGGAGTGTAAATTTTTTGCCAGTCGGAATAAGTGAGCGATTGAAGGTTGTCAATATATTCTGAAGCCAAAAATGAAGCGATTTGCGCCGTTTTTGTGTCAAAATTGCTTCTCAACACAACAACAGTCGTTGCGGCCGCCGCGCCAATTAAAATAGTGGCAATTGCCATGCCGATTATAACTTCAATTAAAGATTGTCCCTTAGTATTGTATTTGGCCATTAGTGTTTATAATTATATTTTTTAAAACAGACGCGTCTCTTTTAAGAGAAATTGTAATCGTTGTTGAGGCGTTCGGAAAACCGCTTATTGGCGCAAAAATGATGTCTTTACTGTTTCCGGATGTCGGATCGGAAAATTGAATAGTCGGCCTTAGCGAATTTTTGGAAATTATCGTTCCGGCGGCGTAAGTCGCGCCGGAAAATAAATCATAAAAACCGCCGCTGGAAACCGAATTTTCAAAATGAATCCCATAACGGCTGCTTGATTCTTGAGAAATAGACCTGTCTTGCGCGTTTCTTAATATTATCGTAATTTCCTGCGCCGTTAAATCAAGCTCTTGCATTCCGCGATAGCCGAAAAGATTTAAAAATCCGACAGTGGACACAACGGCTATGATGCCAATTGTTATTAATAATTCTATTAAAGTAAAACCTTTGTTAAGCTGAAAAGCGGCTAAGCGGTTAAGCTGAAAAGCATTTTTGATTCTAATTTGAAAAGCTGAAAAGCTGAAAAGC
>ERZ1292623.1226-Hain-H51-01um-R1-1226-length-25175-cov-18_pt1 | contig 25175 bp, 23 predicted proteins | sample MGYA00564398_ERZ1292623 | MGnify/ENA primary metagenome ERZ1292623 (study PRJEB36523, sample SAMEA6512633) | groundwater metagenome | collected 2019-01-07 | study: AquaDiva: Metagenomics assemblies of 32 groundwater samples | reverse complement strand
TGCCCGAGTGGCGGAACTGGTATACGCGCACGACTTAAAATCGTGTCTCGCAAGGGATGTGGGTTCGATTCCCACCTCGGGCACAAAATTTAGAAACGAGCATTGATAACTCGTATGTAATAGCGGTACCACAAATAAGAAACCAATCCTAAGCCTAAAAATATCCAAGCAAGCAACGGTCCAGGCAAGTAGACATCAACAACTCTCCACAAGCTAATCCATTTCAAAGAAATAGATCCATTTACAGTTTCAACTCTTTCAAGCAGATCAGAATCTTGTTTTTGCGCAGACTTCAAATTTTCTCGATTAGTTTTTATTTCGTTATCTTTTTCATAGATTCGTTGATTGTAATTTCTATTTTCATTCAAGATCTCAGCATTAAACGAAGAGACATCTGGTTGAAGCTGGTTTATTCTGTTAGTTATTTCTATTTGTCTTTGCAGATTGGCTGATTTGTACTCAAGATTCAGCAAGATTATTTCTGTATTTATAGCATCGATCTTGCCTTGATAATAAGAGATATTTTTATTGTGATTTTTCACAAGCTGACCTCTTTCTGAATTCAGAACCTCCAATCTATCTTCAATCTGTTTCTGCCAATTCTCTATCCCCTGTTTTTCCGACAAGAGATTTTGTGAATTAATATATTCAGAATAAAACCTTTCGCCGACAAGATCTTTTATTTCAAGTCTAAAAGCTTCCAGTTTATCTTTTGGTATAGCAAAGCTGATATATCCACCTTTATCACTATTATTTACAGAGTCTATACGTCCGTCAAATCCACGAACGGTAATTTCAATCTTTTTTGCTAAGTCAGATGTGTTTCGTGTCTCAAGAGTAGCGTTGTATCCTATCTTCAAAAATTCCCTATTGTCTTTAATAGACAAATTATTCTCTCTATAAAAAGTAGATTCAGACGGAGAACTAGTCATCATGTCAGCCACGCCCATTGTTTGAATGTTGCTCTCACTTTTGTAACTATTCATATTTACAAGAAAAACAAAAACAGCTATGGCCACAAATGTAGCAGGAACAAAACGAAATATATTTTTACTTTTAACAAATTTATTTGCATTACTTCTCGCTAAAATTTCAGTCTGAGCCAAAATACTGCTTTTTAGCAATGCATTATTTATAGGTAGTTGTCTTTTATCCTCTCCCCAAGATTGAAAAATCTCTTCATTTGTCTTTTTATTGTTATTCATATATTTATTCATTTTTAACTATTTGTTTTAAATTATTCATAGCTCGATGCATCCTCACTCTGACTGCTATGGGATTTATTTTTAGGACCTTTGCAATATCGTTTAAGGACAAGTCAGCAATATATCTCAAACTCACAAGCTCTCGATCTTCTTTCGATACTTTAGCTAAAATTTGTTCTACTAAAATTGTATCCTCTTGTTGCCTATTGCTAACTGCTTTAATATCATGCACCGCTTCATCAAAAGGAATCTCTTTACCTGATCTACGCCAATACTGTCTACATTCATTCTTTGCAATAGCAAAAAGCCAAGCAGAAAAACCAAAACCCCTATCTTCAAAACCTGGCAAGGCTTCAATTGCTTTCAACCAAGTATTTTGCAATACATCATCGGCCAAAGCTTGATCCTTCAATATGTACATCAGATACCCATACAACTTTGGCGTAAAAGTATCCCACAATTTACTAATATCGATATTTGTCTTCATATGTCTTTAAAATGTAATTACTCTAGTATAATACACGACCAGCGGAAAATGTTACAAAATGACTCATGTCACCTTGAGATTACTCGTGGAAAATGATATAAATGGACATGCAAGAAGAAATAACTTGCGCCCATAACTCAGCTGGTAGAGTAGCTCCCTCTTAAGGAGAATGTCCCAGGTTCGATCCCTGGTGGGCGCACAACGCGAAAAGCAAGCAAACTGCTTTGCTTGCGAGCGTTGTGCGAGGTGAAGCTATGTTTTTTCAGCAGAAAAAACAGGCAAGCCAGGGTCGTGAAAATTTTGTTTTGACGAAAACAAAATTATTCCTGACCACAAAGCAATGTTATTGCTTTGTGCGAAAAAATAAAAAATATGGGCAAGTGGCGGAATTGGTATACGCGTTAGTCTTAGGAACTAATGTCGCAAGACTTGAGGGTTCGAGTCCCTCCTTGCCCACAAGAGAAAGCAAACTGCTTTGCTTTCGGGAGGTACGAGAAAGGCTTTTTGCTATTTCGCTTTAGCGAAATCAAAAAGCACCTGGCTATGTAATAGCCGAGTCCCTATCCACAAAAACAAGGGTTTTCTAGCTATTGACTTTTACTGTTATAAATGCTATACTAGATAGTATGAAAATCATTAGTAAAAACTTAATATTTTTGAGTCTAGCCGTATTGGTATTTTCCGTGGCTATTTTCAGCCCTCTTCATGCAAACGCATATTATAGTTGTGAACAATATCCAGACTACAGATACTGTGATGGGAAAGTTGATAATCCTGAACCTTCTTTGGGTAGAATAGTACCAAGTTCAGTAGAAAAAATAACGGACAAAATTACTGTTACTCTTAAAGGAAGCGGATTTATCTCCAGTTCCATAGTAAAGAAAAATGGAGTAAATAGCCCTACTGTATTCATCGATGAGAGTACCCTTATGATAGACATCTACGCAAGTGAGACACGCAACAAAAGCGAAATATTCTTGACAGTCTATAACGGTGAACCAATGGGAGGATATTCAAGAGCAATAACATTCACTATAAAAGGCAACATCCCTGCTACACCTAGTGCAACAGCAAATAAAGAACCAAAAAAGACCATTGAAGAAAAACTAATTTCAGCGTTTACTCAAGAGAAAAATACAACTAAATCTTCAAATTCCAATAGTTCTGCAAATGCAAGCGACATCAATGAGAATTATGGTAATAATGGTCTTGTAGCAACAGCGTTCATTGGAGGAGAAAGTTTTATGCCTTCTGGATTGACTCAATGGATGATCATGATATTCGCACTGATACTTATAGTAGTACTCTGGAGATACATTCATCATTCTAAAGAAGCCTATATGTCAGAACCGATGAAACACGCTTAAGTTACTAGTTACAAAAAAAACAAAACACCCTTCGAGAATACTCAGAGGGTGTTTTGTTTTTGTAAGTTTCAATCTTTAAACCTTATGGGTTATATTTTGGAAGATTTACTGTGCCTTCTTCTGGATTTATGCCTTCTATACCCAAAGTATCTATAATGATGTTCATTATTGTAAACACCCCCATCATTATAACAAGACCTATAATTCCCCACATCATGTGGCTTTTGCCTTTAGTTCTTTCAGCTTCGTCTTCAGCTTTTGAAACAAACTGAAATACGCCGTAAAGAAAGTAGACAATTGCAACAGCAAACGCAAGCACTATGATTGGATTTATGATAAGTCTGTTAATATTCGAGATGAATGAATCCAGACTTGCGTAGGCTATATTGGGATAAAACAGATCGAAAATCATTTTGGGCTAAAAAGGAACTTGAGGAGTTAGTGGAGCTTGTTGTCCGCTTGGCAAACCGAAGGTATTTTGAACAATTCTTACGAGTCCCCACATAGCAAATATTACGGCTAGACCAATGATACCATTAATAATACGATTTATCGCATTTTCCCTTGCCTTTTCATCATTGCTATTGAGAGCAAACGATATAACTCCCCATATGAAATACAATACTCCGAGCAATATAACAAGAGGAATGACCAAGTCTATTATGTTACCGACTCTACAAATAATGTCTTGGACTGTTCCAAGATTTACACTATTGCAACCCCTTGCCTGCTGTGCAAAGGCTACAGCAGGGCTAAGAGCCAAAACTGCGCCTGACAAACCAATTAATTTTTTCTTCATAAATAATATTAATACTAATAATTGAAACGACCTTAAATAATTAATAATTTCTTATAAACAATACCTATATTATAGCACAAATATATCTAGGCCACACAATAGTAAACTACTTGAGCTGTGGAATAGCGTATTCAATGCCAAATGTAGTTCCGAGTATCTTGACCAACCCCCAGACAGCAAACATCGCTGTCAGACCAACGATCCCCCAGATCATCATGTCTTTGCCCTTTGTTTGGGCTGTTTCATTGTCTGTATTTATAACAAACCGCACCACCCCCCATATAAAGGTAAGCATTGCCACAGCAATAATAAGAGGAATTATACCCCTGTTTATATTACAGATTACAAAACCTACTAAATCTATAAATTTTGTATTTGGAGTTAAACTGCACAACATAAAAATTAAGTTAATTTATAATGCTTTGACCGTCTCAGTGATAATCTGCGCTATGGACCAAGCGCCGAAAAGTACCGCTGCTCCTATAACAGCATTCAAAAGTGCGCTTTGTGCCTTTTCAATATCTGCAGGTTTACCTTGCGCTGTTACAAAGAGAAATCCAGCGTATATGATGGCAAGAGCAACAATCGGCATACCGATCTTGATCACCCCTTCCAAGATGACTTTGATAAGGTCATTTATGTTGTTTGCCTTTATGGGGTTTGTTATTTTTGTAAACACTTTTCCCGTATTGGGTGCTTGAGCCATAGAAAGAACAGGCAGACAGAAAACAAAAACAATCAGAATCGCAGACATTATATTTTTCTTTACCAATTTCATTTTATTCATTCAATTATACACTAATATATCTGGTTTTGGAAATCATTTAGCCAAGAAATCTATAAACCCGTATCCAGGATCCAAAAGGATAAATAGCACTGTCTGTACTATTATGAAAGCAGTCGCCACTATAGCAAGACCTATGCCCACATTTGTAAATGTAGTGATTGCTTGTTTTCTTTTCTCATCATTTGCACCAGCGGTCAATATTTCAAATCCTGCGTACATGAACATAATAGCGGCAAAAGGCACTGAAAGATCAAAAAGAATAATCCTGAACATCCTATTGATAAGATCTATGAATGCATTAAAATCGCACGCATCTTCAGCATCTCTTGATCCGGAAAAACATTTTACCCAGCCTTCTGGCTCTGCGCTTTCTTCAGTATCACCCACTCCGCCTCCCACAGGAGAAATATCACTTCGCTCATTCATAGTCGTAAAAGATCTGCTTTTTTCTGGAAAAGTAATTTCGTCCATACCAACAGTAGGATCATTGTCATCAACAATGACATAGCGATACAAAGTTTCTGGTTTAAGATTCTCTAAAGTGACGCTTGCGCTCCCCAGATCGCCCGATTTGTCAAACTTCATAATATCGCTTTTTTGCTTGAAAATATCATCATAATAATACGCGTCTTTTTCTCTATCGTATTGTTGTACTGTTTTTCCGTCACCATAAATGACACGCAGTTTTAGAGTTTCTGGATCAGCATTATAAACATTTGCTTTCACTAAGACGGACTGCGGGGATATGTTGTAAACCAAGCTTGTGATCTGTATTTCAGTTTTCGGTTTAACACCCTTTGCCACAGTTGTAAACCTGCCTTCTGGAGAAGGATCATAGTTTTTTTCTGTATCTATAAGTCTGAAGAAATATGGAGTAGATGGAGTTAAATTTTTTAGTACAACTGAAACCTCCACTTGATTTACTCCTCTGCTCTTTACCTCCATCAACTCGCTCGTCAGATCAAAATTATTCTTACCATATTCAACCTTTAATTTTGGACTCTTGCCTGTCCTCGCATCAAGAACTTGTTTTCTGTCAAAAATCGCTTTTATTGTAGCCGTAGTATCTGAAACTTCCGAAGCAAAAACTCCGGGTAATTGATTTGATGTAGTCCTGAAAAATTGATCGGGGGACGGATCAAGTACACCTTCAGTATCCCAAAGAGCAAAATGATACTCAGTGTTTGGTTTTAAATCTTTCAATGTTATTGAGAATTTCCCGTCCTTACCAATCAGCAAGAAATCGCTGTCAAAATCATATTCTTCTTCTCCATAGGCAACCTTTATTCTTAAATCTTGGGGATTTTCATTATAAAGAATGCCTTTAATCTCGGCTGTAGTAGCTGTGACATTAGAAGCAAAAACTCCTGGCAAAACGGAATCGGTATCAAAAGGCAGTACCGTATCATCTATCCTCACAGTAAAAGGAAAAGACCACCCTTTGGGTATATATCCTGTCCTGATGTTGAATGTTGAGCCATAAAATTTATTATTGGGTTTGTCATTGAAATACCCCACAGCTCTGAAATAGTAAGTAGAAAAAAGATTGAGCTCTGCACTAATATCGTAATTACCAGTTTCCCTAGTGATTCCATCCAAAGACACAATACCTAGTAGTCTGGAGGATTTGCTATGATCTAGTTTTACAGTTTCTTGTACATCTTTATTTAAATTCCACTGATTTAAAAGATCATCTGAATCATATTTCAAACCAGAATTATCTTTTCTAAATTCAAAGTAAGTGGTGAAATTCTTGTCTCCTCTATTATCATAATAACCACCGAGCAAAATAAAAGTGCTAGGTCCAAGTATGGAATATCCGTCCGTATAGATATCAAGTTTTTCTTCAGTCTGAGCTCTAGCAGATTGATTGAAGAAAGGAGAAAAAGCTATGATAAGCAAAATTGCGGCCACTGAAAATATTTTTAATCCTACTTTTTTCATATTTTACCTAACCTAAATCTTTGGGACTAAAAGCAGTCTGAGTTTTGCGGAGGCGTCATTTATGGATTGATCTGCGCTTAAACTATTTGAAAGCACTTTTTCTATCATGCCTTTCCAAATATCATTCGTGCCTTTTTCGGATGGATCAAGCCAGCTTTTGGCAAAGAAAGCAGAAGCATAAAAGGTGGGCAAATAAGCGTCAGTGGGAGTTATAGAAATCAAATCCCTTCGCGCTGGAGCTATACCAAGCGCAGTGGAAAGCTTGGAAGCAAAATCTCCTTTCGTCATAAGTCCAGCCGCCGTAAAAGCGGTATTAAAATTTTTAGAAAAAGAAGATATGGCAATACCTGTGGTATGTCCATATGTGAGTTTTGAATTTCTCCCTTTTACTTGAGGGATAGAAACAACGCCAAAATCTTGATTTGGATTTTTATTTACAAGTTCTTCAAATTCACTCGCAAATCCAAAATAAAAGGCAACCTCTCCTCTGCTGAAAGCATCACGGGAATTAGCAAACCCCTTGTTCCAAGAATAAGAAGGGCTTAGAGGATCGGCAAAGTCAGTATAAAACTTCAGAGCATCGGAAGAGTTGCCTCCGCTTGCGGTATCGTTCAACATAGAAGTAAACGTACCACTTTTTTCTGCCACGATCGTATTACCTGATTGCAAAAAGAGCGATGCTAGAATATCCTTGGCGTTCAAAATATTAGAGAATTGCCCCATAGCTACAGTACTTCTGGTTAATAAGCCTTGTTCATTCTTTTTATTCAAGATAGGCACCAAGTTTACAAGCTCATCCCAATAAGTCGGAGGGTAAGCCACTCCGCTAGCATCTAAAATACTTCTATCATAATACATCATCAAAGGATCTACCGACAAAGGAAAAGCTAAAACTCCCTTTGATGTTAGAAATACTTCACCTGCTCCGACAAAATTATTTTTGAAAGTATTTGTCGAAAAACTCGTATAAGGAATGGTATATATCTTGTTGCTATATTTGTACGCCAAATCATCTGAAATAAAAAACATATCGGGACCCGCGCCGGAGGCTAAGGCCTCTAGTAAATCACTATCAAAGGTATCTGGTGATTTTTCTTCATAAACCACAGAGAAAGCGTTAATATTTATTCTATTGAAATCCTCGAGTGGTTTGCTTATATCTCCAGACTTCACGGTCCCCCACAAAACCACTGTCCCTTGTGGTACATTGTCACTTCCTTGTTTACCTAAAGGTATAGCTCCAGAAAAAACAAACAAGCCTAATATGGCAGTTGCGATAAACACGACCAGAATTATAAGTTGAAATTTTTTATTCATTTATATCATCACTTTAAACTTTTACTTTATTCTTGAATATTATACCATAATGGTGCTCCCCTACATCTATGTCTTTATGCCAGAGCAGGCCTTTTCTCTCTGCTATTTCTCTTGCCTTAGATTTCGGCACAGCCTTATGATTTTTAGAAACTAAAGGCGAAGTGTGATGCCAATCTATCACAATAAGACTGCCATTCGGTTTTAATATTCTTTTTACCTCTTCTATTAGAGTATTCTTGTCTTCGATTTGGAAAAGAACATTAGACAAAAGTACTGCGTCAAGTATGCCGTCTTTGAGTTTGGTACCGCCTTTTTTCTCGATATCTCCACGAAGAGTCTCTATATTTGATATATTTAAATCTTTTATTTTGCTGTGAATTTTATCTAAAAAGTCTTTTTGTATTTCAACTGCATAAACTTTGCCCCTAGGCACAACAAAAGACAGAGCAACAGTAAAATGCCCCGTCCCCGCACCAAGATCAGCCACGATACTATCCTCCCTTAATCCAAAAGTTTTTACATTTTTCGCAGGATTCGTAAACACGATTATATTATAATACAAAGCTACATAAAAACATATTTTATATTACTTAAAAACAGCGCCAAAGACTACCGAAGGACTACCAAAGGACTACCAAAGGTGCCCTTTGGTAGTCCTTTGGTAGTTGCAAAAGGTTGCAAAAGGGCACCTTTGGTATATTATTGAGAAATGCAAAATAGAGATTATAAAAATTTCAGTGCTGAGAGCATATTTCATATATATAATCGAGGCAATAATCGAGAAAAAATATTCATGAACGATCAAGATCGCAAGTCTTTTCTACTTAGATTGGGGCTTTGCTTAGGATTTACAAAAGAAGAACTTGATAAAGATGGAGAAACTCATATCCCAAAATCCAGAATTCAAATAACAAAAACAGAAAAAGGAAATTTTAAACTTATTGCTTTTTGCTTAATGCCAAATCATTTTCATCTTCTAATCGAACAAACAGGAGACATGCCAATTTCGAACTTATTGCTAAAACTTTGTACAAGCTATTCAAGATATTTTAACAAAACTCACAATCGAGTCGGGCATGTATTTCAGGATCAATTTAAATCAGTTTTAATAGAAAATAATGAGCAACTTATGTGGACTTCATCATACATACATATGAATCCGGTAAAAGATATCCTGGTAAAAAATCCAGGGGATTATAAATGGAGCAGTTATCTAGATTTCATATCGGACAGAAACTTACAAATTGTCAGCAAAGATCTGTTGATGGATATATTCGAAGACAAAGATAATTTTATAAAAGAAACCTTGAATTTTTTCAAGAAAGAAGAATAAGTACAATCTAACTATCACCTACCAAAGGTGCCCTTTGGTATTTTGATACACTTTGCTTGTTTCTTAAAGTTTTTCAATTTCCCTTATACTTCTTGATAGTTGAGTCAAAACAATAACAAGTGCAAGTGTATTAATGAGTTCCACATCTTCATTCGTACTTGTCTTAGTTTCTTGTCTAGCCTCCTCATATGCTCTAGATAAACCTGCTGGGAAATGTCCTGCTCCTAACTCACATACCAGTTTATACTTTTCATACGATATAGCCATCTTTTCTAGTTCTATCATCAAATCATAGTTCTTATCATAGGCTTTCTGTCTTGCCAGTTCTAAACAATCAGATAATTCAGTTTCTTCAATATTCAAGTCTTTTCTTGCCCTCATTTCAAAACCATACAGCCTTGTGTAAATTTCTGTTATCTCTCTCCTGTTTTTGGGAAGCACTTCTTTTATTCCTATAAAATTCATATTATTTTACACACAAGCAAGTGTCGCTATACCGTCGCCGGGGCGGAGGCGCATTATGGTGACACCTTGAGTTTGTCTGCCGAGGTTTGGAATGTCTTTGAGAGCAGTGCGAATGACTTGACCTTTTTTGGACATTGCAATTAATTCTTGTTCTTGACCAGTCAAGACTTTGCCCACTATTATCTTGCCTGTCTTTGTGGTGACCTTTGCGGTCTTTATACCGGAACCTCCCCTCTTTTGAACTTTGTATTCTTTTAGGGCAGTTTTTTTGCCGAGACCGTGTTCACTCATTGTTAAAAATACTCCGTCTTTGGCATCTTTTTTGATTACTTCTACACTGATCACTTCATCGTTCTTGCCAAGTTTTACTCCACGCACTCCGCCCGCAGTTCTGCCCATCTCTCGGATATCGAATTCTTTGAATCTGATGGATTGTCCATTTGTGGTAGCAAGCATTATTTCGTCACCTTTTTCTGTCAGAAGCGCAGAAGAAAGCTGATCACCTTTGTCTAAACGGATAGCAATAATACCGCTCCTCCTGACGTCTTTGAAACTCTCTGCTAACATCTTTTTCGCGGTACCGGCTTTGGTAACGAGCATAAGCGAGAGTCCATTTTTTTCTAAGTTCTTCGGCATTGCTAAAATAGAAGTGACTTTTTCTTCTCCGCCCAATGCTAGGAAGTTCATAATGGACTTGCCCTTTGTTGCGCGACGACCTTCGGGGATATCGTACATTTTTATCAAGTATGCTTTACCAAGATTTGTAAAGAACAAAAGATCGCTGTGCGTAGAACCAGATACCAGCATAGTCACAAAATCTTCTTCTTTTGTTTCCAGATCTACCACGCCCACTCCTCCACGTTTTTGAGAATGATATTCTGATGGATCGGTGCGCTTTACATATCCCCCTGCAGAAAATACGAGCATTGTTTCTTTTTCTGGAATTAAATCCTCGTCTTTGATTTCTTTATTGCCACCCTTTATTATTTTTGTTCTTCTGTCATCTTTGTATTTTTCACCTATTTCTTGGAGCTCGTTTGATATTACGCCTAAAATTCTCTTTGGGCTCGCAAGCAGATCTTTTGTGTCTTTTATAAATTTTTGTTTCTCGGCAAGCTCGTTTTCCACTGCTTTCCTTTCAAGTCCGGCGAGTTTTTGAAGTTTCATCTCAAGTATTGCGATAGTCTGAAGCTCTGAGAATTTGAATTCTTTCATCAAGTTCAGTTTCGCAATTTGAGCATCTTTTGAACCGCGTATCACCGTGATCACTCGATCTATCTTGTCTAGCGCTTTTTTCAAGCCAAGCAATATGTGTTCGCGTTCTTCGGCTTTACGCAGGTCATACTCGGACCTTCTTTTCACTACTTCTTTTCTGTGCGAAATAAAAAGGGAAAGTATGGATTTTAGGGAAAGTGTTTGAGGCACACCATCCACCAGAGCAACGATATTGAAATTGAAATTAGATTCGAGTTGCGTATTTTTATAAATATAATTTAAAATCTTCTCTGGAGAAGCTCCGTTTTTTATATCTATCACTACTCGTATGTCCTTGGTGGATTCATCACGAAGTCCTTTGATGCCTTCTATCTTTTTCTCTTGCACAAGCTCGGCTATGGACATGACGAGATTAGCCTTATTCACACGATAAGGCAAAGATGTGATGATAATCTGAAAATTACTACCCTTGGTCTCTATTATCTCGGCTTCACCTCTGCACACTACACCCCCGCGTCCGGTACTATAAGCATGAAGCATGTCTTTATAATTGTACGCGATACCTCCCGTAGGAAAATCGGGACCCTTAACAAACTGCATTAAATCTTCAGTAGTTGCATCTGTATTGTCTATGAGATATCTGGTGGCCTCTATCACTTCACTCAAGTTATGAGGCGGAATATTTGTGGCCATACCCACAGCGATACCGAGAGTGCCATTGAGCAAAAGAGATGGCACAGCAGAAGGCAGGACTATGGGTTCTTTGCGAGTCTGATCGTAATTGGGACGAAAATTTACAGTTTCCTTTTCTAGATCGCGCAAAAGTTCACTCGATATCTTGGACATTTTTGCCTCTGTATAACGCATAGCCGCAGCGTTGTCTCCGTCTATAGAGCCGAAATTTCCCTGCCCTAAAACTAGAGGGTAACGAAAAGAAAATTCTTGCGCCATACCTACCATAGAATCATACACAGCCACATCTCCATGAGGATGATATTTACCTAAAACATCTCCGACAACAGCGGCGGATTTTCTGAATCGTGAAGAAGCAGTGAGTCCCATCTCATGCATAGCATAGAGTATCCTGCGATGCACGGGCTTTAATCCATCCCTTACATCAGGTAACGCACGCGAAGTGATGACAGTCATGGCATACGCCAAATAAGAGTCTTTCATCTCTCGCGTTATATCTACTCCCACTATTCCATCACGCCCTTCTTTAATAATTGATTCTTCTTTTTCCTTTGCCATAAGAGTTTTTCTATTCTACCACAGAGGAATCTTGAACAGATCCTTTTTCCCCGATAGTACCGTATCCTTCGAGGAGATTATCTTTTAACACTGTAAATGGTTTCAGGTCTTGTTTTGCTTTTTCTGTCAAACCTGGATCAGAAAACGTCCTGCCTAAATTAAAAACCCAAAATGATACCAAAACAAAACCGAACAATGCCATAAACACATGCATTATGTGTCTGCGGGTTCTTTCTGGCTTTTGTCTTAAATTGTAAATTATCTTTTTCATAATTTTTTAATTTATAAATTTATAATTATGCCGGTTTGAGTACCATGATCTCCCCCTCTTTACCATCAAGGTCTTTCATTTTTAGTGTGAGCTTGTCCATCACTGGCGCGTTTTCTTCACCGATTTCTTTTAGAAAAACTTTTAAAGTAGCATCATCATAACTCATAGGAATAATAAGCTTTGGCTCAAGAGAGAGCGCAAATCTCGCCGCGGATTTAGCATCAAGCAAAGATACTTCTTTGTGTACGCTTTCACCTCCTATTGGTACAAAGAGTATGTCTGGACTGTCTATGGCCTCCCTTGATTCTTTAGACATTTCATCATCTGATAGGGCTCCTAAGAAAACTACATGAATATTATCTAAAATGAAAGAATAAATAGTGTTTATATATTTCTTTTTGGAAATTAAAGCGTTAGATATAACACCTTTGATAAATACTTCTTTTACTTCATAGTCACCCGGACCATTAATAACAAAGGGTTTCGTATCTCCGTGCGAAAGCTGTTCTACGCCATTAAACAAAGAATAATTTGTGGTAGTAAAAGCGATATCAGCACCGAAACGCGCCGAAACGCTGGATTTTGCATCGCGACTAACAGGATTAAAAGCAAGGGTCATTTCTCCTTGTGCAATCTTAAAAAACTGCTCTCCGAAGTATGTAATAATCATCGTCTTTATATTAGCAAATTTTAGGAAAAAAAGAAACAGTTTTATCTTTTAAATTATTTGCTTTTTCCTCTTGAATATAGTAAAGTCAAGGGGTATTAAATTATCAACGGATTTAGGGTAACCCTGATATGATGTTAGCGTAATGCGGATCAGATCAGAACCTAAGCCTTACATCCGCGTCAATATACTTTGATTAGCGGATTTTTATTTTATACAAAACATTATGAATACGACAATTAAGGAAGAAGAAATTATAGAAAATCCAGTCTTACAAGACATAGTAAACAGAAGCGCCATAAGGCCAGAAATCGGCGCCTTAGTAGAAGGCCCTGTAATACTTATCGAGAAATCTTCAGTATTCGTGAATCTTGCTCCTTTCGGCACGGGTATTATTTACGGACGAGAATTTATAAACGCAAAAGACATCATAAAAAAGATCAACCTTGGCGATATTATAAAAGCAAAAATCGTAGATAGAGAAAATGAAGAAGGATATGTAGAGCTTTCGTTAAAGGAAGCAAAACAAGCCCTTATCTGGAGCGAAGTCGAAAAAGCAATCAAAGAGAAAACAGTATTTAATCTGGAAATAAAAGACGCAAACAAAGGTGGGCTTATTTTGGAATGGCAAGGCATTCAAGGATTCTTGCCTGCTTCACAACTCAAAGCTGAACACTACCCTCGCGTCCTCGACTCTGACAAAGACAAAATATTAAAAGAACTAAAAAAGCTTGTTGGCGAGAAGATTTCAGTAATGGTCATATCTACCCTTCCAAAAGAAGGCAAGCTTATTTTTTCTGAAAAAGACGACAACCCTGAACAAAAGCGAGAGATTATCAGCAAATACAATATAGGCGACGAGATAGATTGTATTGTTGCAGGTATCGTTGACTTTGGAGTATTTCTAAAGCTTGAAGACGGACTAGAAGGCCTTGTGCACATATCCGAACTTGATTGGGGTTTAGTAGAAGACCCTCGCACAATGTTTAAAGTTGAACAAAAAGTGCGCGCAAAGATCATAGAGATAAAAGACGGCAAGATATCTCTATCCATCAAAGCCTTGAAAGAAAACCCTTGGACAGAATTTGAAGGCAAACTCAAAAAAGGCGATATCATAAAAGGCGTAGTGATTAAATACAATAAACACGGAGCATTGGTATCCATCAAAGAGGGCGTAGCTGGTCTAGTACACAATTCTACTCTAGGAGGTGAAATAAAACTTCGTGAAAGACTTGAACTTGGCAAAAACTACAACTTCCAGATCACACTATTTGAGCCAAAAGAACACAAAATGACCTTGGTTCACCTAGAAAACAAGCCTGAATAGTTTTGCACTTGTGTTAGTTTTTCTGATAGTGATATAATACATGTGTCGGTTTGATTGATATTATTAAAATATATTTTTTATTATGACTTTTGGAGGACATTAATTTCACAGTTTATAAGAAAACCAAAATCCAGCCTAAACTAGTTTAAGCTCGTTTTTGGTTTTTTTATTTGTAGATTATTTTCACTAAAAATATGTCAAAAACACACGAAGAAGATGTCAGAAATATATGCAGCGCGTGTGGCACCAGCCCTGTAAATCATCATTTAATTTTTTCACTAAATTTGATCGAGGAAACAGTAGGGAAAATAAATTTAAGACTTTTTAGTTTTACCTCCAAAGGAATTTGGTTAAAGTTTTCAAAATTAGTGGAAAAATTAATTTTAAATCTAATGTCCACTATTGGCATAATGCGTTTCAGTGATGATATAAAAAAATCTGTCACAGGTCGCTCTAAACTCATCTGGGAAGAAGCAAAGAGGAGGAATATAATGATGCAACAAATACAACTACTCGGAAAACCTCTTGAGTTCTACAGAGCTAAAGTAAACGGCAAGATGCATTATTTTCAAAGCTTACCAATCCCAGAACATTTATCGACAAAAGGATACCTGTGGCTTGATGACAAATTTACGCTATTTGAAAAATTGGACAAAGCAGGCATACCAGCCCCTCATACCAAAAAAGCTTTCACTCTCAAGGGAGCAAAGAAAGCTTTTGATCAAATGCAAAAACCCCTCATTATAAAACCAAAGAATGGCTCAAGGGGAAGACACACAACCACAAACATAACAACCGAGGAAGAATTTTTAAAAGCTCTAGAGATAGCCCGCCAGATAACACTCTTCCCTGTAATTCAAGAACATCTAGATGGCAGTGTTTACAGAGCGACAGTAATAACAAATAAATTAGTTGGCTTTTACAGAGCAGACCCGCCTTTTGTTAAAGGCGACGGCACGAAAACTATCCAAGATTTGATTTTAGAAAAAAATAAAACACGTAACGAACGCCTTTCAGATATTTTGATCAATAATGACTTAAGATTTTTCATAAAAAGATATGGTTATGAGTTAGAAGATATATTACCTGAAGGTACGGCGCTGTCCCTATCTGCCAAAACAGGCCGAATGTATGGCGGATACACCAAAGAAATATTAGAAGAAGTACATCCAAAAATGTACGATATTTTCAAGAAAGCAGGAGAAACAGTAGAAGCTCCAGTAGTAGGATTTGATCTGATCATAGGAGACCCATTAAAAGATCCTGATACTCAGCGCTGGGGAATCATAGAGTGCAACTCAATGCCTTTCATAGATCTGCATTACTTTGCCTTAGAAGGCAATACCCTGGATTTATCTAAAAATGTTTGGGATTTGTGGAAATAAAAAACTGATCTCGCGATCAGTTTTTTATTTTAGTTTTTTATTAACCTTGAGCTACTTCTATACTTAGGTCTGCTGGACCGATGGCATCCATGATGTCTATCACCTGTTCTGCATATCTAGGTACAACAGAATTGTATGCGCGTAGTTTTTGTACCATAGTCTTGTCAGCATAGTAACGAGCGGTATTGGGGTTGTTACCACCGAGATTCTTTGCAACAACTTCTATGTTCTCTCCATGAGAAGAGAAGCTTATTTTACAAGAACCCCATCCAAAGGAACTATAAGTAGCTCCTTTACAAGCAAATTTTCCTCCAGTAGATTCACGCACTGCAATAGCAGGCAACAATCTCCAATCGAGACCATTCTTTCCAGCTTCTTCCACCATTGTCATACCAGTACCAGCAAGTGGCATACCACGAGTCTTGAAATAAGTATCTATGGCCAAAGCTTTAGCTTCTTGGTCCTTCTCCTTGTTAAGGGCAATAGTTTCTGTATTATTCTTTTGTGTAAATACAATCTGTACGCTCTCATTTATCGGATTTTTAATAATATTTCCGAAAGGTGTTGCCGTTCCAGTAATGAAAGGCAAAAGGATGAGAGACTGCACGAATCGTATTATATTGTTTTTATTCATATTATAGCGGTTGTGCTCCGCCAACTAGTAACCGTTTTTTCAGCTTTTACTGAAAGAAGCTTACTTTATAAGGTTTTAATCTATAATTAAGCTTACCCTTTAATGATAGCATATTCATCAAGAAATGTCAATAGTTATACCATACTTTTCCTATAAATCAAGCAAAAATAACCTTATAAAATAAGGATATTTTGCAATATGGACATTGACAAAACAGCTATAAAATTGGGTATTTTCAGACCTGTTAGACACAAAATCCCCTTCTCTACCAGATTTGCAAAGCAAGACCAATCAAAGTAGTATTAAGTCTATGAATTCTGAACTAAAGACAGAAATAGACGCGATTGTTTCCACCCTAAAACAGGAAGGAAAAGTCCATCTAGCCAAAGCAATAGAGGAAAACTGGGATAAGACCCTCTTGGAATACTCTAAATACATAAACTCTTACTCCTCTGACCTGCCCATGGAAGATATTTTTAAAATAGCTATATCACAAGAACTGGACAGATTAGGGTATCAAAAACAGGAATCCGAAGAAATCATAAATTTTATTGAAAAAAATAGGGTCTTGCAAACAGGACCTCATATATCTCCCTCAGGCAAACCAAGATACTTTTTCATAGACTGGTTGGCATCTATAGCTTTAGATAAAAATGACTTCTTTGGTGTAGCCATGTTCTCAGGGGTACCATTTTCCAACAAGACGAGACCAGGTAGATTATGTTCAAAAAATGAAGACATAAACTTGATACCTTCCAACATGCAAAATGAATTGGTTTACAGAAATAAAATTCCTGAAAAAATGGCCGATGTTATAAAAAGTCTACCTGAAGTTATTCAAAAGAAATTACCAGAGATAAAAGTCGGTGATTCATATACGGCTTGGGCTCTGGAATCTTCAAAAAGAATCGAAGGGAAATTTCTTAAAGGTAAACCCGTTTTTTTTGATTTTAATGAAGTTGTTTCAAATTATCTAAAACTCGCTATAAAAAATAGCTCTCATCCTATCAGCAAGATACTGTTTTCAAAGTCAGAAAGAGATACAACAATAAATAATTTCAAAGATATGGTTTTCTTTTACGGAAATGCATTAAAAGACAAACACAAAGAGACAGAAAACTTTTTTCTGAAGGATGGATATCTAGAGAGTGCTAGCAGAAGGATAGAACTCAATGCGCAAAACTTATTAAAAGAACTTGAAGAAGGTCTATGCCCCGGACTAATCGTCGGTTTTTTCATTATATCTTTCTTGAATCGTTTCAGATGTTTTGGTTCTTTTGCTCAGGTAGAGTATTTACCTTTATACCGCGACAAATTTGCTACATTTGATTTCTTGAAAGAGTACAAAATAGACGAGGCCCCAGCTGGAGCACTCACCACTGGCGGATTCAAAGATGATACAAATCTACATGTGCTAGACTTGGCACTGATAGATGAAAATACAGCAAAAGAGACTTTGGCGAAATACGAAAATACTCTTTTTGGTGAAGCGATACTTGCAATCAAAGACGTACTCTTGCGTCAAAATTATAGTATGAACTTGGTGAGGAAATAGTATAATGAAGATTAATCACATGAAAAAGAAAGTGCATTTTATAGGAATATGCGGGAAAGGCATGTCTGCGCTCGCCATAATGATGAAACAAACAGGATGGGCTATATCCGGCTCCGATGAAGGTTTTTATAATCCTGGTGTCATCTATGACTTACTAAAAAAGCACAAGATAAACTTTAACGAAAAATACGCGAAAGGTAATATACCAAAGGACACAATCTTGATAGTCATAGGCAAACATGCCAAACTCGTACCTGAAACAAACGACGAAGTGAAGGAAGCATTTGCCTCTGGCATAAAAATACAATCCATGCCACAGGCGCTTGGTGATCTAGCATTAAAAACCGAAAATACCGTAGTCGCTGGGAGTTTTGGTAAATCCAGTATTACTTCCCTGCTTACTTGGTGTTTGAAATCTGCAAAAAAAGACCCTTCGTATTTTATCGCCGCCTCAGCGTACGATTTGAAAGAAAATGGATACATAGGCAAAGGAAAAGATTTTATAATGGAGGGCGACGAATACCCTTCTGCTAATTGGGACAACACTTCTAAATTTCTATACCTACACCCCAAAAATATCATCCTGACTTCGGGTGAACACGACCATTTCAATATATTCAAAACAGAAGAGTCTTATATAAAACCATTTGAAAAATTAGTATCTATGTTACCTAAAGATGGTCTATTGGTAGCTTCGTACCATGGCAAGAATGTAAAAAGAATAGTGAAAAAAGCAAAATGCAAAGTTGTTTTTTACGGCCTTAAACAGGCTACCAAAGGGCACCTTTGGTATGCGGAAAATATAAAATATGGAAAAGTAACAACTTTTGATCTGCATAGAGGTGACAAAAAAATTGCGACTTTAAAAACAAAATTGCTGGGTAGTGGAAACATAGAGAATATAGTGGGAGTGAGCGCTTTTCTTCTTGAAAAAAAACTGTTGTCAATAAAAGAAATACAAAAGACGGTTTATAGCTTTAAAGGTATCTCGGGGAGACTTGATCTAAAAACAGACAAATCTTCTTTACTCGTATATGAGAGCTTTGGGTCTTCATATATAAAAGCTAAATCTGATCTAGGTGCATTAAGAATGCATTTTCCAAAAAAGAAAATTGTTACATTATTTGAACCACATACTTTTAGCTGGAGAGATCCAAAAAATCTTGAGTGGTATAAAGATGTATTCAAAGAAAGCGATGAAATCATAGTATTACTGCCTCCAGAAACACATGGGAAAAATCTAAGTGACCAATTGTCACTGGAAGTGATAATAAAAGAGATCAAAAAAAATCAGAAAAATACTTTTGGCACAACGGACCCTAAAGAAGTAATGCAAATATTAAAAGAAAGACTAGCAAAAGAAGATATATTAGTGCTTATGTCTTCCGGTGATCTGCATGGACTTATCAAAGACATATTGCCTTGGGTTGAGAAAAAATTTCCGAAATAAGCTTATCTGCGTTTAATACATTTAAAGTATTTTTTTGAATTCTTCAGTATCACTAAAATGGTTTTTTATACCATTAACTTCTTGGTAATCCTCATGCCCCTTTCCAGCACATAATATAATATCGCCCTCATTCGCCATTTTTACTGCTTCACCGATAGCGAGTCGACGGTCAGAAATAGTAATAACTTTTTTCGTCTCATCTGGAAACAGATCAGTTTTCATCATCTCTATTATTTTTTCTGGATTTTCATTGCGAGGATTATCAGAAGTAAATATAGCAACATCGGACAATCGCGCGCCTATCTTGCCCATCTTTGGACGTTTGAGTGTATCCCTGTCTCCTCCACAACCGAACACAGATATTATTCTCTTACCCTGAGGTAATATTTCTTTTACCGTACTCAATACGTTTTCCAGAGCATCCGGAGTGTGAGCATAATCTACTATCACTAGCACTCCGTCTGGAGAAGTAAAATGTTCAAACCTGCCAGTAGGTGGTTCTATGCTTTCAATTATTTTATTTACTTTGTCCATATCAAACCCCAACAATTTGCAAGCGCTCCATACACCGAGCAGATTATAAGCATTGAACTTGCCTAGAAGTTTTGATTTTATCTTTTGTCCCTCGAAGTCAAGTTCGAGGCCAGAAATATCGAGCTTCAATATTTTTCCCTGAAAACCTGCCTCGATATTCAACACCGAGGATTCTATAGTAGCTGGACCATCTTGATCTGAAAACTCAAAAACATATTTTCGCACTTTTATTCCTTCGAGCATCTTTTTACCCATAGGATCATCGACATTGGACAATGCAAAAGCATCCTTGGGTAGGCGTTGGAAAAATCTTTTTTTGGCTTTAAAATATTCCTCCATTGTTCTGTGATAATCCAAATGATCTTGCGTTAGATTTGTGAAAATACCTCCAGCGAATCTTATCCCCGCATATCTATCCTGATCGGAAGCCATAGAGGTAGCTTCCATAAACACATACTTGCAATTTTTTTCTTGCATCTCAGAAAGTAATCTATTTAAATATGCAAGGTCGGGAGTGGTTCCTGGTCCTTTGTCTTCATGCATCACTCTTTCCCCATCTATTAAAATCTCCACAGTACTTATAAGTCCTGCTTTGTATCCCAATTCCTTCGTAATTTTATAAAGTAAAGTCGCAGTAGTAGTCTTGCCATTTGTACCCGTCACTGCCACTATTTTCAAATCTTTATATGGGTAACCAAAAAAATGCAGACCTTCCCAGTTGTTCAAAAACCTCCTTCTTATGTTTTTATAATTTACTCGTTTCATATTTTTTATTATACCTCTGATTTTACGCTCCGTGGCACTTCTTGTATTTCTTGCCAGAGCCACATGGGCATGGGTCGTTGCGACCTGCGCTATCTTTGTCCACTGGTAAATCCTTTTTATCTTTAAATTCCTCCGGCTCGTTGTGGCTTGTTACCAGAGTTTGTTTTATTTTGTTTTCTTCTGCTTTAGGCATAACTTCGACATTTATGGTTTGTACAAGGGAAAGAACTTGACCCTTGAAAGATTCTTCCATTTCTCTAAACATTTGCAGTCCATCTTTTTTGTATTCCACGATAGGTTCTCGTTGTCCGTACGCACGTAAATTTACAGAACTACGCAAGTAATCCATCGCCTCCAAATGCTCCATCCACAATGTGTCTGTAGTATAAAGCGCTATTCTGCGAACAGTCTCGAAGAATGCATTATCACCAAGTTTTTCTCTTTTTTCTTTAATTATATTCTCTAAAGATTCTTTCTCTTCTTTTTTTTCTAGTATTTGTTTTAGTAAATCTTCAATCTCGGATTTTTCTGAATGTAACATCTTTTGACGCCTCTCATATATAATCTTGCGTTGATGATTCATCACATCATCATATTCGAGGGTATTTTTCCTAGCATCAAAGTGAAAACCTTCTATCTTGGCTTGGGCATTTTCTAAAGATCTGCTTATAAAACGATTCTCTATCGCTTGATCCTCGGGTATACCAAAACGTCCCATCATAGTTTTTATTTTCTCCGATCCGAAAACCCGCATCAGACTATCTTCTAAGGATACAAAAAATTGCGTTTCTCCTGGATCACCCTGTCTGCCAGATCTTCCACGAAGCTGGTTATCTATCCTGCGCGCTTCGTGCCGCTCGGTACCCAAAACAAACAAGCCTCCTGTGCTTTTTACGAAATCATATTCCTCCTTAATTATCGGATTACCTCCAAGTTTTATATCTATACCACGACCCGCCATGTTTGTGGCTATAGTAACAGCACCCCTTTTACCTGCTTGAGCTATAATCTCTCCTTCTTTTTCATGATTCTTGGCATTAAGTATAGTGTGCTGTACTCCTTCTTGTTTTAAATACACGGAAAGTAATTCATTCTTTTCTATAGAAATAGTCCCTACTAGTACAGGCTGGCCTTTTTGATTTAATTCTTTTATTTTTTTTGCGATAGCCTGAAACTTGCCTTTTTCATTTTGATATATGAGATCAGGATGATCAGTCCTTACCACAAGACGATTCGTAGGAATCACTATCACATCCAGCCCATATACCTTAATAAATTCTTCAGCAGAAGTTTCAGCTGTACCAGTCATGCCAGAAAGCTTTTTATAAAATCTAAAATAATTTTGAAAAGTTATAGAACCAGAAGATCTTGTTTCTTTTTCTATTTTTACTCCTTCTTTGGCCTCTATTGCTTGATGTATGCCTTCACTCCATCTGCGTCCTGGCTGAAGACGCCCAGTGAATGGATCTACGATAACAACTTCCCCTTCTTTGACCACATAGTCCCTGTCTCGTTCAAAAACAGCTTGAGCTTTTACTGCTGTTTCCAAATGATGCACATATTTTATGCCTTTTTCTGTGTAAATATTATCCACACCCAATAATTGCTCGGCTTTGCTAATACCTTCGTCAGTCAAAGTAATGGCTTTGAGTTTTTCATCTACCATATAATCTGCATCTCTCTTCAGTTGTTTTGCAATCTGATAAAATTTTACGTAAAAATCTTCAGAATCTCCTGATGGAGATGAAATAATAAGGGGTGTGCGGGCTTCATCTATCAATATAGAGTCAACTTCATCTACAATCGAAAAATTAGGTTCTCTTTGAACCAAATCTTTCACAGAAGTCGCAAGGTTGTCTCTTAAATAATCAAATCCATATTCGTGATTGGTGCCGTAAGTGATATCCGCATCATATGCTTGTTTGCGTGAACATGGTTTCAAGAAATCATAAACTATTTTAAATTCTCCGACAGTATCACGCTCTTTATCCTCTTCTGTATGTTTCGGATCATACATATATGAAACATTTTGTGAATTAATTACTCCGATAGAAAGCCCAAGAAAATTATATATCTGACCCATAAGAACAGCATCTCTGCGCGCCAAGTAATCGTTCACTGTGATGATATGTACACCCAAACCAGAAAGAGCGTTCAGATACGCAGGCAAAGTAGCCACAAGTGTCTTACCCTCACCTGTTTTCATTTCTGCAATCTTGCCACTATGCAAAGCAAGTCCTCCGATAAGTTGAACATCGTAATGTCTTTCCTTTAGATTTCTCTTGGCAGTCTCTCTTACAAGAGCAAATGCTTCCGGCAGAATATCGTCCAGACTCTCGCCTTTGCCTAATCTTTCCTTAAATTCAAGGGTTTTCTTTGGAAAATCCTCATTTGAAAGAGCAATCGCGCCTTCCTCTAAAGAATTGATCTTAAGTATTAATTTATGGGCTTTTTTTATGAATTTGGAGCTAATATCTCCAAATATTCCACTAAATAAGGACATTCCTATATATTAGCATAAAATTAAAAAACTTCCGACTTTCGTCGGAAGTTTTTATGAGTCAAAATGAAAGACTAAGCTCGCTTCTTTGCGGATTTCTTAGCTGTCTTTTTTGCTGCTTTTTTCTTTTTTGCTGCCATTATATTAGTCGCTTGCGCGAAATTATTTTTTTAATTTTAGTTCGCAATAATACGACCTTAAAATATTTTTTTATAAAAACAATTTCAAAAAAAATAAATGAAAAATTTTATAAAAATTAATTACAAAAAAATATTTTAATTAATCATTGCTGAAACATCTTAATTATGTCGCATACCGCAATGAAATACAATACTTTTTTAAAAAAACTGTGGATAACTTTACAGAAATAAAAAATATTTTTTATTTTTTTCTTAAAACAAAAAAAATTGTTTTCATTTGAAGCGGGTGATGGCGAAACTCCAACATATGTGCCTATGTGAGTGCGACCACCCGCTACAGATAAAAACAATTTTATGCCTATATTATAGCATCTTTTGATGCTATTGAAAATGTAAATAAATACGAGCTATTGTATAGATTTATCCAATATATGCTCTATAATATGATGCATTTTTGCGCCGACATATTCACAAGACTCCGCAAAATGCGAATTCTCTTTCATGTCTGGAGAAAAATCCACATCAGTAAGAAAGAAACCCAACCGCGGATGACAAATAAAATCCGATTTCAGATAATAAGTCGCTCCTAGATGCTTGTGAAGGTCTTTTACTAATTGAATAAGTTTCTCTTTCTCGCTATCAGAAACATTTGATGGAGGAAAAACATAAATATCTTCTCCACGAAACATCGGCACTGAATGCATAGATACTCTCTTGCCATAAACAAATTCTTCAATCAGAATACTTTCTTTCTGTTTTACTCCATCTAATATTGCATCTACTAATTCGTTGAAGGTTTTTGCAATATGTATTCCCATGTTTTTATTTGGGAATAAAGACCTGACAATCCAAGGAGAGGGAAATTTCGCAAAAACTTCTTTTGATTTTCTTGATGCATAAGATTCTAAGTCTCCATCAAAATCTTCTTGAAACAAAGGTAAAACAATACGTCTAGGCATGCTTATTTTTAATCCTTGCATGTGTTTTCGAAGCATTTCTTTACTATTCTTTAGAGCAGAGGAAAAAGGGCTTATCTCAACCTTGGGTATAGAAATATTGTTGATATTCACGAAAGAATCTGGATGTGTAACATCCCACACGATATCTGTTTTATGTATGATATCTGCAGGATCTACAGGTACACCAGACACATGCCACACACCATCTTTATCAATCAAGATATCTATGGGTTTATATTTACGAGAAAGGTTATCAAAAATATGCAGAATTAAATCGCTTCCTTTTTTGAAAGAAGAATCATAATACGCCTCACCTCCTCTTAATATTCCAACTCGTTTTACATCCAGTGACATGTCTTTATATTATATAATGGAAAACAGAAAACAAAAACACCCTTCGAGAATACTCGGGGGTGTTTTTGTTTATGCCCCGCCGATGGCGGAGCCTGCTGTTCTTTGTTTTGTTTCGTTCTAAGCTTTTTTATTTATCTGTCTTTCCAGAAATGTCAGAATGTTTTAGGTTCAAACAAACCATTGCACGCTCAATTGAGGCGCACAATATCGACTCAATAAGTCCGGTCAGAACGGGTCTGACACACAATTTTAATAAATTAAAATTGGGACATTTTTCAAATTGAATTATTCCACGAGCAGCTTCCGCTACCCGTGCCTTGTTACGACTTAGTCCCTGTCACCGAGCTTACCTTAGGCCCTACTTATGTAGAGATTTCGGGTACTCCCGGCTCCCTTGACTTGACGGGCGGTGAGTACAAGACTTGAGAACGTATTCACCACAGTTTAGCTGACCTGTGATTACT
>ERZ1292623.831-Hain-H51-01um-R1-831-length-31491-cov-5_pt2 | contig 25178 bp, 31 predicted proteins | sample MGYA00564398_ERZ1292623 | MGnify/ENA primary metagenome ERZ1292623 (study PRJEB36523, sample SAMEA6512633) | groundwater metagenome | collected 2019-01-07 | study: AquaDiva: Metagenomics assemblies of 32 groundwater samples | reverse complement strand
GAGAAGGTTATAAAAATGTAATTGGTACAAGCTCAAAGGATTTTGATTTGCGTGATTTTCAAGCTACGAATGATTTCTTTTTAAGTAGTTCTCCTGAATATGTTTTTTTTGTAGCTGCGCGCGTTGGTGGCATTAAAGCAAATATGACTTATCCCGCTGAATTCATATTTGACAATCTGCAGATGCAGAATAATGTCATACATACTGCGATGAGGCATAAAGTAAAGAAATTAATGTTTTTTGGAAGTAATTGTATGTATCCTCGCGAATGCGAGCAACCTATGAGAGAAGACAGCCTTCTTACAGGAATTCTTGAACCAACAAACCAAGCATATGCTCTAGCGAAACTTGCTGGGATGGAGATGTGCAAAGCATATAGAAAACAGCATGGAGCAGATTTCATAACTGTGATTCCTGCAAATTTATATGGACCACAGGATACTTATAATCAAGAGCGGTCGCACTTCATACCTGCTTTGCTTGAACGATTTGATTTGGCAAGACTAAATAGTTCACCAAATGTGGTTATGTGGGGCACTGGGACACCAAGAAGAGATGTCTTATATGTTGATGATTTGGCAGAAGCGTGCTTATTGTTAATGAAAGATTATAGTGGTGAAAGACCAATTAATGTGGGAACAGGGAGAGACCATAGCATACTAGAAGTAGCAGAAACAATCAAAGATGTAGTTGGTTTCAGGGGAAAGATATTATTTGATGCAAGCAAACCTGATGGAATGCCACGTAAAATGCTTGATGCCTCGCGTCTGCAACAGTTAGGATGGCAGGCCAAAACAGAATTGCGTGATGGACTTGCCTTGACTTACGAATCTTTTTTGAAAGGTAAAATTCGCACATAAATTAGTTTAAACTTAAAGATTAAGAGCTACCAACTCTTTCTCCACAATTTCACACATTATGTGCATTATAAGAGTATGGCTCTCCTGAATCCTAGGGGTATCTCTTGAGTCGACTATAATTGATAAGTCGCATAACTTTCCCAAATGTCCGCCATTATTCCCTAAAAATCCTATAGAGACCATTTTTTTCTTTTTAGCAAATTCCACTGCTTTTATTACATTTTTTGAATTTCCCGAGGTGCTTATGCCAATTAATATATCTCCCTCTTTCCCATGAGCCTCCACTTGTTTAGAAAATATTTCATCAAAACTATAGTCATTTCCTATTGCAGTTATTGTAGATGTATCTGTTGTTAAAGCAATACAAGGCCAAGGATTTCTTTCTATCTTGAACCTGTTTAAAAATTCACCAGACATATGTTGTGCATCTGCAGCACTACCCCCATTACCACACACAAGTATCTTTCCGCCTTTTTTATAACATCTTATAATTGTTTCAATTAGTTTTTGAATATCTTGGATTGGCAGATTTTCTTTAACTTTAATCGACTCTATTATTAAATCTTTTATTTTTTCTGAATACATATTTAAATTAATAAATGGGGCTATTTAATTATTTTTGAGTTGAATTAGGATATTGGTGATGAAGATTTCCTAATTCTATAAGAAGAGTTGGTCTGCTACTATCTAAGGCACTCTTATATGCAGGAACGATTTGTTCTGCCATTTCCAATCTTATTATATCTATATTGGTTAAGAGACTTCTGAATGCTGTGTAGTGATCTTGTGAATGCTGTGGTCCTGGGTCTATTGGCTGAGTGCCTCCAACAATCGTTCTGATTATTACTTTAGGTTTAAACTGCCCTCTGGACATCATCTCAACTTTATCTAGGTGGTTAACTAATTGATCTGTTGCAAGAGGTAGAAAATCAAATCTTGGATAAATAGAAACAGGAATATATCCTCTTAAGGCTAATCCTGTAGAGATTCCCATTTGTAAATCTTCAATTATCGGGAGCTCTACTCTTTTTTCAAGAGGTACATCTTTTAGAGTAGAAGTTGTATACCTGCTACCTCCAAAAACTACTGTTTGACCAAGAAATAAAGTTCTTTCGTCTTTTGCAAGCAAATCCATTGCTTGTTTAAGTGCCTCAACATATGGATTCATGTTAAAACCCTGCCTCCTTTCCTGCTCCTTGATGTTTGAAAGAATTTTTATAAGCATAATAAATTGTGTTAGGTAGAAGTTGAGGAATTCTATTTTTATCCATTCCCCAAACCTCTCTTGTAGGAGTATCAACGCTCATTCCATTATCTTCTATTACAAAAATAATTGGGAGCTCGTGATTGGATGCATAATTAGTAGCTTCATGAAATGCTCCTGTTTGCGCAGCCATATCTCCGCAGAAAGCCCAAACATGTCCTTTAGAGCCAGATAATTTATAAGCCATTGCCAAACCTACTGCTGGTTTTAGATGCCCTGGAACTATAGCTGAAGAGAAAACTCCATACTCCTTATCCATTGGATACATGCTTCTTCCTTCAATAATATCCTGCCTTACTCTTTCTTGAGGCATTCCTTTTAGAAGAATATGAGCATGATTTCTATAAGAAACAAAAATAAAGTCTTCTTTTTTTATTCCTTTGAGATAATCTGCATCCTGATTATCTTCTGGAACAACCACTAATTTTGCATCTAATACTTCCTGGCGTGTTAAGGGAGGAAGCTGTTTAATATATTCTCCTTCTCTAAGACCCCTAAATATCTTGATTATTTGTTCTTCATTTCCTTTTGCGAAATGAACGGGTCCATTAATTTCTCCTCTTGACCAAAGTGCAGCAAGTTCATCTTCAAATTCCATTAAAGATTTTGACGTTCCTGCAATATTTTCTAAGTTCATTATTTTTCACATAATAATTAGTTTTTAAACATTTATGCAATTTAGAGAAATACAATCTTAAGTCTTAAAAAAATCATGTAGTGCTTCTGAAGCATAATCTAAATTATCTTTTGTAAGTTTTTGATGTATTCCAAAGTGAACACCTTTATCACCCACATATTCTGCTTCTGGGAAATCTCCTAATCTATGACCTATGAAAGCAAAAGCTCCTTGTTGCGTAGGCATGCTTCTGAAATTAACTTTGGATTTTATTCCTCTTTCTTCAAGAAAAACATAAAGATCTTTTGCGCCTCTTCTATCTCCTTCCTTTAATGTTACACTGAATGCATGAGGACAAATATCTTCGCCTTTTTCTTCATTATTAAAGTAAGCTCTATCTTGAAGGTCTTTTGTTTGACCCAATAGATAAACTAAGTTGTCTTTTCTAGTCCTATAAACTCTCCAGAAATCGTCCAATTGGTCTAATCCTATTGTTGCGGCCATATCAGTCATTTTTGCATTGACGCCTAACCTTTCGTGGTCAAAATATACAGTCCCAGGTTTTCTTCCGTGAGTTTTTACAGACCTTAGCACATGAGCCATTTGGTCATCTTTTGTAGAAACCATTCCACCCTCTCCTGCAAAAACTAAATGAGCTGCATAGAAACTAAATGCTGCTGCATCTCCCCATAGACCGATATGTCTTCCTTGATACTTAGCACCGTGAGCTTCACAGGCATCCTCAATTACTTTAAGATTATGGGCTCTTGCAATATCTGTAATTACATCCATTTTTGCTGGTTTGCCCATTGTATGGACTGGCATAATTGCTCTTGTTCTTGATGTAATTGCTTGTTCTATCTTTGTTTCATCAATATTAAGAGTATCTCTTTTTATGTCTATAAAAACTGGATTTAGCCCTGCTGCAAGAACAGCTTCTCCTACCGCTGCAAAGGCTAATGCAGGAACTATAACTTCATCTCCCCTTTTAGCGCCAAAATCATATAAAGACATGCAAGCTATTGTATCTGCTGCTGTTCCTGAAGGAGTAGCTATACTATGGGGATAACCAAATAAATCCCCCCATCTTTCTTCAAATTTCTTAACTCTAGAACCTTCAGTTATTCTGTTTGATTTTAATAACTCGACCATAGAATCTATCGTTCTTGAAGGAATCTCAGGATCGCCAAATTCTATATTCATAACAACATTTTATAGATATTACTTATAAATATAACTACATTAGAAAACACATAAAGGTTTTCTACCTGGACATCGCAATTCTAAAAATAACTAAATCTTAATGACTGATTTCATCATTAACTCTTAAAGGATGATTTTTATATAATATATTTTTATATACATAAGACCTTATATTATTTAAAATTTCTAAATCATTCTTATCTAGACAGCCCATCTTAAATATTAGAACTAGATATAGAAAAACGAATAATAATGTTAAAATTATTAGAGTAAATAGATTGACAGAAATATAATATTTAATAACAGTCAACAATATAGTTGGTATAATTGATGCTATTGCAATTTTAAGCATTTTTCTTCTTAAAGGGATTATTGAAACTTGCCGTTTTACTTCCACAAATAGCATTAAATTTAATATTATCCAGGATATTGAAGTGCCTATTGCTGCTCCAACAATACCGTAACTTGGAACTAAAATAATATTCAAGACAAGATTTATTATGGAAGTTACTATTATATTCATAAGTATGGTTTTAGATTTTCCTTTCATTGAAAGGAGATTATTCATTAGAGTACTAAATGAAGAAAATGCTCCCGCTACTGCTAGTATTCTTAGTGATGATTCTGCAGCTAAAAATTCCTGGCCAAATAAAATGTTTATTACGGCACCTGGAAAGATAAACATTATTATTAAGAGCGGGAGGTTTAAGATAAAGATCCACTTAACAACCTGCTTGCTTAGTTCCCTTATCATCTCGATTCTCTTTTTTGAATATTCCCTTACTATAATTGGGAAAAATAACTGCATAAAGAGTTCAGGTGCTATGCCGAATAGAGCAACTAAAGTAAATGAGACATTATAAAATCCAACATCTGTGGCTGTTTTAAAGTACCCTATGACAAACGAATCTATCCAGTAGAATAAAATATTTATTGCTCCCAAAAAAAGTATAGGCCATGAATAAGAAAAGAATTCCCTGTTCAATCTTTTCTTCTCATTAGATGCAATATCTTTTTCATATAATAATCTTACCAACACCTTTTTGCATCCAATATAGGATAAAATAGCCACTCCAAGAATGCTAATAAAATAAGATGAAAGAATTGCATTTTCCTTTAAGCCAACCAAAATAAATATTATCAGAAGCAACACCTTGATTCCATTTGAGAATATGTTTACTATGAATGTGTATAGTGTAACTTTTTCGTATGCTTTCAATATTGAAAGGAAGATGTTTGATAAAATTGAAATTGGGATAGCAATGCTAAATACTTTTAGAAATAAAGTCATATTATAACTATTGAATAAATTAACAGATATTGTTTCAGCAAAAATAAATAAAATTGTTGCTCCAATTAGCCCCGAAAATAAAGATATTATTATTGAAAACTTTATCAAATGCTTAACTTTGCTTCCGCCTATTCCTTTGTATAATGCAATATAACGAAGAAGCCCTTCAGATAGACCAAGAGATCCAAGAGTAATGAAAATGCTAAAAACTGTTAGAGAAAGAGAGAATACTCCAAAAATCTCTGGGCCAAATGTTCTTGCTATTACAATCTTATATAAATAAGTAAGAATTTTAGATATCAATACACCTATAAGTACTATTAGTGAGCCTCTTGCAAGCATTTTAAGAGATTTATTTAAATCTTTATTGTTGTTTTTATCCATAATTTAGAAAGTTAAACTCTTTATTTAAACTCTTTACACCTTAATTTAAAGGTTCTTTTATCAACATAAAAATAACAAGAAATAAAGATAGTATTGATAATACTATAGATATCAATATAATTAAGTATGAAGATTTATCTAAAAGTTTTGCAAATGGATCTATTGTCTTATAATCAAATAAGTAATCTTTCATATTTTTATACAAATAAGGAACGAAGTAAAAGCTTTGAGACTGTTTAATTTGCTCTAGGGCTTGTTCAGGTATTCTAAGTTCTGCTGAGTAGACTTTGTAATATTGCTGCGGAATAATATTAAATAATTCGTTCCCCTTGAAGCGAGGTGATTCTATTATTTTAACTATATCTGCTGTTTGTGCAATCGATTGAATAAAAGACTCTGATGAGCTGTTTAGATTTTGATTATTGGCAACCCAACCCCATCCACAATCATCTACAACACACTCTACGAAATAGACTTTCATCGGAGGAACAGATGACATATTCTGTGCAAAAACCTGCTGCAGTATCGGCAATGATTGTTCAAAACTAAGGTAAGCTTTATCTGTTGCTAACCACATTGACCTTGCGAGGTATATTCTGGAGTCAAAGATAATTAAATTTGAATCACTTATTTCGCTATTGATAAAAGATTTAAGTTCTGCATTTGGACTTTTAGAAAAATAATGTGATGGCGTTCCGTTTGCCACCCCAAGATAAAAGATTGATATCATTATGAATAAGACTAGAGCTAATTTCTTAAAGTTCTTATTTTTTAAGAAGTTTAATACATTTGAAAAGCCAATCCCAGCTGGTATTGCTAATAATAAGTACATAAACGCAAAGTGCTTTTGTAAGGGAGCTCCAGCACTCTGTAAAACAAATGGAACAATTAAAAATATTGCAGTAAAGATCAAAGCATTCCTATTTGTTTTGAATAATATAAATAGACCGTATAACGCAAAAATAACTATGAGCGGGTCTGTGAAAAAAGGAAGTTTATAGCTCTGATAATTTCCTATATTGAAAAGATTGTCTAAAAATGAATTCTCCTGTCCTCCCAAACCACCATAAATCTCTTGTGTTGAGTCTAAATGAACGAGTCTAGAGAAATAAACATCAACTATTCCTTTTTGTTTGTATAATAAATAATTAAATGATAAAAAAGGCATTGAAAATATAAATAAAATAATTATAAGAGTCAGAACATTTTTAGTGTTTAAAAATTTATTCTCTTTACCCAATGTTCTATAATATAAACAATAAAGTCCAAAAGAGATTATAAAAAACGGAGCATTGTATTTAGTAAGCATAGCCAGACCAAAGAATAAAGAGCACAAAATAAGAATCCTATTACTTGGTTTATTTATAAAAAGCAACCCAAAATAAATTCCTGAAAAAATAAAAAATAAGACAACTAAACTTTGTTCTGTGAATGTCATTCTTATTAAAAAGCTAGAAAATGTTACGAACAAGGCTACGAAGAAAGATTGTTTTCTATTCTTTAACAATTGGTTAGAAATTAAATAAATTAACGGAATAAGAAGGGTGCCTGCAATCATTGGCCAGAACCTTGCTGCAAATGTTGAGTATCCGAATATTTTATAGGCTAAATCTGTAAGATAGAAAAATAAAGGTGGGTTAGAATGTGTTGAAATTATTTTTGATGCCAATATACCTGCGCTTTGCGATGCATAAACCATATCATCTGCTAAAACATCTAAATGTATGGCGCCAATAAATCTCAAAATGAGCCCTATAAATGTTAGATAAAGAGTGTATCTTGCATATTTGCTATCTTCTGATTGAATAAAACTCTCAAAATTCTTGTGAAGTCTAGCATAACTTTTTTTTATAAAATTCATATATTCTTTAGATTAAGCTCATTTAAATAGGTATTTTTATCAGTATTTATATGGCAAAACAGAAAGAAAATAAAAATGAATTTTCTAAGTTTTTTGTTTCAACAGATTATATTAAATTAAAAAATAAACTTTTCAATTATAGATTTAGAAAATATATGCTTGCAGAGGCTTATAAAAAATATTCAAAAATAAAAGATGCTAAGATGTTAGATGTTGGCTGTGGAATATCTCCTGTTTCTCCAGATTATAAAAGAACTACATTCATAGACTCGGATAAGAATGCTATTGATATGTTAAAAAAATCAAGACAAAAAGTCTTACTAGGAGATGTTGAAAAAATACCAGTTAAAAATGAGTATGCTGATGCTTTATTCTCTTCTGAGGTTCTTGAACATGTAAATAATTATAAAAAAGGATTAAAAGAATTTCACAGGGTATTAAAAAAGAATGGTGTTCTTTTCCTAACTGTTCCAACTCATATGAAGTATTGGGCGTTTGACGATGATTATGTGGGACATTTAAGAAGATTTGACCCTGTGAAATTAACTGATGAAATTAAACAGGTTGGATTTGATGTATTGGAAGTAAAACCAATAGGTAGTTTTATTGAAAGAGAATTGACAAAGTATCTTGTTAAAAAGGCTATAAATCAGAAACCTATGAAAATAAGCAAACTTAAAATGAAAGGATTCAAAATTATCAATGATTTTCTTTTTGGAGTAATTTATCTGGCTTATTTGTTAAACAACAGCAAGAATTCAAGCATTGTAATGATTTCTGCTAGAAAGAAGTAGATTACTTTGTATAACTTTAAAGTAACAGCAAATAGTAAAGTATATATAGCTTATTAAATCAATATTTTTATGACTGAAGCAAGAGATACGCAAAATTTAGGAGTTAATGACTTAGTTAGAACTGCTTTCGGCAGAGGTTTTAAAGGAGATTACCATGTTACAGATATGGCTGGTTTCACAGGATTATCACGTGGTGGTCGATTAGATAAAATTATGAGGAGGACATGGTTTCCAATACCCCTTGTTATTGAAATGTCTCAAATAGCAGGAACATTTACAGCAGAAGATGGTTCTGCACTAGAAGTCTGCAAGAAATACTTTGGTCAAGCTGATAAATATGCTTCGATGTATGAAAGAGCGTATGGTAAAAAAGTCACGGTGACAGTAAATTAAAAATAATTTATTTCTTAAAATTTTTTAAGTCGTATTTGGGATAAGCCTTAATTTTATATTTTGTAAGAATATATTTCAATAATTCTTTTAAGATATTAAGACCGTAACTTATTACTTTGACATTGCATTTTTCATCTCCGTAAAAGGTAGGAATAACTATTTCTTTTATTTTTTTCTTTGAGCGGACGAATTGCATTATTATTTCTGAGTCGAAATGGAATCCGTCTGAGTCAAGGTTGAGGGGAATTTTCTTCAAAGTTTGAATGGAATAAGCTCTAAATCCTGAGTGGAACTCTGTTAATCTTGTTCCTAAAATTATGTTTTCAGTTGTTGTTAAGAAAACATTACCTATGAATTTGTATATTGGCATGCCCCCTTTTATCGGGTGTCCGGCCATTCTTGAGCCGAATACAAAATCAGCATTATTTTCTTCTATTGGTTTTATGAGCTTCGTAATATATTCCGGAGGATATTGAGCATCTCCGTGGATCATTACAACTATGTCATAACCTTTCTTCATTGCATAAGTATAACCCCACTTCTGATTTCCACCATATCCTTTATTATTTTGATGTTTTATTATGGTCAAATTATTTTTTTTATTTCTTAATTTATATTCATTTGCAACTACTGAAGTAAAATCTTTTGATGCGTCATCTGCTATTACTACTTCAGAAGCTCTTTTCCACACCTCTTTAGGCGTCCTTTCAAGAAGATGCTTTATGGTGCTTTCAGCATTGTAAGCCACAACAAGAATCATTAATTTTTTCATCTTAAATAAGAAAATTTAGTATATATAAAAACTTTCACGAAGACATTCTTTGCATCTGCGCAAATATAGGTTTCAAGAATTCATCAGCTTCTATGAAGTCAAGCCGTTCCTTTGGTTTTTCAGGAGTGATGAAATCCTCTTCAACAGCTACAGGCAAGTCTTTTGCTATTGCATGATGAAGCAAATCAGCATACTGTCTATTTGTAATAAGGCTAGGTAACATTCCTGCTCCACCCCATTTCTCTGCTCCTGTTTCTCTGTTTAGTCTAACTCCAATTCCTTCCGCTCCTGAAATATGAAGAGCGTGAGCGTGAGGTAAATAGTCTGCAAAGGATTTTGTTTTAGATCTAAATTCATCCCATGAAGATACTCCTGCTGTAAGGAATAGATTGGTAGTATCTTCTCTGTTTCTGGTGAAAGAGTTAGATGCATCTAATGTTCCCGCCAGGTGTGTTGTATCAAGAACAATTCTTCCTTCAGAAATATCAAGTAAACTTGCAAGATCGTTAAATGCGTGATAACGCATTGCTGTGACTCTTCTTCTTTCACCGTCACTTGCGCTACCTTCCCAAAATCCGTGATCTTCGTATGTGGCAAGAGGAGCAATTTCAGTAGCAAGAGTTAGACCAAGGTCGCCTGCAGATTTACTTAATTTAGCAAAACGTTCTTTTGCCATCCCATATAAAGCATCTCTTTGTTCAGCGAATTGTTCAAGAGTATAAACAGCTACACTTCCAGGTTTAATATCTTGAGACCTAGCAAACTGTGCAGCAATGTGAGGACCAACAACTAATTTACCAATTGGTTCGGGATCTAAAGCTCTTAACTTAGCTACTTGCTCTAAAATTCTTTCATGATCTGCAGGTTGAACTGGATTGTAGATAGTATTTTCAGGAACATAAACAAGACTGTTAGGTCCTTCTATACCTGTTTCGGCAAGCCAGATTGGAAGTCTATATTTATCTTGATTTCTTACTTGGTTAACAAAATTTGTAGGTTTTCGAGCGTGACCTGACATATAAGGAAGGAATGCTCCTACTTGAATAGGAACACCATATTGTTGCCCTAAACCCTCTAAACGTTTTTTTGCAGCTAGAAATACTGGAACTTCTGCATCAGAATGAAGCATTACAGGTAAAGTTATACGTAACGTTTTTGGCATATTAAAGTTCGTATAATTTAGATATTTAAATGTTTTGGATAACAAAAATTTATAACCGGAGCAAAAGAAAGAAAAATATGGTTTTAGTAAAGATATTGGGCTTGATTGATATTATTGCTTCAGTTATACTATTATGTATGATATTCTCTCTTGATGTTTATTTGCAGATAATACTTGCAATAGGGGGGTTACTCTTTATGAAGAGTTTGTTTATACTAAAAGGAGACTTCTTGAGCGCCATAGATTTACTTGCTTCAATATCTTTATTTATAGGAATATTTTTTACCCCTTGGACTTTTTTACTCTGGATATTAAGTCTTTTCCTTATATCTAAAGGTGCAGTAAGTTTCTTATAATTTTATAAAACTAATGTTCTTAGTCTTCTTATTGCAAAAAACTCTCTTGAATCTAAAACGTCATGTCTGACCATCCAAACTAAATCTAAAAGTGAATGAAAAATCATACCTATGAAAATAAAGTAGAAAGGAGACAAAAAGAGAGCTATTACTCCTACAAGAAGATGGGCTTCTATTGTATGGAAGAAATGAAAATCTCCTTTTTCACACATCCCCAACTCTTCTTTCTGTTCTAATATTTTATCTCTTCTTTCATACCCATGATTTAATGCTTCTAAAGGATTCCATTTTCTATGAGTAAATCCTGCTGCAAGGTAATGATCAAAATCTATGAATACTGATGCAAACCAAATAAGAAAAATAGAAACATAACTTGTTTCTGGAGATATAATTTTGAAGATAGTGCAGAATATTATTCCTAATAGTATATGCCAGCGTGGGAGCATTTATTGTTCACCCATCTTTCTGATCATATCAGCAAAGGCTGGACGGGTTATTAATATTCCTACAGTTATTCCTATTATTGTTGTGAATGCGAATCCCCTAAGAAGACCTGCTCCTGCCCAGAATAGAGGAAGCATTGCGGCGATTATAGTAAAGAAGGCTCCTACAACTACAAATAATGCTTTCTTTATTTTCTCTTTTATTGTTGAATTGTCTTTTGATCTTGATTCATCTAGAATTACTATTTGGTCATTTACTCCAAGACCTATCCCTGCTATAATTCCTGCTATACTTGCTGCATCTAGATTCCATCTAAGAAGAGCAGCAATTCCAAGAGTTATGAATGCTTCGGAGAACATTGTAAGAATAACAGCTAGAGTTATTTTTAGTTTTCTATATTTTAAGAATAGAACTAGAGAAACCATTAAGAAAACAACAAGACCTAGAATAATTAGGGTTTTGGTAAATTGTTCTCCTAGAGAAGGAGATATTGTATCAAGCTTAACTATTTCTAATTGATATGGAATACTTCCAGTTAACAACAATGTCTGAAGTTTATGCATTTGGCTTCTTGCATCTGCTGTTGCTAAATCTGGAGTAGTTCCAGTACCTGATCCTTGAATAGAAATTTGGGTTGTTACTTGACCCTTAAGACCTGAGCTTATCCTTAATTCATCTACTATTTCTCCGTCTAAGACAAGAGTCAAATTCTCAGACAAATACTGGCCTCCAGATGAAGGGTCTATAGGTATTAGTTTTGTTATGTCTGCGTGACGTTGAGCTGCTTCTGCTGAAAGAGTTATTGTAAAAGTAAATCTGCTTATGTATGTTCCATCACCAAGAGATTCTGGCTGATAAACTGCCGACTGAGTTGCATCTCTGAATACATGAGTAATGTCTCTTTCTCCCCCTATGAATACTGTTTGATTGCCTATTTTTGCTTCAAAGTTTCCTTGTTTTCCAACTAAATCTGCTAAGTCTTGTCTTGAGGCACCTGCAACCTCTACAAGCATGAAATTATTTCCAGATAGATCTTTTACAGATCTTATTGTTAAATCAGTCAATCCAAAAACATTCAATCTCTGGTTTGTTATTTCTACAAGATCTGATACTTCTTCGTCAGTTAAAGAGCCATTTACAGGTTTAACAAGAGCACGAGCTCCCCCACTTAAATCAAGTCCAGTTTTGATATTTGATTTAGGTATCTTTCCAACAGTTATTGAGGATATATTTGAATCTAGAAATACAAAAGAACTATCTTTTGTAACTATGGAAATTCTTTTTTCTTCCCCATTAAGTAATAATTGTTCTGCAATTAAATTGTAATCTTCTAATGAGTTTATTTGCTGGGAATTTATTTCTTTTATTATCATTCCTTGTCTAAGACCTGATTCAAATGATTTAGAGCTAGAATCTACGTTTTTTATCGAGACCCCATCTCTTAAAGTTGGAGAAATCATAAGCAAAGCTAAAAATAAAGATATTATCAAGACCCATATTCTGAAAGTTATTTTTGCCATTAGTCTATTTTCTTGTACTCAGCATACCATTTTATTATGGATGCGTTTGTGAGCCATGTATTTATTATTGTTGCAGTCAATCCTATTGCAAGAATGAAAAATATCTGTCTAAATGAATCTGGTAAGCCTGTGACTATAAAGAATGCAGGGATTAAAGCTGCTAGACCAGTACAAGTCATTAATATTCCTGTTTTGAATGAGCTGTAAATTCTTGAGTTTACTGATTGTCCTCTGTTTTTGAGAACCCTCATTGTTAAAAGAATATTATTGTCTACTGAATAACCTATGAGCATAAGGAATGCTGCAATACCTGCCGCTGAAAGTCTTATTTCTAACAAGTTTGCTACAGTTACAGCCATTATTATATCAGCAAATGCTGAAAATATTACTGCAATGCTTGGAACAAAAGTTTTGAATAAAAAGAATATTACTAAAGACATCAAAATAAATGATATGAGAACTGCTATTGCAAGTTGTTTGTAAAAGTTATCTGAAAGACTTGGACCGCTAAACTCGATGCTTGAGTTAGATTCATTCAATGGTTTTCCAATAAATTCTTCAACTAAAGGAATTAGAACTTCTGGAGATGAAGATGATTCTATTAATACCGCTATTTGTCTTCCTGTTGAAATATCAGATATAACTCTTATATGAACATCTGGAACTGATTGCTGTATATGCAATTCTAGATCTTCTACATCAACTTCTTCAGTAATAGTTATTGTTGTTCCACCTGAAAGACTTGGATCCTTGTAGATTATATCTCCATTTTGGGAATAAAATGAAAACAAGTAGATTATGCAAATAGCTAGAAGAACTACCGGGGCGAAAAGCATTATTTTGTAATATCTGTCGTACCAGTGTTTCTTTGGGTGATGTGTTTGTTGTGATTGATTTTCCATTTTTATAATGAAAAAGACTAGAAAGGTGAACTTTTAAAGTTAATTGGATGTTCTATTTCGGGAGACATATAAAATTAATTAGGAATAAGCCAGATTGTAAATTCATCTACAGCTCTCGAGTCATCAAACCCATAAAAGGATATGCTGCTCTCAATGTACGAGATTCACGAGTAAATGAAATTTCTTTTCTTGTCATAAAAATCCGTTTAGAATCTTATTTTCAATCTATGCGTGGTACGGGAATCGAACCCGTATCCTCGCCGTGGAAGGGCGAAATTCTACCATTAAACTAACCACGCTTTATATTATTTCAGAATAGAGCGTTTTAAAGCTTATGTTTGCTTGAATAAATAATGAAATCTCAAAGAGACACATGGGATAAATTGTATGGAGCTGGACTAGAATGGAAAAGAGCTTCTAATGGGATATTTAATGTTAGAAATAAATCTGTTCTTGAGCTTGGGGTTGGGAATGGGAAAACTCTGAAAACTATACTTGATAGATTACCAAAGAAAGTTGTAGCAATTGACATTTCGAAGGAGGCTATATCAATGGTTAAAGAATCAATACAACATAAAGGTATTTTGTACATTACTAAAGACTTTCTTAAGTTCAAGACTAGAGATAAATTTGATATAATAGTATGTTATTATTTTCTTAATAACTTTAAAGAAAGAGTTAGAATTAAAGTTGTAAATATGATTAAATCTCTATTAAAGAAAGATGGAATTATTTTATTTGAAGATTTTGCAGTTGGAGACTTTAGACAAAAGGGAAAAGAAATAGACCAAAACACAATACAAAAACAAAACGGCCTTATTTGTCATTTCTTTGAAAAAAATGAAATCTTGGAGTTATTCAAGGGATTTGGTATTGAAATTCAAGAAAAGAGTTTCGAGCCGATAAGAAAGAGTTCTAGTATAAAGAGACACATAATTAATGCAATAATACGCACCCGGTAGGATTTGAACCTACGACCTATGCCTTAGGAGGGAATTGCTCTATCCAGACTGAGCTACGGGTGCATGCACCCGTAATGAATTTGACTGTTTTAAAATTGCCTACAAAATAATCATTACCAAGAATCAAGCATAGGTTCTGATTTTTCTGAAGATTTTGGATTAGAAATAATAAAATCAAATTTTCCTATAGGCTCTAAACTTCTTTTTGGGTTAAATATTCCTACACTTAAGTCGAGTCCTCTGTCTAAATATCTTCTTAAAGTGACTTCTGGATCTTCTTTATTCTTCCAAGGAATTGCCCTATTTTCCCAAGGACAATGATATAAAACTGCATCTCTTGTGAATACTTGTGATCCAAGGCTATATCTTGTTATATTTCCGTGGTTTGGGCCATGAGCGAACATTTCATACCTGTTCCAGTTTTCTTTAATCCACCTTTGTCTAGTCCATAATCCTTGAGCTTCCAAACTGCCCAAGACATAATCTATGAAGTAACTCTTTCCAGAATCTGGAACTCCAAATACTGATCCAATAAATGGTCTTACTTTAGAAGCGGTAACTAAAGCGATTGTTCTTTCTATTGCTGTTTTCATATCTAATACTTCTACCATGAAATGCAGGAGAGAGGATTCGAACCTCTGAAGGCACTAAGCCAAGGGATCGCCCACATTCTGATTTGAGTCCCTCACGTTTGACCGCTTCGCTACTCCTGCTTGAAAATGTGTGAATAGGAAGTTTTATAAATGTAACATTTAACTCAGTTTTGAAGACGGCCATAGTGCTGGGGAAACACCTGTTCTCATTCCGAACACAGAAGTTAAGCCCTTCACGTCCGCTTGTTGTAGTCTCCGTCAAGAGGCAAACCAAGGATGCTGTCTTCGTTTTTTTCAAGAGACTATAAATATGCAATATGCATTTTACTTTGAAAGAGGAGATATTGAAAAATTAAATGAATTCTTTTGTATTAAGCTTATTAGTTACATTCCTAATTTTAAGAAGCTGGGCATATTCTGGATATAGGGCAAATAATTATTTTGATAATGAAGATAACCCTAATACTATAATTGGATGGTTGAGAATAAAGACTGGATTTGGATGGCATTTAATACATTTCTCAGCGCTAATATTCTTTATCGCATCACTCCTTATTTATTCTCAAGGATTTACATTCTTTAATAAAATAATATTGGGTATATGCACTAGCATGATTCTTGACCAGATATTTCCTTTAATAGGAAACTGGAACTATTTTAGTAAGAAGATGTTTGTTATAGCAACACTGCTTCATATAATAACAATAATATTATCTATAAAAGTATTCTAAAAACCAACTTAATCAAGATTTTTTAAACTAAAAAATTTGATAATTTTATGCTTAAAAAACCAACTTAATCAAGATTTTTTAAACTTAGAAACTTCTTCGAGAATATCAGCATGCCCAAGAATAGCTGCCCTGCAACAATATCTATCAAGACCTAAATCTGTCAATACTTTGCCAGCTTCTTCTCCAGTAGTGACTCTCTGTTTATAACTCTCCCAAAGTTGCCCAATGGGCTTCCCACAACCGAAACAACGGACCGGAATTATCATGCTAATACTGTTATTTGATCGTTTTTAAAGGTTTCTTAAAACTAAAATTAACAAAAGATTATTATATTGCATTGGATCTTTTGTTTTATGGCTGAGCACTTAATAACTCTTGAAGGTGTTACAAAATATTATCACATGGGGGATTCTGTTGTAAAGGCAGTTGATGGGATAGATATTGTTGTGGAAAAAGGAGATTTTGTTGCTATAATGGGACCTTCTGGTTCTGGAAAGAGTACTGCAATGAATCTTGTTGGAAGTCTTGATCTAGCTACAAACGGAAGAATACTCCTTGATGGTGTTGATATTGAGAAATTTGAAGAATCAGAGCTAGCCCAGGTTAGAGGAAAGAAGATAGGATTCATATTTCAGAGTTTTAATTTAATTCCTAATTTAACTGCTAAAGAGAATGTCATGCTTCCGATGCTTTTCCAAAAGGTACCATTGGAAGAAAGAGAGGCAAGAGGCAGGCAACTCTTGAGGCTTGTTGAATTAGATACTAGAATGGATCACTACCCTAATCAATTAAGCGGTGGACAGCAACAAAGAGTTGCTATTGCAAGAGCTCTTGCAAATGATCCAGAGATAATTCTTGCAGACGAACCTACTGGAAACTTAGATACAAGAACAGGAGAGCATGTAATGGATATGCTTACAAAATTGAATAATCAAGGAAAAACTATAATTCTTATAACTCACTCTCCTGAAGTTGCCATGGATCATGCAAAAATAATATACTGGTTGAAAGATGGAAAAGTAGAGAAAGTTACTATAAAAAAGGGAAGTTCTTGGATAAATAAGAAGTAATTGGCCTTGCATTTAGATTTAAAGTTGCAAATGATTTACCGGCTGGATCATATTCTATTTCTTATGTAGTAATTTTAAAGTAACACTAATGTAAAGATTTAAATAGAGCATAGTTGAATAAATATTATGAAAAAAAGTTTACTTACAACAGGATTAATTGGCTTATTGTCTGCTTGCTCAAATAATACTGATTCACCTAAAACTCCTTCAGTTTATACAATTAATGACATCCATATTATTTATAATAGTTCTCGTGTTACTGTTGCAGATATGAATGGAGATTCAAGACCAGATATTATTGTAAATTATGAAAATTATAGGCCTAATAATGAGGTTAAAATATCGGTATTATATAACTTAGGTGATGGAAAGTATTCTCCTGAATTGCCGAAGTAATTGTTACTGGTAGAGTGTTAATTTTATAGATAACGCTTATAAATTATATTTGTCGCGCTTGAACATGAATAAAGTGTTGATTTTAATGGCTTTGACTATATTATCAATAGGATTTGCTAGTTCATTGTCAGTTGAATCAGTTACTGTAGATACCGTTTCTCCAGGTGGAGAAGGAATAATAAGAATTGATTTTGAAAATGATGGAAATCAAGATATTGAATTGTTATCTGTAAAATTAGATTTTGCTAACCCTAATATAATTCCAATTGGAAGTTCTGAAGAGTTTTTGAACTCATTAGAAGAAGATGAAGAAGAGTCATTTGTGTTTAGATTCAGAGTTTCAAACACTTTGCCTGTAGGGACATATTCTGTGGATTATTCTATAATTTATGAAGAAGGAAATGAAGAAATAGAACAAAGTGGAACAATAGGTATTGTTGTTTCAGCCGAGCCAGAAATAGAAATAGCTGCAAATGTACAGAATGCAATAATAGGAGAGCAGGCAAAACTTGATGTAAGAGTCATAAACAAAGGCCTTGCAGATGCAAGATTCGTTTACTTGACTGTTGAAAGTGATGATATAACAATTCTTTCAGAGAATTCAGAATATATCGGAACAATTGATTCTGATGATTTTGAGACCAGTTCATTTGATGTCATATATAATACAAAATTCCCTGCAATATTCTTTAAATTAACTTACAAAGATTTTGATAATATTGAACAAGAAATAACAGATACTGCTTCTTTAAGAGCATACACTAAACAGGAAGCTGTAGAGAAAGGTATTTTAAAGAAAAACAATGCAACTATTTATGTCGGAATTGCAATATTGTTACTTGTTGTATGGTTCATATATAGAAGAGTTAGAAGAAGCAGGAAGAAAGAGTAATTCTTTTAGGAGAATTATATGTTCTTAGATTATACTTCTATAGCTTTCAAGAACCTTAAAAGAAGAGGAATAAGAAGTTGGCTTACATTATTAGGTATATTTATTGGAATTGCTACTGTTGTTTCGCTTATTAGTTTGGGGGGAGGATTAAGACAAGCGATAGTTTCGCAATTTGGGGTTGGAAATACAGAGGTAATTGAAGTTCAGGCAGGAGGCCTTAATTCATTCGGACCTCCGGGAACAAGTGTAACTAACCCTTTAACAGATGATGATGTTGAGGCAATAGGTAGAATAGGTAGTGTGGATGAAGCAATTGGAAGAAACATTGTAACAGTTAGAGCTGAATTTAATGATGTTCTTCTAATAGGTTCTGCAACTAATATCCCTGACGGATCTAAGAGAGATCTGACTTATGAAATAATGAGTATAGAACCAATGGAAGGGAGACTTCTTGATGATGGAGATTCTGGAGAAGTAGTATTGGGGAATAATTTTTATTTCGAAGACAAAAGCGGATTTGATAAAGCAGTAAGAGTTGGAAATACAATAACAATTAATGAAAGAAAATATCAAGTTATAGGGGTTCTAGAAAAAGAAGGTAGTTTTATTTTTGATTCTATAATTCTATTAAATGAAGATGATTTAAATTCTATTTCTGACGAGGGAGATACTGTAGATTTCATAGAAGTTAAAGTGAAAAGTAGAGAGATGATAGATTCTGCAGAACAAGATATAGAAGAACTTCTCAGGGATAGAAGGGATGTTAAGATTGGAGAAGAGGATTTTGAAGTATCAACCCCTGAAGCTTCTCTTGCAACAGTAAACCAAGTACTGACTGGAATACAAATATTTGTTGTAATGATAGCGGCTATATCTATAATTGTTGGGTCAATAGGAATTGTAAATACAATGACTACTTCTGTTTTAGAAAGAACAAAAGAAATAGGAATAATGAAAGCCATAGGTGCTAGAAATTCAGATATATTTTATCAATTCTTTATTGAGTCTGGTTTGCTTGGGTTGGTCGGAGGAACATTGGGCATATTATTTGGAATTTTGATAGGTTACTTTGGAACCTTCGCGATAAATTCATTTCTGGGAGCGGCTACTGCTCCTGAAATAAGCTGGGTGCTAATATTATTTACATTTATAGGAAGTTTTGTTATAGGTGCAATATCTGGAATAGTCCCTGCAATAAGAGCTGCCAATCAAAAACCTGTGGAGGCACTTAGAAGCCAATGATAAACAAGGAATTGATAAAATACTCTTTGAAACATATTGTGCATAGAAAAGCTAGAAGCTTTTTGACGATATTCTCTATACTTGTTGGAATTGCTACAATATTCATATTTGTAAGTTTTGGACAGGGACTTTTTGATTATGTTAATGATTTCAAAACAAGTTCTGGAGCCGATAAGATTACAATAATACCAAAAGGAATTGGTGCTCCAGGACTCGACACTACTTTCTTTCTTACTGAAAAGGATATAGAGGCAATAGAAAAAACAGCAGGAGTTTATGAAGCTACAGGGATGTATTCAAGAGCGGCTGAAGTATCAAAGGATAGAACAAAAAAATTTGTTTTCTTAATAGCTTATAATCCGGACGAAGCTGAATTAATACATGAAGTTTTTGCAATAGATATTGCAGATGGAAGAGATTTGAGGAATGGAGATGATGGGAAAGTACTATTAGGTCATAATTATCAAGAAGAAAATAAAATATTTCCTGAAGCTTTAACATTGAATGATAATCTGGAAGTTCAGGGTCAGAAGTTGAAAATAATTGGATTCTTTGAGGTAGTTGGGAATCCACAAGACGATTCAAATATTTACATAACAACTGACTATTTTGAAGAGTTATATCAAAATAGCTCTGGAAAATATAATCAAGTCATTGCAAGAGTTGATGCAGATAACATACAAATAGTAATAGAAAGAGTAGAAGATGCATTAAGAGATTCAAGAAATATTGAAGAAGGGAAAGAAGATTTCTTTGTAGCTTCTTTTGAGGAATTACTTGAACAATTCACTGCCACTTTAGATTACATTGTTTATTTTGTTATATTCATTGCACTTATTTCAGTTGCTGTTTCAGCAGTTAATACTGCAAATACAACAATAACTTCTGTTCTTGAAAGAGTTAAAGAAATAGGAATAATGAAAGCAATAGGTGCTAGAAATTCCGAGGTTTTTGCAATATTTGTATTCGAATCTGGATTCTTAGGATTTGTTGCAGGTGTATTGGGGATATTAATAGGATTTATTATTACAAGTTTAGCAGGAGCATTCCTTGACTCAGCTGGATGGGGTTTCTTGAGCCCACATTACTCATGGCAACTATTTTTAGGATGTATATTATTTGCTACATTGACTGGGGCAATATCTGGAATAATTCCAGCATGGAGAGCTTCTAAGATAAGACCTGTGAGAGCATTAAGATATGAATAACTATTTGTTGAATTTTTGAAGATGCATAGCACGATGTTTTGCTTTTCTTCTTCTTAATATGAAAAGATATATGACTATTCCTATAACTAAAAGCCATAACATTATAGAACCAAACGAAATCGAGGATTTTTCTTTTGTATTTTCGAAAGCTAATTCGCTAAATACAACTTCTTGAGAAACTTTCCTGCGCTCTCCAATTTTATCATTATACTCAAGATTAACGGTTATTGGACCAGATGAAAGGGCTGCATCGAAAGTTACAGTAGTATCTTCATTAGAATCAAGTTCTCCTAAGATTTTTACATGGCCACCTTCTATCAAAGCATTTTCTTGTTGAGGAACTTCAACAGTTATTGATTGTGCGTTGTTCTCTCCTACATTTACTATTCCAAGTACTAATTTATTGGTTGAGAATGAATAGCTATCTAGAGTTATTATGAAATCTGTTCTAACTTCTTCTACAGTTATGTTAAAATCAGTTAGTTTTGCCAGTTGGGATTCAGTATCCAACCATGTTTTGATACTTAACTTTTGATCTCCATCTAAAGCGTTTGAATCAACTCTAACTTTGTAAGATACAATCCAAAATGGATTAAAATCTCTCTGATATGTACCTCCTTGAATTCTTTGAATAATTTCATATCCAGAGTCAAGGGTAAATGGGTATTCTTCTACAAATTGTAAACTTATTGTACCACATTCTGGATTCTCTGTTCCAGTTATTTGAAATAATACTTTTACTGTTTCCCCGGGAACTGCTGAAATTGGATCTTGGTTGATTAATGTAGGGATTAAATTGCATAATGCTGAAGATGTTTGAAGAAATAATAAGCTCAGAGCTAATATCATCAAAATCTTTTTCATAATTTTTAATTAGGGTAATAAGCTTATAAATGTTACAGAAAATCCCATAAAAATTTATAAAGAGATAATTATTGAATCATTAGAAAGAGTGAAAATGACAAATAAATGTGTTTATTGCAAGTCCGAACTAACAGATAATAGAGCTGTTGATGTTTGTACGCCGTGTGGTCACGGAATATGGGGTAAAAAAATGTTCGAGGCAATAATAAGTAATATGGGTTCTGCCCGAGATAAAGGAGACCTTTATCAGGGAAGCGTAACCTCTAATAAAGCCCTATAATTCTTACGTAAGCTTTTTAAAGGTCCCTCATCAGATATTTCCATGTTAACTAACAAGAATATTAGAGCTCGCGGAAAAATATCCTTCACAAAGTATTTTCAGCAGTTCAACGAAGGAGATAGCGTGGCTATTGTTAGAGATTTAGCAGTACAGAGTCCTGGATTCCCTAAGAGAATGCAAGGAAGAACAGGAGTTGTAATTGGTAAAAGGGGAGAATCATATATTGTTTCAATAAAGGATTTTACAAAACCTAAAACTTACATTGTTATGCCAGTACATTTGAAGAAAATTGAGGTAATAAAGAAATGATATTGAAAATGACCCCTGTTCATTTAGAGGATGTAAAAGAATTAGCAGGAGATTTAGATTCAAAACCTGAACTAAGAGACTATTTGAAAGAATTTTCAAAGCTTGACAAAAAGAAAGCTGACACTCTTTCAGAATCATTAAGAGCTCTAGGAAATCTAAAAATGAAAGAAGAATTGGTTGTAAAGATAGTTGATTTGCTTCCAAGAGATTCTGATTCTTTAATTAAGATATTGAATGATGTTTCACTTGATGAAAAAGAGATTAATGATATTCTAGCGGTGGTTAAGGAGTATTAAACATGATCAAGAAAGATGATTATGCTTTAGTATTAGATTATCTTGCAAATGGATATCCTATGGCTGGAAACATGAGACCTATTGTACAAGCTATAGGAACTCAGCATCTTGCATTACTTGAATTGGCGCCTGTAAGAGGAGCGCAAATATCTGTTAAAGAAAAGGTTTATATAGGTCCGGAAAAGAGAGACAAGATATACTATATTATCGGTAGATTACGTATCGATAAGTTAACAGAAACAGCGAAGATCCAATTACAAGAGTTCGTAGAAACTTATGTTGGGGAGCATGAACAAGAATTTGTGAAATTCTTTAATTCTGCTCAAGCAATCAACACAAGGCTTCATCAACTTGAACTTCTTCCTGGATTCGGTCGCAAACACACACAAGAATTGCTTAATGTCAGAAACGAAAAAACATTCGAGTCTTTCGATGAGATAAGACAAAGAGTCAAAAGCGCCCCTGACCCTAAGAAAGCTATAGAAAAAAGAATTCTTGAAGAGTTAACAGAAAACCCTAGACAAAGGTTATTCGTAATGTAAACAAATGGCAGAAGAAAAAACAACAAAAGAAATACCGAAGAAAGAACCTAAGTTGGACTTCAAGTTGAAACAGCAGAAAGAAGAAGAATTTTTAGAATCACTTGTTAGAATTCACGGAAGAGATATTCCCGGAAATAAGAAAATTTACACTGGATTGACATACATAAAAGGAATATCTTGGGCAATTTCAAATGCTATATGCAGAAATTTGAAATTAAATAAAAATACTAAAATCTCAGAACTTTCTAAGAAACAAATTGATGAAATAGAATCATTTATGCAGAAGCCAGATTTCTATGAGCATATGAAAAACAGACAGAGAGATTATGATACTGGAGAATCGAAGCACTTATTCACAAACGAGCTTGATATGGCAAAAGACTTTGACATAAAGAGAATGAGGCAAATTAAAAGCTATAAGGGTATGCGTCACGCTCTTAAACAGCCAGTAAGAGGGCAGAGAACAAGAAGTCACTTTAGAACAAGTGGAGTTAGCATGGGGGTTAAGAAAAAAGCCAAATGATTCGTAAAAAGAATAAATTCTCATGGCCAAGAAAGCTTTATGACAAGACTAGAATAAGCGATGAGAATAAACTTGTTGAAGAATATGGTTTGAAGAATAAGAGAGAAATATGGAAAGCTGAGGCAAAAATAAAATATTTCAGAGATAGAGCTAAATTCCTTATTACTGAATCAACTAATGAACAAGAACAATTCTTCTTAAAACTTAGAAGTATCGGCTTAAGTGTTAAAACAATTGCAGATGTACTTGCACTTAACAAAGAAGATTTGCTTAAGAGAAGACTTGCTACTGTTGTTTGGAAGAAAGGATTGGCTAATACTGCGAAACAAGCAAGACAGTTTATAGTTCACAAGCAAGTTTTTGTTGATGGAAAAGCAGTTGACGTTCCTTCTTACATTGTGTCTACTGAACTTGAATCAAATATTACATTAAAAGCTAAATCTGTGAAAGTGGCTAAGGAGAAAACAGAATGAAGAAAAATGCTGAAACAAAGGAAGTGAAGGAGCAAAAAATAGAAGAAGTTAAAGAAATTGAAACTACTGAAGATGTCCAGGAAGAGACGGAAGTTGTTGAAACAAAAGAGAAAGAAGAAAGAGTTGAAGTTGTTCCTGGAATAGCTTATGTATTTGGGAGTTATAACAACACAATAGTTCATATTACAGACTTAGCAGGAAGTACAATCACAAGAATAAGTGGTGGAATGGTTACAAAACACTCACGTCTGAAAGCTAACCCTACAACTGCTATGTTCGTCGCTAAAAGAGCCTCAGAATTTGCAAGAGATGCAGGAATAAATGCTTTGTATATTAGAACAAGAGGAAAGACAAACTCTCCTGGAATTGGTCCTGGAGCTCATGCTGCAGTTAAAACATTAAGTAAAGAAGGATTCAAAATACTTGGAGTCTTGGACACTCATAGAGTTCCTAGAGGCGGACCTAAGAAGAAAGGGGGTAAGAGGGGCAGAAGAGTATAAGGATATACTTTTAAAGCCTTTTTTCAAATAAGTAACATGGAAGTCGTTTCAAAAACACCTGAGAAAATAGTTATTAGAACTGATATGAATTATTCTATATTAAATGCAATTAGGAGAAGCGTTGAAGAGGTTCCTACTCTTGCCATCGATGAAGTTGAAATATTCAAGAATGACTCTGCATTATATGATGAAGTTCTGGCTCACAGAATAGGTCTTGTTCCGATAAAGAATGATGGAAAGATTTCATCTAAAACTACTGGAACACTCTCTTTAAAAAAGACAGGTCCTTGCACAGTTTATTCGGGAGATTTTAAAGGGGATTTGAAAGTAGTTTATAGTTCAATTCCTTTGACATTGCTTGAGAAAGATCAAGAAATAGAAATTGTTGCAAATGCAAGTGTAGCATCTGGAATAGAACATACTAAACATGTTCCTGGATTAATATATTACAGAAATTTATATGAGATAAAGACTG
>ERZ1292623.1225-Hain-H51-01um-R1-1225-length-25195-cov-10_pt1 | contig 25195 bp, 25 predicted proteins | sample MGYA00564398_ERZ1292623 | MGnify/ENA primary metagenome ERZ1292623 (study PRJEB36523, sample SAMEA6512633) | groundwater metagenome | collected 2019-01-07 | study: AquaDiva: Metagenomics assemblies of 32 groundwater samples | reverse complement strand
TAGTTCAGCGGTAGAACGCTTCTCTGATAAAGAAGAGGTGGATGGTTCGACTCCATCGTCACCCACCGGCTTTGGCAAGGCGCGTAAAGAAGAGGTACGTGGTTCGATTCCACGGCGACCCACTAAATATTTGGTCTGAATGGCAATATACCTTGTAGAACTCCGTCAGACGTTTGAGAAATTATTATTTTGTGTCCACTAATTGATATCCATTGCCTGACAACCGAACTCTCCGCAACTAGTCTCTGAGCAAGTTCCTTGGATGTTTCCAAATTTTCTGTATCAATTCTGATAGTATTTGTGCTTGCAAAAGGTTTGTTTCTTTTTCCGTGATTTACTAGAGATTCAGAGATAGGATAGTCGATTTGAGGCAAGGAAGCTATAAGTTCTTCGGGTTTCCATGCAATTTTGCCGTTTTCTAGTCTCTCTCTAGGTCCGAATACCTCAAACACTAGCCCTGGTTCTTCTCCAGTTTCAGGAAAACAGGTAGCAAAAGGCATACTGCTTGTAGAAAAATCAATAAGCAGAGGGTCTTGAATTTTTGACCTTTCATATAAATTCGGAAATTTGTCATTAAGCCGTCTTTCAGTTTCGTCAGCATCATTTAGGAATTGACTAAACTGCGGGACTTCATGATTTTCCAAAGCGGGGATGCCGGTTTCATATATCACTTCCGGATCATATTTTCTCTCGTCCATACATACTAATACGGATTTTCTTGCAATCAAAGCGCCTTGGTCGAAAACCGGTCCTCGCGTTTCGTCCCGATAAGTCACATAAACTCCTATTGGATATATTTTTCCGGTTCTATGATCTTGTGCAGCTACGAGTATTGGTTTATCTGTGTGCGCAAACATGCTTCTTGCAGTAATAAGAGCCTGAATAATCGGGTCTGGGTGATTTATATTGCTTCTTATGTAGTAATCAAGATTGCTAACTAGTTCTGATGAAGTTGTTTGGTTTTCTTTTGCCGCAAGTCCTCCGCATCCTCTTGGCATTTTCCTAGGTCTTGCTGTTTCTCCGTCAAAATGACCTACTACAACTGCTCTTCCTACTCCTGGACTTTCCAATAGAGACCTTTGTGGTCTTGGGGGAGCTTCTCCAACAGCGATGTAATTTATGGCAATTGAAGTATCGGGATTAGGCAAGACTGTTCTTGAATCTCCGCAAATCTCAACAAGTGTTAAATTTTTTTCATCTCGTGTCTTAAGCCATATACTTCTTGCTTCATTTGCCCAGTCGGATAGATTATCTCGCAAGAGAGAGTGCGCATCAATCCTGAGCCTATTGGTTTTTTCATCTCGTGGAAGTTCTTTTAAGCCCGGAACTTTTCCCGATTCTATTATCATAGGCCTATATTGTAACACAAAATTTTAAAATTTCAATTGAAAAGAGATTTAGTTTGTTATAATATATAAAGCATGTCGCAGGCGAATGAAACATTTTTTACAAGTGTCGGGTGTATGGACGGAAGAGTCCAGAAGCCAATAGCAGGTTTTGGAAAGAATAAGTTCGGAGCCATATACCCCGATACAATTACAGAAGCTGGAAAAGTAGGAATTCTTGCTCATAGTCCTTCGAAGAGTTTTTTAAAATCATTAAAACATAAGCTTAATATTTCTATTGATAAACATTATTCAAGAGGGATCATAGTCCACGGGCACGAAGACTGCGCGGGCAATCCAGTTGAAGAGAAGACACATAAAGAAGATGTTCGAAAAAGCGTTGAAATCGTTAAGAAGTTAATCAGCAACAAAGTGCCTGTGCACGGAGTCTTCCTGAAAAGAGGCGAGCCGGAGTGGATCGTAGAAGAACTTTAACTGATTGAGTTTGCTATAATGTTTGGGTGAAAATTACTACTTATAAGAAGGCGGTTACTTATCTCGAAGGTTTTATACGCCCTTCTATCTTCAAAAGTATTACTCCGCAAGAGGCTGAAAAGATGAATCCGCTTCTTCGGATGGAAAAGCTTCTTGAATTTCTGGGAAATCCTCATAAGAAATTTAAATCCGTTCAGGTTACCGGCACGTCAGGAAAAGGCTCGACTTCATATTTAATATCTAAAATTTTAACCCAAGCAGGCTATAAAACAGGACTAACGATCTCTCCGCATATTCAAAAGGCAAACGAGCGCATACAGATAAACAATATTCAGATTAAAGATAAAGATTTTATAGAAATAATTAATAAATTTCCAAAGATTGTGGTGCAAATGGTATCTGCCGGATTTGAAGAACCCACTTATTATGAATTGCTTCTTTCTATTGCTTTTCTGTATTTCGCGCAGGAGAAAATTGACATTGCGGTAGTTGAAGTGGGTCTTGAGGGGAAATATGATGCCACCAATCTGGTGGATGCTCCGGTTGTAGTCCTGACAAATATCGGGCTTGATCATACGGAGATTCTGGGAGATACAGTTGAAAAGATTGCAAATGAGGCGGTTTTTGCTATCGGAAAAAATGCTGTTGTAGTTACAGGAGAAAAAAATCCCAAAGTTTTAAAAATTATCGGGGGAAGATGTCAAGAAACGAATTCTAAGTTACTACAAATCGACAAGGACTTTTCGTTTAAGATTAATAAAGAAAACTCCGAAGGAATAAATTTTAATTTCAATTTACAAGGTCGGACCTTGTTAGCTTTAAATTTCAATTTACAAGGTCGGACCTTGTTAGCTTTAAAGAATATTGATTTAAGTTTGGTAGGAGATTATCAGGCCAAAAATGCAACGCTTGCTATATCAGCGGTTCTAAATCTTGAAAAGATTGGATTTAAAGTTTCAGAAAAAGATATAAAAGAGGCTTTATCTTCTGCATTTTTCCCCGGAAGATTTGAGATTATAAATTTAGGCGCTGAGGTCGCTTCCGAAAATTTTCGTGTTCACAGCGCGGGTAAACTTGGTTTGAAAAGCAAGAAGTCTGAAGGCGCAAATGCTCACAGCGAAAATTTTGAAATCTCCCCGCGCTCTTTAAAGCTAATTCTGGATGGGGCGCATAATGTTGATAAAATGAAGGCGTTTCTGAGCTCACTTAATAAATATTTTCCGAAAGAGAAGAAAATATTCCTTGTGGCTTTTAAAAAAGACAAAAATATCAAAGAGATGATAAAACAAATTCAAAAATACGCAGAGAAAATAATTTTTTCAGAATTTTTGGCTGTTACAGATATGAGCAAGAGTGCTTCATATCAAATATCAAATATCAAATATAAAATATCAAATAAACCCGAAACTTATTATGAAAAGGATTCGAAAAAGGCACTTGGTGTAAGTTTAAAATTAGCACAAAATATACCGGATTCAATAATTGTAGTCACGGGGTCTCTCTATTTTGTTGGAGAAATAAGAAGCTTATTGGCCGGCCGCGGGACTTAATACAGGAGGGGCTGAGTTAGTAGTTTGAGATGAACTTATTGTAAAAGTCGTGCTGGTTGCGGTTTTTAGCACAGACTGGTCGGTTTCTGAAGAAGTGACGAGGGATTTTGGCTCAAAGTTTATTGCTGCAATTTCTCCTGCTTTTCCTATTTCTCTAAAGGTAATAGTGGCGACTTCTCCCGCGCCTTTTGCTCCTGCTTTACCAATACCTGCAATCAGTGCATAGGAAACAGTTCCGTTCACATTATCAATCTTATTAATAAGTTCCGTAGGAGCCGGGAAAAACGCTCCCGGCACAACATCTACGATTTGAAGCTTTGTCTTATCAAAAGAAAGTTCCAGCTGTACGCCTGAGATATCGTCACCTCCCGAATCTATGCTGACGGTTGCAGAGCTAACACCGCTAGCTGACTTGGCGGGAGTGTTGATTTTCATTGTGGTATGCGCGTATGAAGGAGCGGGTCTTGATGCCACATCAGTATCCTTAGGAACGTTTGATTTTTTGGGAGCAAGAGCAATTGCCAAAAGCCCGACAGTTACTATCAGAAGTGCAATTATTAATATTATTGTTCGCTTTGACATAAAATTATTGACTACTTATTATTGATAATTGATTATTGACGAATGATTATTATTTAATTATCAACAATAAATCATCAATAGTCAATCAGTTTAGTCTCCGAATTTTACCACCAGTTCCCGGACAAATAGGCTATAGTCAAGGATGTTCTTGATTCCATCGTCATTTAGGTCAGACATTCCTGCGTAGTCCGGATTTTGACTGCATATCGTGCCGCCTGTGGATGATGGAGCAAATATGCAATCATTGAGAATATTGTAGTCGGCAATATTCAATTGGTTATCGCTGTTGAGATCTCCGACTGCCATATTTGCTTGGGGTGCATTGTAAGTCTGCCCTGCTACAAGAGAAGTAATTCCCGGGATTCTCTTTTGTAGGTACCCTCTTATCTTAAGCTTTACTATGTAGTTTCCTGAAGGAGTCTGCTTAAGATCTACATTGCCTGTGTAGATTCCTGTGGTTGCGTTGTAGGTCACAGTGCCTTCATGGCCCGAAACAAGAGTTTCGGTACCATTATAAATCGCTACCATCACTGATCTTGAAGTATGAACGGGGTTCTTCGTACTTGCGCTTGCGTCTCCAGGTCTTGTGGCATCTCCGACACTTCCAATACTATCAAGCCCAATCTTAAGAGCTATAATCGTGTTTCCGGCAATTGGAGTTGCTGTAGGTGCTTGGGTGGGTGTTGATGTAGCGATTGGAACAGCACAGGCGCCTGTTGATGTATTGCATGTTTGTCCGCTTGGGCATCCGCATGTATGACAATTGTTTATCGTTGATCCGCCCGTTGCAGGGCAATATATCGGAGGATTTCCAGTTTTACATGTATTTACAGGAGTCCCATCGGTACAAGTTGTTGGTGTAACACCTGGTTCTGGAGTCGAAGTTGGTACCGTCGTAGGTGTTGGGGTTGCGGTAGGAACGCTTGTTGTGGGTGTTGGAGTAGCAATTGGATTGATTTGGCAAACTTTAGGAGTAGTGGTACTGCAAGTATAGCCTGATGAGCAATTGGGCGGAGCGGTAGTGCAAGTTACAAGAGAACTGACTCTGTTGCAAGTGCTGCTTCCAGCCTTGGTAGTGAAGGTACATGTTTGTGCGCCGCTTCCATTACACGTATTTGACTGATTGGATAGGCAAGTAGTACATGAACTTCCGCTATCGCAGTCAGGAATAAGAGTCCACCCAAAATTTATTGTCTTCCCCGGAGGTATAGAGGCACTTATCCTTGAATCAAATTCGCAGTTATCGCACTCAGAATTGGTAGGTATGTATCCCGAGGGATTTGATGAGTGTATCTCAAATGTGCCGGAATCCTTTGATGTGTATGTATAGTAGCCTTCGGTGTTTGAAGAGAAGCTTTCGATCAGAGGAGTACCGGGAGTTCTTCTCATCTGTACAACTTGCCTAAGTGGCTGTTCGCTTGAATCAAACACGCCGTCTCTGTCAGTGTCGATAAAGTGTGTTCCTTGTACCGTCAGATCACCTGGGGCAGTAGAGGGAGTTGGGGTAGCGGCAAAGCTTGAAACCGGCACTAGGAGATTTTTAATTAATTCGGGACTTCCGTCAGGACTGCTTAGAGAATTACATTCGAGCTGGAAATTGGCGGGGCTGATAGTTAAGCCTGTTACCGGGAAAGAGGTCTTTGAAGGTCCCGTTGTCAATTGATTCGTGGGGTCTGTGTGGCCAAGCGCGGTAATATTATAAAGAGCACAGTTGGACGCATTGGTACATGCATAAGTTATATTTGTAGCGCCGCTTACAGCAGGATTTGGATTGGCAGAAAAAGTTGCACAAACAGGATTGGGTGAAGAAGTGGGTATTGGAGTTGCAGTTGGGATTGTAGTACCGCTGTCAGGGCATTTGATTTTGGCTGTGGCTTCATTGATAGGGAAGGGACTCGTCGCAGCAGGGCTTAAATTTTTGCAATTTACAGTATTACTGGTAAATGTATTTCCATCCGGGAAAGTATCGATATTTGGTATGACTGTCCCGTTATCGGCAAGAATTCCTACGGAATTTCCAGTCAACGTATTGCTCTTGATGTTAGCTTTAGAAAAAGCTGAAAGCAAAATTCCAGCGCCCGGGTTGGTGGACTTGCCAATATTTACCTGATTACTCTGAATTGTGAAAGAGTTGGTATTCACCGTTCCTGAGTTAGCTGTTCCGATGGAGATCCCATGAGTGAATGTGCCGCTTATATTATTATTTGAGATTGTAAGATTGGCGTCCATGTTCGAACCCGAAATAGCAGTGGGGCCGCTTCCTGAGATCTTATTACCTATAATCGTAGCTGTAAGACCTGATGTTGCCATTAAAATTGGAGCAGCTCTTGAACCGGCCCCATCAAAAAGAATATCGTTGCTTCGAATTGAGATATTCGTACCGGTTCCTGCACCGGTAGAAACTATTGTGATTTTCGGCCCAATTGTCATATTGCTAAATGATACAGTACCAGAAGTTAGAATATTAGCAGGCGTTGTACCGTAAAGAATAGAAGTCGTTCTGCTTGCTCCTTGTATTATGAGATTTTTTGCAATTGTTACGTCTGCAGAAATTGGGTTAGAGCCAGATGTGATAGTCAAGGTGTCTCCGCTTTGGGCAAGAGCTACAGCATCTACAAAAAGACAGGCCGAGGAAACACTAATAGTAGTTCCAGTTCTGGTACAGCCGTTGGTAGCAGTAGTTCCGATTGAGTAACTCATCACCGGTTGAGCTACTGTTAACGCAGTAGTTGTGACAGAAGAAACAACCTGAGCTTTTGTTACACTTATGCTTCCTGCGCCGGTAGTAGCCGTTGTAAAAGTAATTTTACCAAGAGAAAGGGCGGTTCCTTGAATAAATGCACCTGTGTTATCTACTTTTGAAAAGCGTATTGTCCCATCGGTATTTACTTTGCTGGCAACAGAAGAATTTAGTTTGACAGCATCTACGCTGTCGGCTATAGATGAGAAGATAATTCCTGTTCCTTTTGCAATAGTTACGTCAAACCCGTTAACCGCACTTACGCCGACATTGTTGGAATTAAGACATAAGTAGAGAGTAGAAGTTTGGCCTGCCGGGAGCGAAGAAGTAGTAGTATTAGTAGAGCAGTTGCTAGCGGTTGAAAAGAAAAATGCTGTTTGTTGACCTGCTGCTCTTTGCCGAAGCTCCTGCTGTTTTTGAGCAACAAATACTGTAAGAGGAAGAGCTGCTGCTATTATTACAATAACTGCAATACTCAGTTTCCTTCTGTCTCCTAAAATTGATGATATAAATTCTTTCACTTTCATCTCAGCATATCATAGCTTGTTTATTTTGTGTAAGCAGTAAGCCAAATATTGAAATCCAAAAGGTCTAATGATTGGCTGTTGTTGGCGTCGGGATAAAAAGGCATGCCGTTGGCAGTATACGGAGGACCTAAATCTTTTCCTAACACCGCTCTAAGCCAAAGATTGAAATCAATTAAATCTATTATCCCATCTCTATTTACATCAGCGGCGTTACCTGGCGGAATTGTAGGCGCTGGACCCGTGCATCTATTTGCCAGAAAGTCTACTTGATTGCTTAAACCAGAATCTCCGGCAGAATTAGAAGCTATCATGCGTAATGTGTAACCTGAATTTTGAGTCAGGGGAGTCAGTAGATAACTTTTGGCCAAAGGATTAGTTATGGTTGCAATAACAGCCCATTGATTGGCGGTAGGAGTATTCCATCTATATATTTTATAACCGGTTGCATATGATACAGGATTCCATGTAATATTTGCTTGGGCAATGCTTCCTGAACAAATTTGTCCAGCGGCCATTACCGGAGCAGCAGGTTTGGGAAGTGTTCCGCAGGTAAAGCTAGGTCCGGCCGCTTGAGTTCCACACGCAGTATTGCCACATGAATTGACTCCCCAAGTATACGTAGTCCCGATAGAAACAGACCTAGTTTGTGAAGTAGCAGTGGTTCCCACGCCAGTATTTATTCCTCCGCCCCTCAATGAGACGTCGTACCCAACTGAGCCAAGTACAGGATCCCAAGTAAGGTTTACGCTGGTATTAGTCGAAGAGCAAGTTGCTTTAAGGTTTGTAGGTGGATCAGTCGGATTGGAAGCTGAAATTGTAACCGTTAAGTGATCATTCGGGCCGCAATCTACCCAAGGCGGTGTTATTGAAAAAGTATTGCCCGTGCATTGACCGCCCGTTGAAACTGCATTGACTACTACATAATATGTTCCGGGATCTGTCGGAGTCCATGTTTTTGAAAATGATTGACTACTTCCCGAAAGAGGAACTCCGGTTCCATTTGCAAATCCTGTCCACGATTCTGTAGATGTTGGCGACCAATAAAGATCTCCTGAGATTAAATTGCCAGATGAAACATTTGCTGTTCCCGTATAAGTAAGCGTCTGTCCAACTTTTCCGGTCGTCGGACCCGTGATGGATGCGGACGGAGGAGAGGATGGTGGAGTAGAGCCGGCAATATTTAATGTGCCTGCTAAGAAATTATCTCCCGCGTCAGAACATGAGCCGCCAGTATATCCCGGCGCTGTACAGGACGAAGAGGAGCCGATCGTGCATAAGACAGGATAACTTCCGGGCGCAGTCGGCGCAGTACAGCTAAACGATACTGTAGTTCCGTTCCATCCTACGTAAGTACAGCCCTGCACAGACGGATAAATACATGAAACGTTAGCCAGCCCATAATTGCAAGTAAGGGTAAATTTAGCACCTGAAGAAACATCTACAGTAGCGCCTTTTGCCGCACCATTTATAGATCCTGTTCCAGTCGTCGGATTCCAGCAAGTCCCCCCTGTGCTCGTAGAGGATGCTGCGGTTTTACACGCGCCGGATGTGGACCAATTGCTCCATCCGGAAGAATCATCTTTGTTTGCCGTATTACATGTAGGAGAAGCAGTGCTTTGCATTGTCCGAACTCTATATACATACCACGTGTCGGGACTAAGCTCATTCGTAGAAGGCTTGGCGAATGGAACAATAAGATTAGCGTATGTCTTGCAAGATGAACTACCGAAACTGGTTGTAAGACCAGGACAAACTTCAGCTTTGTAATAAGCGGAACTGCTTATTGCATTCCAGTTAAATTTTATGTTTGTAGAGGTAACCTCCGTACACATTTTGACAGAGTCTAGTGAAATTGTCGGAGCAGGACAGACAGTAGCGGCGTACGTATGGCTTGCAAATCTAAAGGAAATAACCAATACGCCTATGAATAATAGTGATAAAAATATTAGTTTTTTCATTGGCTAAAATTTGTGGTGGTCAGTCCCTGGTCTATAGTAATAATATTGATGCCGAGTTTTGAAAAGTTGATAAGGAGATCATACTGGTTTCGCGGATCTTTATTTGCATGTCCAATTGCCGATCCTTTTGTTACATCTCTTGAGAGAGGTGGGTTGCCGGATGTTGCGCCATCTTTAAAGTAAGCGTTAATATTTATGGCTTGGCCTTTCGGAGTAAGAGAGTAGCCTCTATATGTGCTTGTGCCTACAGATGTAAAACTCGATACCAATATGCCGCTATCGTAAGCAAATATAGGAGTTCCGGCCGGAAGAGTGAATCCAAGTCCTGCAAATTTGCCTTCAGGGGAAAGAACAGGTTTTCCGGTAGCGCAGAATTCCTGAGGAAGTACGAGGCAAGTTCCGGGAAGCGGAGGACTTGAAGTTGCAGCCTGCTGTCTGTATTCTGTTGAACGCTGGACTGCAATAACTCCTGCGCCAAGTCCCAGGACGAGAACCAAAATGCCGGCAATTGCCGTAACTCTGTTTGAGAATAGACCAATGGCTTGATTCCAAACCGTGGAGGGAAGGCTTCGCTTTCTGCTGAATGAAACAGAATCTGAGGATTGGGCAGGGGATTTTTTATCTAAATTTTCATCCATAGAAATGGGCTATATTTTAAAGTTAGGCGAAAGCGAATGTTTTGTCAATACTGAATAACAAAAAACAGCTAACAACTAACTACTTACAGGGGTTGGGGCTGAGTCTATTTTAACTTTACCGAAGAATTTTAGCTCATTTATCTTTTTATCGTTTGTCAGAAATATATTGCAGTCTGCTTCTGCTGCGCTATGCAGCTGTACATTATCTTCAAAATCATTTGTCGGACCCAGCAAGGCCTTGTCTGCAAGATCCCGTGAAACGTCTAATAATTGAAATCTTTCTACCTGTGAAAGAAGAATCGTGCTGGGTATTTTTATCTTGTATATGTAGCAGTAAATATGCAAGGACAAAATAGATATAAAAAGAATGTTGCCTTTCAGACTGTCTAGAATTTGTTTCTCAGGTTTTCTTGCAACGGCATCAATGAAGTAGTTGGTATCAAGAAAGACTTTTGCCATATTTTTCCATAAGATGTTTTCTATATATTTTCTCCCGCTCTTTATAAGAAATTTTAGGCAGGTTAAGCTTCCGGGCTAACTTTGTAAGATCATTTATGCCTTCTTGTGTTAAGGGTTTTGCGGATTTTTGTACAGGCTTAATAACCCCAACAATTTTTGACCTGTGGATCAGAGAAATCTCCATCCCACTTTGAAGAGAGGCTACAAGCTGTGAAGACTTAGTTCTCAGGTCAGTAGTAGTTATATAATTCATAGCTACTTAAATGTACACTTAAGTATGCACTTTGTCAAGGGCAGATGTTTTGGTTTTAGGGTGTTGGAGTTGGTATTGCCGTACACATATTTGAAGTTTCAGCGATGAGACACCTTGGTACTGCATCTAAACATGCAGGTCTTGGAATACAAGTTGGTGTTGGGGTCAACGAAGACGTATGAAGTGTCGGACAATTTTTACCAAGATTATTACTTAAAATCTGCACATCTATCCTATTTATGACACCATCTGCATTTAAATCAAAACGTTTATTATATTTCGTCTCATTCCTTATAGTTTCAGAATAAGCAATGAGTAATTGGGAATCATTTTTATTTACTCTATTGTCTCCGTTTAGGTCTGGAGGGTATGCGGGATTTGGAACTTTTCGATTTACGATTGTAGGACACTTTACGCGGAGATCGGTTCCTATAAAACTTTCAATTTTATCTGAAAAACCATCATTATCTTGATCTAAATTTGAAGAAGGGATGGATGTTGGGATTGAAGTAGGTATAATTTCGGGAATAGGTGTTGGCGTCGGAATCACAGGAGTTGGAGCAGGCGGGGTGAGAAAAATAATCATAGAGCTTTTATTTATATATCCTAATGCATCTGAGTCTATGGTAACAGGATTGGCGGGGTTTTCATAATCCCACCAGGCGTTCATTATAGAAAGAGGGTTTTGGTTATGTGGCGTTAAGTTACAGCCGGTTGTATCGCAATAAGCGCCAAATAGATGAGCTAATTCATGTGCTACTCCTCCTTTTGCCTGCCGTGGTTCAACGGCCCACCACTCCGGCCAGTTGGGATCTATTATTCCTCCAATTAATCTGCCCATGTGCCCCGGAATGCTTGCATATCCGGGGAATCTTTCACATCCGAAAAATTCTCTTCCGCCCGATCCTCCCCAATTCACATTGATAGGAGTAACAAGGTAATAGATTTTTGTAGGATCACAAATATCTTTTCCGCTGGCAGAAAGAGCAATTGGAATTTCATATTTTACAAAATATCCATTTGCAAAGCCTGTCAGTGCGTCCGGATATTTTGCAATAATATGTGATGATGATAAAGTGCTTTGGTAAACAACAGGATCAGCAGGATTAAATGTTTTACCAATTTGCTGTTTGTACCACTGCGAAACTTCTATAAAGTTATCTTTTACGTTTGAGGTGTAAGCTGCAATGTCAGAATTAAAATCTGCCGGAAGGTAAATAACGGGTACTACCTGATAAAGGCTTTCTGCGTGGGGATTAAAAATTAAATAACCGGAAATTATAGCAGGAGTTACAGTTACTATAAGCAATCCGTAAAAGATATAAAATTTTATAAATCTATCAAGCGAGTTGAAGTTGTTCCATAGACTTTTAAATAATCCGTCTTTAGGGAGCTTGGGGTTCCCATCCCCAAAAGAAAGTATTTTTGGCATTTTGTATCCTAAGATTACTGTATTGCACCCAGATAGGCTTGTCAAGGTGAAAATTGACCAAACATCAAATCAACTAATAATTTAGAACTTATAATTACAGTTTACTGGGGGCAGGGGTTAATAGGCAAATGGGTTTACTATGCTAATTTCTGAAAATTTTTTTAAATTTTTTTCATTATCAGTTGCTATTTTATAAATTTCATTTAAACTGCAAGGTCGGACCTTGTTTTCATGAAAGGTCGGACCTTGTTTTCATGAAGAAGGGGGCAAGGAAAAATCTATTTAAGGCAGTCTTTGAAACTGGCAACCTGTAGTTTAGGATCACTATTTGCTGGACTAGTGTAAATAGCTACCCAATTACCAGCTAAACTATTCTGTTTGCAGTAGCTATTAGAGTTATACAGGATGTACTTACTGCCTTGTGCATAAATAAATCCCAATCCGCTCGCATTAGACTTATTTATTTCTCTTCCGTCTTCGTGTTTGAGAATTAAAGAATAATCCCCCTGTACACTCCAAGAGAGTAAAGCGGATACTCTTGTTTCGCCTTGGGGAATATTAAAGCTCTTGCTTATCCTACCCGATCCTGGAATAGGTTGATCTCCGTTTTGGGCAGAGATTTCTCTCAAAAGCAGACCGTAATCGTATATGTCCCTCACTCCGTTATCATTAAGATCTGAATTTACTCCGTAGTTTGGGTTCTGATTACAAACTTTACCTTTACTCTTTATATAGGCGCAATCTGCAAGAATGTTGTAATCCAAAATGTTTAAAATATTGTCATTATTTACATCTCCTGCGATAAGATCAATCCTATTTGTTTTGTTTGTCTCTCCGGATGTAAGACTTGTTGCTCCTGGTAAACGTCTTTTAAGATAACCTGGTGATGAAACTATTACTATATAACTTCCTGTATTTAGAGTGCCTATATTAATAGTACCTATGAAAAGTCCGGAGGAAGAATTGTATACAATGTTTCCGGTCTTAGTTGTTACAGGGGAGTTGTTCAGATTGTAGATTTCAATACTAATGCCTCTTGTGATTCTTTTAGGATTTTTAGTTGATGCACTAAGGTCATTTCTATTAGCATTATCACCAGCTGCTCCAATTCCATCAAGCCCAACCGAAAGAGATAATGTTGTATCGGGAGTACTGGTTGGTGTAAGAGTTGGGGAAGAACCGGGGGTTGGAATTGGTGTCGGTGTTGGAGTTATGTTTGGTGTGGCAGTTGCTGTTGGAACTGTAGAATTCCCAAACTTAACAGATATGATTGCTGAATTTGCATCATGACTTAATTGAGTAACTTTTAAATTATTGATTTGATCATAAAAACTAGAACCATCAGCAAGTGCTGCATTCATAAAAACTTCACTATCGTCCGGACTAGTATCTATAAGTCCTGTATCTCCTCCAACTGACGAATGTAGAGGGTAAATATGCAGACTAATACCTCTTGTTATCCCAGCAGGCAGTGTAGCATCTAATCCTATAGGTTGCCTGTATGATAAATAGTAGAATTCATCTGTGTCGGTTTTTTTTATCTTAATTGCTTGGATATCTGATCCAGATGTTTCCAAAGGTGCAATCTTATATACCCCTGCCGTTGTTACTGCTTGAATTCTATTTGCTGGAATCCATCCCATGGCAATTTTATGCGGAGCATTAAAATGATAAGCGGTAGAAGCAGAACCCATAGTATCAAATGAGTCTCCTGCTTCATCGATTTGACAATTTGAATAAATATCGATTGCTTTTGTACCACAAATTATAGAATTAGAATGTTGAAGACCCAGATTATGTCCTAACTCATGAGCAATACTTTTTATAGCTCCGTCATGAAATGTATAGATCCAGGTCCGTCTGCCAGGCAAATCCCCTCTGTATGTTCCTATACATGAGCTACCCCCGCAAGGGAAAATATACATTATGTGATCGTAATTTTTTAAGTTAATACCGTCTGCGGTAACAAGTGCATCAGCCGCATCGGCAAATTGAAAAGAATTTAATTCTTCATTTGCACCAAAAAAATTAAAAGGGATCGTATACGGGCCAACTATGTCGCCTGAAAAACTCATTTGGCCAAATGAAACCTCCTTGTAAAAACTATTTACTGAATTTTCTCCTGTAAATAAAATCTCTTTTAATCTATCAGCCGTAATGGGCCTACCATAGGCATCATTATAGCCTGTGCTATCAGCAAATCTGACCATGATTACCAATATACTAGATTGAGTAGATTCTTGAGAAAAGTTAATCGGTGTTTGTTCATTTGCTGCATGCTGGCGGTATTCGGTGCTTTTTTGTACAGCTATGGTTGTGGCACCGACTCCTATTAGAAGAACTAGTGTGAATAGGCTTAAAATTCCTTTTTTGGAAAAGACAAGTGACATTTTTTTTGTAAAATTTCCGTCGGAATTATTTCTGATAATTTCATTTTCAGATTGTGCGGATTGGTTCTCTTCCTGTTTGATAGAGTTTTGACTTTGAGTTTTGGCACTCATGTGTATAGCGTAGGGAAAAGATTTTTTGATGTCAAATTACTACTTTAAAAAATGCACCCGCGATGGTAAACTTTGTCTATGATTTTGTCGGACAGGGATCTTAAGATTGCCATTAAGGCAAAAAAAATCGTAATAGTTCCAACGCCGGATTTTGCTACACAGCTTGGAACTTGCTCTATAGACTTGCGGCTTGGGAATGTTTTCCGCGTATTTGATCACAGTAAATATCCGTATATTGATCCGACCAATAAAAATTTTAGCAATGAAATAACAAAAAAAGTGGTGGTTAAGAATGGAGAAGGATTTGTGATGCAGCCCGGAGATTTTGTTTTGGCGGTGACGCTTGAGAAGATTACAATTCCAAAAAACCTGATGGGAAGACTCGAGGGTCGGTCGTCTCTCGGAAGACTGGGAATTGTGGTGCATTCAACTGCTTCGATCTTTGATGCGGGATGGGACGGAAATTGTGTCTTGGAGCTAGGAAACTTGGGAAGGATGGCGGTAAAACTGACTCCGGGGATGAGGATTTGCGCGATGAGTTTTGAGCAGTTATCAAGCGAAGCAGAGACGCCATATACAAGCAAAAAAAGCGCTAAGTACAAAACCCAAAGCGAACCTGATGAGAGTAAAATTCACGAAGAGCGATAACAGAATTTAGAATTCAGAGTTTAGAGTTCAGAATTAAATTATGAATTCAGAATTAAAAGATAAGAATAGTTTTAAGCAAGAATTTAAAAAACGCTGTTTTAATTTTTCCCTTGCAATTCTAAAACTACCAAACCAATTAGTACGAAATCAAACAAATCAAATATTGCTTGCCCAGCTTATAAGATCTGCGACTTCAATTGGAGCAAACGTCGTAGAGGGCGGAAACAGTGTGTCCAAGAGAGAATTTATTAATTACTTTCAAATAGCACTGAAATCTGCATCGGAAACTTTATATTGGTTGGCTCTTTTGAAAGAGACTAATCCAAAAGACACCAAAAATATTGATGACTTAATGGAAGAATGTATACAAATAAAGAAGTTAATCTCAACTATTATTTTAAATACAAAATCTAATTCTAGATTCTAAATACATTCTGAATTCTGAATTATAAATTCTAAATTTTTATGAAGCAGCATGTATCATTCGACATTGATTTCAGAAGAAATACTTATCCGGGCAAATTTATAGTCTTGGAAGGAATTGAAGCATCCGGGAAGACCACTCAGGTGAAAAGGCTCGGCGAAAAATTTCCCAATGCAGTGCTTACAAAAAATCCGACAAACAGTCAAATAGGGAGTTTGATAAGAAATGAAGTATTGGGAGGTAGTTCAAAAATTCCGCCGGTTGCTTATCAATATCTTTTTGCGGCAGACAGAGAAATTCAGCAGGAGGAAATTATCGGATATTTAAAAGAAGGAAAAACTGTGATATCTGACAGATACTTTTGGTCGTCTGTGGCGTACGGGATAGCTGACCGGCAGGGAATGGATTATGAAGACTTCGAGAACGTGTCTCTCACCGCTTTTAGTATTCTCTCAATGTATCATCAATTTGTTCTGCCTGATCTATCAGTATATCTTGAAATCTCACTTAATGAGTCGTTGAAAAGAATTCAGGGTTCGACGAAGCATACGGAAATTTATGACAATCACGAGATGAATGTTAAGATTCTGAAAGGTTATAAATGGCTTCTTGAAAAATTTCCGGAAGAGTTTAAGACTCTTGATGCGGAACAAAGCGAAGAGGACTTGACACTTAAACTCACAAAATTAATTGAAGGAATTAGTAAATGATATTGGGGCCAAAGAAATTACTGCAGTTAGTTAAAACGAAAAAACTAGTAGAAGGATTATCTCAGCGGGAGTTGGAAAATCCTGAAGGAGCTGGGTTTGATTTGCGGCTTGGAGAAGTATATAAAATTTCAGGGACTGCGCTTCTGGGAGAAACACACAGAAAAACTCCAGATATTAAGTCAGTTAAAGTTTATAACGCGAAAAAGGGGAGTAGTATGAAAATAAAACCCGGAGATTTTTTTCTCGTCAAAACTATTGAAAAAATAAATCTGCCCATAGATTTATCTGCAGTTATTTTGCCCCGTACCACGACTTTTCGTTCCGGTTTATTTATCCGCACCGGACCAATTCAGCCGGGATATTCCGGCGAGCTTACCTTTGGGCTTAAGAATGAAGGACCGGTGACGGTAGAGATTGAAATGGGAGCGCGGTTTGTCCACGTAATTTTCCATGAGATAAAAGGAAGCGGAAGTCAGTACCGCGGTCAATGGCAAGGCGGGCGAGTGACGACCCGGCGCAAAGAGCGCCAGGTTTAATATAGAATATTAAATATAAAAAATAAAATATTTACTATTTAATATTTAATTTTTAATATGAAACGAAGTGATGAGTATCAGTATTTGGATCTGGCAAAAGAAATCTTGCGGGACGGGATAAAGAAAGTTGACCGAGGCACAAATGTAAAGCTTTATAGCCTGTTTGGCCGGCAGACCAGATATGATCTGTCTGAAGGCTTTCCTCTTCTTACTACCAAAAAAGTTTATTGGAAGGGAGTAGTTGCGGAGCTTTACTGGTTTTTCTCCGGGCAAACCAACATCAAATATCTCGTAGATAATAATGTTCATATTTGGGACGACTACCCATATAAGATTTTTTTGCAAAAATCTACCCGTTCGGCATCCTTCGGCTCTACTCAGGATAAAAGCTCAGGGCAAGAAATGACTAAGGATCAGTTTATTGATAAGATAAAAAATGATTCTTCATTTGCGAAAAAATGGGGAGAGCTGCCGCGCATTTATGGCGAGATGTGGAGAAAATGGCCTACACGATCAGGCAAGACGATTGATCAGCTGGCTTGGGCAGTCAAGGAGCTTCGCGAGGATCCGGATGCAAAAAACGCCATTGTTACCTCATGGAATCCGGAATATCTATACACAATGGCAGATAAAAAAGATGCCTCGAGATTTCCGATTTGCCACAATATGTTTCAGATTTCAAGACGGGGAGACAAGCTATCTCTTCAACTTTATCAGAGAAGTTCGGATCTTTTCCTTGGAGTTCCGTTCAACATCGCAAGTTATTCGCTTTTGACGATAGTTCTTGCAAAGATTCTAGGTTTGAAGCCAGGGGAATTTGTCCATACATTTGGAGATGTGCATATTTACGAGAATCATATTGAGCAGATGAAAGAGCAATTGAAGAGAAAGCCAAGACCCTTTCCAAAAGTCAAAATTGTCGGAAAAATGAACAAGCTTTCGGATTTCACACCCGATAAAATTGTTCTTGAAGGTTACGATCCGTACCCGTCCATAAAAGCAGAGCTTACAATTGCAGGAGGCCTATATGAAAAATAGAATAACGAATCTTGAATCATGAATCACGAAGGGAAAATAAAATCATTTACAGATTTGAATGCTTGGAAAGAAGCACATAAACTAGCTTTACTTATTTATAAAATAACTAAACAATTTCCCAAAGAAGAACAGTTTGGATTAACTAATCAATTAAGACGCGCCGTTGTCTCAATAACTTCAAATATCGCAGAAGGTTTTAGCAGAAGTTCTTACAAAGAAAAAATACAATTTTACTCTATGGCTTTAGGATCGCTTAGTGAGGTTCAAAGCCAGTTATTAATTGCAAGAGACATATCTTATATAGAAAAAGATCAATTTAATTCCATCGCTGATCAATCAGTTACAGTTAACAAATTACTGAATGGACTTATAAAAAAGTCAAAGACCATAATTCTTAATTCATGATACATAATTCAAATTCGAGAGTAAGTATTATTGTTGCGATTGATGAGAAGAGGGGGATAGGGAAGAACAATTCTATTCCGTGGCATTTGTCGGCGGATTTGAAGCGGTTTAAGGCTCTGACCACAGGGCATACTATTATAATGGGGAGAAAAACGTGGGATTCTCTGCCCAAAAAGCCTTTGCCTAATCGATTGAATATTGTTTTGAGTCGAGATTCAAGTAGGCAAGAGGTGCAAGCAGATCCTGAATCTCCTGTTTTATTTTTTTTTGAACTTAATTTAGCGCTCAAAGAAGCTATTGGGTTTGAAACGGAGAGAAATAAGGAAAATCCAGAGATTTTTATAATTGGGGGTGCTCAAATTTTTCAGCAGGCGATTGATATGGGAGTCGCGGATAGATTATACTTGACTCAAGTAGAGGGTGATTTTGGGTGTGATACGTTTTTCCCGGACTATGCTGAGTTTAAAAAAGTATTGAGTGAAGAATCCGGAGAGGAAAACGGGATAAAGTATAAATATATTAATTTAGAGAGGTAAGTAGCTATACCACTAATATACTAGTATATTAGTAATTTATGAAAAATTTAAAACAAACAGATCCGGAAATATATAAATTAATAAAAGAAGAAGAGGAGAGGCAGAAGGAAGTTTTGGAAATGATACCTTCAGAGAACTACACTTCGACTGCTGTCATGGAAGCACTCGGAAGTGTCCTGACCAACAAATACTCGGAAGGGTATCCGCGGAAAAGGTATTATCAGGGAAATAAATTAATAGACAGTGTTGAGATATTAGCACAAGAACGAGCAAAGAAATTGTTCGGTGTTCCGCATGCAAATGTACAGCCATATTCCGGAAGTCCCGCAAATACAGCAGTATATCTTGCGCTTCTCGAGCCCTTGAAAGACAAGATAATGGGACTAACTCTGGCTTTCGGAGGGCATCTTACTCATGGATCGCCTGTATCAATTTCCGGAAAATATTTTAAAACAGTTCCTTACAAGCTTGATGAAAAAGGGCTTCTTGATTACGATGGGATTGAAGAATTAGCCCGTAAAGAAAGGCCAAAGATAATAGTCTGCGGGGCAACTGCATATCCGAGGATTATTGATTTTAAACGATTTGGAAAAATCGCAGATGAGAACGGAAGTTATTTATTGGCTGATATTTCTCATATTGCAGGTTTGATAGTGGGAGGAGTACACCCAAGTCCTGTTCCTTATGCAGATATTATAATGACGACCACTCACAAGACGCTGAGAGGACCCCGTGGAGCGATGCTAATGGTGACAGATAAAGGATTAAAAAAAGACCCGGAGTTGGCAGATAAGATTGATAAGGCGGTTTTTCCCGGCTTACAGGGTGGGCCTCATGACAACCAGACTGCTGCAATTGCAGTTTCTTTACTTGAGGCAAGTTTGCCATCATTTAAAAAATACTCAGAGCAGATTGTTAAAAATGCTAGAGTTTTGGCCGAGGAATTAATCAAATCGAGGTTCAACCTCGTCAGTGGCGGGACGGATAACCATCTTCTCTTGATAGACCTTACAAATAAGAAAGCAAATGGAGCGCTTGCTGCATATGCACTTGAAGTTGCAGGAATTGTAGTGAATAAAAACGCAGTTCCAAATGACCCAATGCCTCCATTTTATCCTTCGGGAATCCGGCTTGGAACACCGGCGATTACGACTCGCGGGATGAAAGAGAAAGATATGATAAAAGTCGCAAGTTGGATTAATTCTGTAATAGAGGAAATAAGGGAAGACCGCGGAAATGGATTCGACAAGCTCACCACAAGAGAAAGCAGAAGTTATTTCTGGAAGGATTTCAAAAAAAGAGTTAGAGAGAATAAACGTTTGTTTGAAATTAACGAAGAAATCAAAAAATTCACCCTCAAATTCCCAATCCCCTAATAAATACTTCTAGCATCGCTAAGGGATATTTGATCTCTTTTTTCTTCTGGGTTTGGCAACTCATCCATTTCAGAGTCAGAAGTCTTAAAAGCGTACATGACCATCCAGCCCCGAGTGATAGAGTCTGTTTCTTTTCTTCTTGCGAGCATTTCCGGAACAGCTTCTAAAAGGCAATCTCTCGCAATATCATAGTCTATTCCAGGTAAAGCTCCTTCAGTAAATTCTTTGTATCTACATATTGCTTCTAAATCTTCTTGAGTCATTCTTACATTGATGCGGCCAATACTTATATTTGTAAAACCAGCCTCTTCTGCAAGTCTTTTATAGTCCTCAGAACTATATTTTAGAATATCTTGAGACGGATGGTCCTTCGACTCTTCAAGTCCATATTTGTCATGAGCAATTCTTTTTGCTAAGGATACCATAATTCCCCAGGTTCTTCTTGATCCACTTGGATACGCTAGATCATTTGTATACGCAGAATTTAAAATTAGTGGCCGCCCGGGTTTTAAAACTCTTGCTGCTTCCTGAAAAGAAGTAATAGTCTCTGTAAGATGAATAGCATTGCAAAAAGTTACAAGATCTGCTTCTCCTGCTGGTTCCTGTTGCAAATTTTCCGCAAAAGCCTCTTCAAAAAAAATCTGCCCAGAGTAATCCGAAAACTTTTTCCTGGCAGTACCTAGGGCGGCTGAATCCGTATCGTATCCATGAACCTCAAAACCCGGCAAAAGCTTATTTTGCTCAAGTAGTTGGGTTATTATGGCGCCTGTTCCTGTAGCTACGTCAATAACTCTTTGAGAAGGAGGAGCTAAGGATATTGTAGTTCTATTGACATCAACATAGAAAGGCTGGTTGGTAAACTCTTCATATGTAGAATCGCCTTGGCCAGGTCTATTCTCGGTGGGAGCTGTCATAATGCGGGTAGTATATACCTCTTGAAATTTATTTGTCAATCCAAAATTTTACTTCAAGCTCCCATTTTCATAAGGCTTCTTTTTACTTTCTCCTATTCTTTGAGAGCTAACAATTCTACTCCAATACCCACGTGCGACCTTATTGGTCCCGAGCGGGCTGGAACATCAAGCTTATTTCTAATTCTGCAAAGAGTAGTGGCAAGCGCTTTAGATGCCTGAACTCCATCTTTAAAAAAAATCTCTCTGAGTATATTCTTCTTTAAAACTACATCTCCAATATGCAAGCTTAGGAGTTTCAGAAGCTCATACTCAATCGGAGTCATGGGGATGAGTTTTTCATCTTTTTTCACTTGCCTTTTTCTCATATTCACAGCAATTCCTGATCCTGCAGTTATAATATCTTCCGGATTTTCTCTTCCGTCATCAAGCATGTATCCTAAATGCTTTACGGTTTTAATAGAACCGTTTTTTGGATGAATTTCAAGTTTTTTTCTCAACGTAGATATATATGATCTTAAATCCTGGCTCCCTATATGTGTTTTTGTTTTTATTTCATCTCGCGGTACAACACTTCCTGTATTTACCGCAAGTAATCTAAGAACTGACCATTCAATGCGTGTTAAATTATTTACCATTTCTCCGTTTCTCTTAACTTCATCTCTGGAAAGATTAATAGATATCCCTTCGGGTAAAGTTATTAAATCAGGCTCAATCACTACTTCTCCAGCTTGAATTTCCATAGGAGGAGTAATTTCAGTCCTTCTTTGTGCTTCTATTGAACGTGTCATAAGATAGGAAGAATTTTATGATTTCAGAGGATTTTTGTCAAATTATCTTTGCTTTGGTTGACTTTTCAAGCTCCTCTTTTCATAATAAGTTGGTGGATAGGTTTATTAAGTTTTTTGAAGAGGCTTCAGTGTCTCAGAAGCTTTTGATCACAGGTGGTTTCTGTGCATTCTTACTTTTCTTCATGGGTGCCTCATATTTACTTACCAATTACAATATAAACACTGCGTCCAAAAATACTTCAGCTGAGAATAACGCGGACCTGCCCGCAGATGATGGTTCAAAAAGCGATGACGGAGAGTGGGAAGTATATACGGGCGAAGCTTACAAATTAAGTTACCCGCAGGGTATGTTCCTCTCACCGGGAGTTGTCGCAGGCGGCGGAAGCGCTCTGGGCATGGCAGATGCAGAGGGAGTTACGGAATATGGAATTGAGCTTGAGGTGGTTGATTCCTCTCAAAGACCACTTGAGGATATTTATAGTTCCTTTAGGATTGCCCAGTACAAGGAAGAAGAGTTTCTGGAGGGAGATATAAGTGCTAAGAAATTTTCAGGAATTTCGGGGCAAATGCATGAGACTGCAATTATCTTTGAGAACAGAGGAGAGGTATACAAATTCCAGCTATCTTATCAATCCGAAACGGAAAATCCTAAGATAAAACAAATATTCAGGAGTATCCTCGCAACTTTTAGCTTTATTTAACGTCACTGCAGATCTTTGTGGATATCTGTCCAAGGATTTCGTTGAGCTGATTATCTATTGGGGCAAAATAAAAGTCGGTATCTGGGTTTGATGCCACTCTTTTCATAAGATTGACAAGTGATGCGGGCGCGCTGGGGTCTGTACTATTGAACTTAGCATCTCTTATGTCGTGAATATATCCAATTGTGAAAATTCTTACCCCTGTAGCTTTTATCTCAGTAGCAACGGAAGTCGGATCTTGGGACGGGTCAAAACACCTGCATCCTATATCTGGATCATCTGTGCAATATGTAGAACTTGATCCTGTTCCGCCGGGGCACAACGTGTTTTGCGCCAATGTTTCAGGAATACCATCTGAGATAAAAACTAAGTTAAATTTATAGCCAGGAAATTTTGCTTGCGCAACAGCAAGATCAGTTTTTATAGCATTAAACGCATCCTTTGAATGAGTCCCGCCCTTGGCTATCATAGTATTAATGGTGTTTAGAATGTCGCCCTTATTGTTTTTGAAGTAATCAAATGGAACAACATCCATATGCGCAGGAAATCCAGGGGAACTATATGTTCTAAGTCCTATGATTCCTTCCGGCGGAAAATTAGAGGTGAAATATTTAAGAGCATTCTTCAAATTGGCTTGTTTCGAGCCCCCGCCAAAATTCATAGACCCTGACTGGTCCAACAAGAATCCGATGGCGGCAGTATTTGCGCAAGATGAAAATTTGAGAGTCATAAGCTGAAGATTAGCGTGTGGATCGCCGGGAGGAGGAGTGACCAGCGTAAAGACTCCGGAAGTATCACTCGGTCTTCTAGTGGTATCCGGAATAACGCCGTTTACGAAAAAAATACTTGCTACGATTACGACCGCAAGAAGTAAGACTATTATCAGTGAACTTCCTCTTGAGCTAAATGATTTAAATCTTTTTACTGCCTTTTTCATAAACGCATATTAATTGTAGGAGTAATTTTGCATAGTTGTCAAGAAAAATTTATTAGAAAGGCTCTGGCGGAAGCGGAGTGGGTGTAGGTGTAGGCGGACGTGGCGTTGGAGTCGGTGTTGGTGGACCGGGTGTAGGTGTAGGCGGACGTGGCGTTGGAGTCGGTGTTGGTGGACCAATAGTAGGTGTTGGAGTTGGTGGGCCGGAAGTTGGGGTTGGTCCAACTGTCGGCGTTGGAGTAGGTGTAGGGGGAGGGGCAATAATAAAATTAGGCGATCTTAGCTGGAGGTTGTATTGAGCAGGTATAGAATTCGGGGCGACTACCTGATAACCGGTGGTATCAGTTATGGGGTTTTGCGGCAGAGGGCTAAATCCGCCTACGAAAACAAAACTTGCGGCAATGACAAGCCCAACGATTAGAAGGATTGTGAGAAGACTGGAAGTTGGTCTGATTAAAGCCATAAATTTATTTTAGCAAATTTTATTTACAAATCGTGCCTGTAATTGCAGTAAGAAGAGATTGTATTTCGTCTGCGCTTCGTGCATGATAATAATTCGATGGAGAAGAAGCTATACTTTTGAGAAGATCAGAAAGTCTGGGATCTTCTGCCTGAGCAGCATCGTACACACCTACTGTATATACTGTAACGCCTAAATTCTTTATCTGATCTGCCGGGTTTGGGGTAAAAAGACGGGGGTCCTGATTGGCACCAGAGTTACCCGGACATCCTGCGCCTGGGCAAGGAGCCCCGTCGGAAATCAGTATGAAATTAAATTTCCTGCCGGGGAATCTGGGAATTGCTTCTGCAAGTTTGTTATATGAAAAAACAAGAGCATTGCGAGTGGGCGTACCTCCCTCTGCTACAAGAAGGTTTATTTCAGACGGAATATTCCTCTTAACATCCCTGAAATAAGCAATTGGAATTACATCCATTATATCGGGTCGGCTTATTATACGGCTATTGAATGCCTGAATTCCTATAATTGAATCATCTGTAAGATTTTGTGTCATAGCAAGAACTGCCTCCTTGAGTCTTGAAACTTTTGTGAACCCAGAAGGGGTAAAGCTTGTCATAGAGCCGGTAATATCAAGAAGAAAATCTACAGTCAGCGAATTCTTGCAGGGTATAGGTGTTGCAGAAGGTATAGGAGCAGATGTAACCGTAGGTGTCGGAGTTGGTGTAATATTTTTAAATTTCAGCGTTTTCAGCTGAAGACCGGGTTCAGACGATGAGCCTGGAGATGTAGCTAATTCTCCAGTCTGATAATTTGGAGGAGGCGGTTTTCTTTCTGATGGGAGGAGACCGCCTATCATTACAAGCGATCCCATAAAGACTACTCCCAGGATTATAAATACAGCAAGCCCGCCGCTTGGAAGTTTGCGGGACTGCTTGGATGCAATGTTCATTCCCATATTCTTATCGTATCTTTTTAAAACTTTTGCGTCAAGAAAAATCTGTCATCGGTTCTCTGTTCTCGGTTTTCTGACTACGGTTTGCCAGTATTTCCGTTCATCAGCTATGCTAAATATTATGATGAAAGATGTAGCAGACCTTGAAGCCACAATTCAGCCTTTTCGAGGTTGAACCTCGAAAAGATTGAAACAAAAGGCTAAATTCAACTGATTTACCGAAGACCGATTAACAAAGTTCTGACAACAGATAACTGAAAACTGATAACTGATTTCTTCTTATTGTAATTTGAGAGGATTTTTAGTATCATTA
>ERZ1292623.1223-Hain-H51-01um-R1-1223-length-25217-cov-15_pt1 | contig 25217 bp, 23 predicted proteins | sample MGYA00564398_ERZ1292623 | MGnify/ENA primary metagenome ERZ1292623 (study PRJEB36523, sample SAMEA6512633) | groundwater metagenome | collected 2019-01-07 | study: AquaDiva: Metagenomics assemblies of 32 groundwater samples | reverse complement strand
CGCCGCAGGCAATAATTCAAATCAATCTTCTCCAGTTTCAACTACAACTCAATCCTCATCGCCTCCAACAGGCAATCTATTGCTTAACCCTGACTTTGAAGGAGGATTTACCAATAATCTTGCAAATAGTTGGAACATTACAACTGACGGCAGTATTGATTACTTATTATCCCAAGACACCGGATATCAAGGCCTATCCCAGAAAATAAACATTTCTTCTCCCGGTTCCTGGGGCTTGTTCTATTATCAAACTCCGGCCTTCCAGCTCAACCAATTCTATGACTGGTCTTTCTGGTACAAAACCCAAGCAACAGGATCTCTTTGGGCGCAAATAACCAACGCTCCGCAAACCCAAACAATTCTTTCGGAATCTCTGTCTCCAACCAACAATCAATGGACATACAAAACAATCAACTTCCAATACACAAACTCTCTGGCAAACCAATTAAGATTTTCTTCAAACTCAACCAGTCCCTACTGGATTGACAATATCCAGCTTGCAGTTGCTTCTTCTGACACTATTCCTCCTGCTCCTCCAGCAGGATTAGTGATACAGTAGGAATTATTTATTGCTTTCGCTATCGTAATAATGGTATCATTATTATTATGGTAAATTTTAATATTAAAAAAAATAGAATCCATACTCGGCGCTTTTCTGGAAATTAAACTGGTTTATTTATTCGGTTCAATGGCAAGCGAAACAGCCGGTCCCACAAGCGATTATGATTTCGCTGTTTATTTTAATTTGCGGTCGGACAAGGAAAAAGATCGGGAAAAAATGTTTGAAATTAAATTCAAATTAATGGATCAATTAAGTCGAGTTTTGAGCACGGATAAGATTGATATTGCCATTTTAAATTTAGCTGAATCGCCGGAATTTAAATACAATATTATCAAAAACGGCAAATTAATTTATGAGAAAGAACCATTTTTACTTCTGGTGGAGCCAAAAATTTTAAACGAATACTTTGACTTTCGTTATCTTTTAAAAAAAATATGATTTAACGAAAGCATAAAATATGAGCAGTAAAGTTGTTATTGAAAACAAAATAAGTGATGCGAAGAAATATTTAAAAATTTTAGAAAGATACAAAAAATATTCCAAAGAAGAAATTTTAAATGATATTGACATAAAAGGCGCGCTGGAAAGATACCTGTATTTAGCAGCGCAGTCGGTTATTGATTTGGCCGAAGCAATCATCGCCTATAAAAAATTGCGCAAACCAACAACGTTAAGTGATGTATTTTATATTTTGAACGAAGAAAATATAATTTCAGTTGACTTAAGGGAAAAAATGATTAAAATGACCGGCTTTCGCAATGCTATCGCACATGATTACGCTAAATTAAATTATGATATTGTCTATAACGCGCTTCATTATAGTTTAAATGATATCCAGTAATTTTTAGAGGTGGCTAATGGCATATAATTTATATATTCTTATTTGAAAATTTAGGTTTGAATTAAAGAAATGAATCTTCACTTAACTCAAACAAAAATATTTTTATTTATAGGCATATTTTTAGTAATGTTTATATTTAATGTGATAAGCGCTGAAGCGGCGAATTGGTATGTGCGCCCAAGCGGGGGAAGCGGTTCAGGCACTAATTGGACTACTGCATGGAATGGGCTGAATGGGATTAACTGGTCTTCTGTTTCCTGTGGGGATACGGTATGGGTTGCAGGTGGGGCATATACTCAAGGGTTCAATCCTGCCAAAAATTGTACAAGTGGAAATAAATTGTTTATCAGGCGAGCAAGAAGTGATGCTTCTGCCTGTACAAGTGCGGCAGGGTGGAGTAGTGGGTATGATTCTCTGATATCTCAGACCAGTGCCATAGATTTTGTTAGCGGTCAGACTGCCAACTATATCACTATTTCAGGTCGTACAACAGCCGAAGGTGGGGACTATGGCTGGAAGATATATAGGTCTGGAACGGCTCCTGGTTACGGGATACGAATGTGGGGATCTTCATCTACCAATAATTTGACATTTGAGTATATGGAGGTTATGGGAGATGGTACTTCATCGAGCATGCAATGGACAGGCGATGCAAAAGGTATTTATGACGCTCCAGTAAGTGGCACTAGCGGTTATCACACATTAAGTCACATGAAGATTCATGGTTGGGGAACAGGAATTTTTCTTAATTATAAAAGTGACCATATTATTGAATATATTGATATGTATGACATTTCTGGAAATGCTACTGAACACTCAAATTTGATGTATATACATGCTTCTAATAGGGGGACAGTAAGATACTCAAAATTCTACAATTCCTCTGTATCTGGGACTGGTATTGCATTTTCGGATGGAGGCCCATTTAATGATTGGAAGATATATGGGAATATTTTTTATGATATGTCTACTAGTACAGCTACGGCTATCTCTGTTCAACAGGCCACTATTACCGGATTAAAAATGTTCAACAATACATTTTCAAATAATGTTTTTAACTTTAGATTGTCAAGCGCTTCTTGTGGTACTGGGACAGAATCTAAAAATAATATTGTTTACGGTTCTGGTGGTAGTGTTTCTTGCGGTTCCACATCAAATAATTTAACTACAAGTGATTCAAGTATTTTTATAAACGCTGCATCAAAAGATTTTCATATTGTATCTACTATAGGCAGTGGTTATCCAAGAAATGCAGGGACTAATTTATCGGGAACATTTATATTTGATATGGATGGTGTAGTTTTTGGGGGTGATGATAGTCTATGGGATGTGGGTAGTTATGAGTATACTATAGGTGTTGATACCAGCCCACCTTACCGTTCCAACGGTTCTTCTACAGGTACTCTACCTCCTGGAACAACATCAACCACCCTGTCCCTCATAACTAATGAAGCCGCTACGTGTAAGTACAATACTAGCTCAGGCGTTGCCTACGCTTCTATGGCCGGGACATTCGATACTACGGGTGGCACTTCTCATAGCGAGCCCTTATCAGGTCTATCCGATGGTAATACATATACTTATTACGTTCGATGTCAGGATAGTATACCTAATGTCAATACTGATGATTATACAATCAGTTTTTCTGTCGCCAGTCCTTTCTCGACTGGAGCATGGGTGGAAGCTGAAAATTGCGCAATAACAAGTCCGATGGCTACGAACACTGAATCAGGGACGACTTATGTCTATACTCCAACTGCTAATAGTGGGTCTTTAACCTGCTACTTTACTATCGGTACTGCCGGATTATACAAAATAAATTCAAATGTAAAAGCAGTCTCAGGAGGTAACGACTCATTCTTCGTATTAACATCTGGCGTCTCTACAGTAACGGCTGACGTATGGGATGTCCTAAATTCAGCAACTTACACCAATGATTACGTTAATAGGCGTGGTGCAGGCTCTCCCGGAAGTCCTGAATTTGATCCCCTTGAATTAAACTTGCTTACTGGAACCACAGCCATAACGTTTACAGGTAGGGAAACTGATACCAGGCTTGATTCTCTTTATCTTGCGCGCGTTATTGATACTACTCCGCCAAATGCGCCGACAGGCCTTAGTATAAATTAATTGAAGGCAGACAGAGTTGATGATACAATAATAGAATAATGGAAATAATTCTTTTTGTGACTATTTTAATAGTGTTGTTTTTCGGTTTAGCCGGCATTTTTTTTATTTTAAGAAATTATTTAAGCAAGAAGCCGGATGAAAATAATCAGCAAGCAATGCTTTTATTGCAGAATCAAATCCAGGAAATTACCAAAACTCTTGATTATAAATTAGACCAGTCAACGCGGATAATGCAAAATCAATTTGGCGAAAGCGCGAGAATTATCAAGGAAATCACTCAGGAATTAACCAAAGTCGGAGAGGGCCAGAAACAAGTGATTGATATTGCCAAGCAATTGGAAGATTTGCAGGATATTTTGAAAAATCCGAAACAGCGCGGCGTTTTGGGAGAGTATTATTTGAAAACTGTTTTGGAAAATGTTTTGCCGCCCGGAAGCTTTCAGATGCAATATGCGTTTAAAGACGGCTCAATCGTTGATGCGGCGGTTTTCGTGAAAGATAAAATTATTCCGATTGATTCGAAATTTTCTCTTGAAAATTATAATCGCCTTTTAGAAACGCGCGAAGAATCGGAAAGGCAGAAATTGGAAAGCGCTTTTTATAATGATTTAAAAACGCGCATTGATGAAACTTCAAAATATATAAAGCCAAGTGAAAATACGATGGAATTCGCTTTTATGTTTATTCCATCTGAAGCGATTTATTATGATTTACTGATTAACAAAATTGGCGCTATTAAGTCTTCTACTCGTGATTTGATTCAATATGCCGCCGGTGAGAAAAAAGTGATGATTGTTTCGCCTACCACTTTTCTGGCATATTTGCAGACTGTGCTTCAAGGGCTCAAAGCTTTGCAGATTGAAGAATCAGCCAAGGAAATCAGGAAAAGGGTTGAAGAATTGGGAAGACATCTGGCAAGTTATGAAACTTATATGAAAAAATTAGGCACGCACTTGGGGACAACGGTAAATATGTATAATAGCGCTTATAAGGAATTGGGAAAAATTGACAAAGACGTTCTGCGGATTTCCGGCGCCGCAGCCGGTATTGAACCTGTGGCGATTGAAAAGCCGAGAGAGGAAATTGAGGAATAAGTGTTGACAACTATTTATTTTCGAATAAAATATAAACGTTAAAAGGTCGTTTAATTATTCTAATTCAAAATGAACTTTAAACCTTTATCTAATCATCTTTTTATTGAGCCGATTGAAGAAGAAAAAACTACCAAATCAGGAATTGTTCTTCCCGAGACTGCCGAAAAAGAAAAACCCGTTAAGGGGAAAATTATTGCCGTTGGTCCTGGCAAGATCAATGAGAAAGGCGAAAGAATACAAATGTCTGTAAAGGTCGGCGATACGGTGTTATTTAAAAAATACGGCCCTGATGAAATAGAAATTGAATCTAAAAAATATTTAGTCGGGGACGAAGATGATATTCTTGCGATAATTGACTAATAACTAATCAACTAATGACTAATGACGATGTTATTGGTCATAAGTTATAAGTTATAAAGTCTGATATAAATGGCTAAACAACTTTTATTTAATGAAAAAGCGCGGCTGGCTTTAAAACGAGGAGTTGATAAGCTGTCTGACGCGGTAAAAATCACTCTTGGTCCAAGGGGCCGGGCGGTAGTTTTGGAAAAGGGCTACGGCGCGCCGGTAATCACTCACGATGGCGTGACGATTGCCAAAGAAATCGAGCTGGAAGATAAAATTGAAAATATCGGCGCGGAACTGGTAAAAGAAGTAGCTTCCAAAACCAATGACGTTGCCGGCGACGGCACCACTACCGCCACTTTATTGGCGCAGGTTTTAATCGGCGAAGGCCTTAAAAACGCCACCAGCGGCGTTGATGTTGTGGGAATGCATAAAGGAATGCAGAAAGCGTATGAGATTGTTTTGGAAAATCTTAAAAAATCTTCCAAAATTATTTCTACTAAAGAAGAAATCAGCCAAGTGGCGACAATTTCCAGCCGCGACGAAGAAATCGGCAATTTAATAGCCGAAGTAATCGACAAAGTCGGCAAAGACGGCGTGATTACTGTTGAAGATTCTCAAACTATTGGTTTGTCAAAAGAAATGGTTGAGGGTTTGCAGTTCGACAGGGGCTATATTTCTCCTTATATGATTACCAATGCTGAAAGAATGGAATCGGTTTTGGAAGATCCCTATATTTTGGTAACTGACAAAAAAATTTCCGCGATTAACGATTTTTTGCCTCTTTTGGAAAAGCTTGTTAAAAGCGGCAAGAAAGAGTTGGTGATTATTGCCGATGATGTTGATGGCGAGGCCTTGGCAACTTTGGTGGTCAATAAAATCCGCGGCATTTTTAATGTTTTAGCGGTAAAAGCTCCGGGATTCGGCGACAGACGAAAAGAGATGCTGCAGGATATTACTGTTGTTACCGGAGCGGATTTTGTTTCAGAGGATGTCGGTAGGAAATTAGAAAGCGTTGATGTTGCTTCTTTGGGCCAGGCGCATAGAGTAATCAGCAATAAAGATTATACGACAATTGTCGGCGGCAAGGGCGTGAGAGAAGAAATTGATAAAAGAGTTGCCCAGATTAAATCGCAATTGCAGAAAACCGATTCTGAATTTGACCGGGAAAAATTGCAAGAAAGATTGGGTAAGCTTTCAGGCGGCGTGGCGGTAATTAAAGTCGGCGCCGCGACAGAAGTGGAACAAAAAGAGAAAAAGCACAGGATTGAAGACGCTGTTTCCGCGACTAAAGCCGCGATTGAAGAAGGCATTGTGGCGGGCGGCGGCGTGGCATTGGCAAGAGCCGCGATATCGGTTAAAGAACTGATTGATAAAATTGACAAAGAGCAGATGGCGGAAATTGTCGGCGCGAAAATCGTGCTTGAGAGTTTATATTCTCCCCTTAAACAAATTGCGGAAAACGCCGGCTACAATGGCGCTGTTGTTTTGGATAAAGTTTTATCTCATCAGGAGGATTATGGCTTTAACGCTTTAACCGGCAAATATGAGCATTTGATTAAGGCTGGCATTGTTGACCCAACAAAAGTCACCCGCACCGCCTTGCAAAACGCGGTTTCTATCGCTTCAATGCTTTTAATTACCGAAGCGGTGGTTGCTGATTTGCCGGATAAAAAAGAAAAAGGAGTTTCGGGAATGCCCGGCGGAATGATGGGAGAGGAGTATTAAGTTAGTTGATAGTCATTGGTTAATTAGTTAATTGGTAAAGTTATTAAAAAATCCCCCGCAATGCGGTGGGATTTTTTAATATTTATTGACAATTGGTTTATTATATTTATACTTATTAAATTAAAATGAAAGCAACAAATACGGATACGGAAATAAAATCCGAAGCAAATGTTAAAATGGCGGAAGAAATGGCAAAATCTCAAGTAGAAGCTTTTTCTGAAGAAGATGAAAAATTATTGAGGGAAATGCTGGAAAACGGTGTAATGTACGGTCATAAAAAAAATAAAACTAACCCGAAGTTTAAGGGGTATATTTTTACGAATAGGAATAATATTGAAATTATAGATTTGCTGAAAACAATGCCGGCGATTGACGCCGCCGCGAAATTTTTGAAAAATTCAATAAAAGAAAATAAGATGATTTTATTGATTGGGATACAGCCGGCGGCGCACGCCGTAATAGAGGAAATGGCAAAGAATTTTAATTTTCCTTTTGTTAAAAATCGTTGGATTGGCGGGTTGATTACGAATTTTAAAGTAATTTTCCAGAGGCTTGAATATTTTAAAAAAACTCAGGCGGGCATAGAATCAGGTGCTTTCGAAAAATACACCAAGAAAGAGAGGGTAATGATAAATAAAAGCATAGAAAAGATGAAAAAAATATTCGGCGGCCTGGAAAGATTAACAAGAGTGCCGGAAGTTTTATTTGTTATTGATTTGTCGTTAAAAGGCCATGCAACAGCCGTAAGGGAAGCAAAAAAAGCGAAAATTCCAGTTGTGGCAATTATTGACAGCGATGATAATCCAGAAGTGATTGATTTTCCGATTCCAGCCAATGATCATGCTAAAATGAGTATTGAATGGGTGATTAATAGAGTAATTGAAAAATTGAAAGATTAAAAGATTAATTTTTCAATTAGCAATCTTAAATCAGTAATTTTAGTCTATGAAAGAGCAAATAAAAAAACTTCGAGAGCTTACCAGTGCTGGCGTAATGGAATGCAAGAAAGCTTTGGAAGAGGCCGGCGGCGATTTTGACAAAGCTAAGGCTATTATTCATGAGCGCGGTCTTGTGAAGGCCGAAAAAAAAGGAGAGCGCGTTACCGGATCCGGACTGCTCCACTCTTATATTCATAATGAAAGAGTGGGCGTTTTATTGGAACTTCGCTGTGAAACCGATTTTGTGGCGAGAAATGATTCATTTAGGGAATTAGCGCATAATTTGGCGATGCATATCGCGGCAATGAATCCTTCTAGCGCGGAAGAATTAATGATTCAAAATTATATCAAAGATGATTCCATTAATATTGAAGAATTAATTAAATCAACAATTGCTAAAATCGGGGAAAATATAAAAGTGGAAAAATTCTGCCGGTACGAAATATAAAATGTATAATTTTATCCTTCAAATTTTTATAATGCTTAGTCTTGGCGTTATGATTTATTTAATCGCCCGAGTGACGCCGAGAGTGGGAGATATTGAGGAAATTTTTAAAAAACAGCCGCTTGGCGATTTCGACAAATTAATAGCCAAAATTCCGATTGGTGAAATTGATTTTATTTTAAGCGCCTGGGTGGAAAAAACTTTAAGAAAAATAAAGCTGATTTTGATGAAATGGGATAATTTATTAAGCGAACATTTGAACCGGATTAAAAAGACAAACGGTAATAACGTAGGGAAAGAAGAAAAACAAACATTGTTTAATAAGTCTATTGATGAACAAGGGGATGATAAAATATTATGAGTTGTCGGTTATTGGTTGTTGGTTATAATTTCCAGGGGTGGCGGAGCGGCCAATCGCACTTGACTGTAAATCAAGCGGGCATGTCCCTGCGCAGGTTCGAATCCTGCCCCCTGGACACTTTTTATAATTTAGAAAGTAAAAAATAAAAAATAAAACGAATTGAAAGTTGTGAGCATTAACGAAAAAATAAATTTTATTTCTCGCTTCACTGAGGAAGTTTTAATTCCCGAAGATTTGGAGTTTTTATTATCTAAAAATATTACCTTAAAGCATTATATTGGTTTTGAAATCTCCGGAAAAATTCATTTAGGCACTGGCATCGCCTGCATGCAGAAAGTAAAGGATTTTAAAGATGCCGGCGTTGAAGTGAATATTTTATTGGCTGATTATCATACCTGGATAAACGATAAGCTTGGCGGCGATTTGGAAAACATCAAGAAAGCCGCTGTCGGCTATTTTAAAGAAGGATTAAGCGTTGCTTATGAGTGTATTGGCGGTAATCCGAAAGATTTGAATTTTATTTTAGGCAGTGATTTTTACCATAATAATGATAAATATTGGGCAACTTTGATTGAGGTGGCGAAAAATACCAGCTTGGCGAGAATGAAAAGAAGCATAACGATAATGGGGAGGAAAGAAGGCGAGGAGGTTGATTTCGCGAAATTGCTTTACCCGGCAATGCAGGTAGCGGATATTTTTGTAGGCGGTTTTCATTTTTCTCATGCTGGTATAGATCAGCGAAAAGCCAATGTTATCGCCCGAGACGCGGCAAAACAATTAAAAATTTCTCCCTTGACGATTGGCAAAGAAATTATTAAACCAATCGCGGTACACACTCATCTTATTTCCGGCTTGGCTAAGCCGGCGGTTTGGCCGGTTCCCGACGGCGCCAAAAAAGAAGAAATCCAGACGGTGATGAAAATGAGTAAATCAAAGCCAGACACCTGCGTTTTTATTCATGACAGCGCTGATGAAATAAGACGAAAAATAAAAAAAGCGTTTTGTCCGGAAGGCATTGTTGAATTTAATCCAATTATTGACTGGACAGAATATTTGTTTTTTCCGCGGGAAGAGAAAATTGTTATTTCTCGCAAGTCGGAGTATGGCGGCAATTTGGCGATCAGCGGCATTGACGAATTGAAAAAAATATTTGAAAATAAAGAGCTTCATCCTAATGATTTAAAGAATTTTGTCGCGGAATATCTGATTGAATTATTAAAGCCGGCCAGGGAGCGTTTTGGCAAAGGCGAGCCGAAAAAGATGCTGGAAGAAATGGAAGCATTGATGAAATAAATAATGCCACCTTAGCTCAGCGGCAGAGCAACGCTTTTGTAAAGCGAAGGTCCCGAGTTCAAGTCTCGGAGGTGGCTCTGAGTGTGCCGATGTAGTTCAGTGGTAGAACATTTTCTTGGTAAGAAAAAGGTCGTGGGTTCGATTCCCACCATCGGCTCAGATATTGTTTTTTATCAAATTTAATGGTTAAATATTTTAATTATGGCGAAATCAAAATTCAGGGAAAATTTAATAAAATTAAGGTGTTCGGTTTGTAAGCGGAATAATTATTATACGCGTAAAAAGAAAACTCTTGAGCGAAAACTGGAGCTTAAAAAACACTGCAGATGGTGCAGGAAGCACACAATCCACAAAGAAGCTAAAGTATAAATAGTTTCTTTTTGGGGGCATAGGTCAGTGGCAGACCGTTTCTCTCCAAAAGAAAAGACCAGGGTTCGATTCCTTGTGCCCCCGCAAAAAAAATGCCCCTTGGTTTTTGGCCACGGGGCAAGAAGATATATAAATTTACAACCGTAACTTTAATAATAGAAATCAGAAATAAAAACAGCGGTTTGTTCGCGAGTTAAAGAAGACAATTCCTCGTTTGGTATTTCGGAATGTGGTTTAAGAATTCCGCCGCAAGCAGGACATGATATATGTCTGCGTTTCTTAGTTATTGTTCCGCAATCAATGCATTTCCTTTCGTGATTCCAATTGCTCATCGCGTTATCTCCTTTCAGTTACCTAAATAGATTTCAGTTACTAACTGCCGAAAATTTTTCTGGGTTGTTCTGCGATGGTGGGGATTTAAAGGAACTGGATGCGGATTTCCGTTTATCGGCACCCATAAAAGCCAATGGCAATAAGGACAATAAATATTTTTGCCACCTTGCTGGATCTCGATGGTGAAAAATTCTAAAAAAAATTCTTCCTTATTTTCGCAAACAGGGCATTTTACTTTCACTTCAATCACCTCCTTTATTTTTCTTATTTTGTTTTTAAGGGCCAGGAACAAAAAAGAGACTAAAATATTAAAGGCTTTTAGTCTCTTTTAAAAAATTTCGCCAATAAATAATTAGCAAAATTATGCATTTTTTATTATAATAAATCTTATAAGTATTTTAGTCAATCAAAAATCTGTGGATAACTTAGAGTGGGAAAACTTAATAAATTCTTTAATTGAAGATGGTTATCTGAAAACACCGGCTATTATTGAAGCGTTTAAAAACATTGATAGAATTGATTTTATGCTTGAAGAATATAAAAATGAAGCTTATATTAACGCACCTTTGCCGATCGGTTTTAGCCAGACAATTTCTCAGCCATTAACAGTGGCTTTTATGCTTGAGCTTTTACAGCCTAAAGAAGGCGAGAAAATTCTTGATATCGGCGCGGGCAGCGGCTGGGTAAGCAGTCTTTTGGCTTATATTGTCGGAAATCCGCCCGTTGGGGACGAGGTTCGCCAAGGGCGGTTGTCTGGCGGAGGCAAAATAATAAGCATAGAAAGAATTTCTGAATTGAAAGAAATGGCGGAAAAGAATATTTCTAAATACAATTATATTGAAAAAGGCATTATTGAAATTGTTTTAGGAGATGGATCGAAGGGATACAAAAAAGAAGCGCCTTATGATAAGATTATTGCCGGAGCTGCGGCTGAAACTGATATTCCGGAAGAATGGAAAAAGCAATTGAAAATCGGCGGCCGGATTGTTGCCCCAATCGGACACAGTATCGCGGCTATTGATAAAATAAATAAAAATGAATATAGTAAAAGAGAGTATTTTGGATTCACTTTTGTGCCATTAATAAGGGAGTAATCACGAATATACAAATTCAAAGCAAAACATACGAATTTTAACATGTTTGTTTATTATTCGTAATATTAGCGGCTATTCTTAATAATAATGTCTTCTATACAAAAAATTTCAAAAATTTTACGCACTGATAAAAATATAATAGAACAGCTGTCTGAAAAAGCCGAAAAATTAACGGATCGTTACGATGTTTTCGACAGAATTGTTGAAGAAAATGAAGCGCTTATTAAAAACCGGCTTCAATTGAAGAATTTGAATGAAGGTATTTCAGCTGAAGAGATTTATAAATCTTTAATAGATAAAATTCGGGAAGACGACCTTCAATTATTTAAAGCGCTTGGGAAGCCGTCATTTATGCTTAAAGAAGACGTTGATGTTGTTCTTGATAAAATAAAAGAACTTGTTTCTTTGCCTGACGGATTCTTCCTGAAAAAAGAAAAAGCTGTTGAGTTTTTAAAAATCGAGCCGCCTAAAAAAATCATCAGTTATTTAGGATATAAAGATGTTAATGAATTGATTAGCCGCGAAGATATTTTTGAAATATACGCTGCCATCCGGCTTTTTGAAGACGCTGAATGGTTTAATAATGTTTTTTCTAAACAATATCTTAATTTAAAAGCCACTGATTTTGAAAAACGGAAAATAGAAATGAGATCTTTAGGCCAGAAATGGGTTGGCGTTGCCCAGCATTTTTTGAAAAAAAGATATCAAAATATTTCTCATTTGAAAGAATTAGGATTTATTTTTGTCGTCCCTGTTGAGCTTGGGATTTTAGGCGAAGTAACGAGGATGTTTTCTTTAGCACTCCATTATTTTTACGAAGTGAAATTCAATTCCGAACTTTTTGAAAAATTGCTGATTCAAGACCCGGAAAATTTCGGTAAAAATTTAGCTTCAATTATCAGGGTGGATATTATCGAAAAACGTCCGCCGGACACCGATAAATTGCGTTGGCTTATTCTTCCTCGTTATTTGGCGAAATACGATGAAAATGACTGGCGTCTTATGGAGCCTCATATTTCTCCGGAAGCGCTTTATTGGATAAAGGCGGAAAAAGCGATTTCTAATATTAATAAAATTTTTCGAGATGTTTATGTTAATTTTATGTTTTGGCAGGATTTGGATTTTGTCGGCGATTATTTCAAAACAGCGACTGGCATTGATGTCTTAGTAAGTTTTAATTTGGTTGACACCATTATGTCTTTAATAAGGGAAAAAGAACTTGAAAAATATCTTTATCATCATCAGGAATCTTTGTGGAATAAAATTTTTATTGAATATTTCGGCGAAGAAAAATTGGAAGAGGTAATTAAGGATAACTTCATTAAAGGCTGGGTAGAGATGTAATATGGTTATAATTATGATTTAAGGGTTTTATTTTTAGTCAAATTATAGCTCGAGCTATAATTTGACTAAAAATAAAAGTGGATAAAAAAAACAATAAGTCAATTTTAAAAATGAACGCGAATAAAAAGAAAATTAAGCGCGAAAATAAGTTTAAATCAGCATTATTAAAAAATCAGGGTTTGATTATCGCGCAATTAAAAAATGAATGGCAAGAATCAGAAAAAGCATTGGCAAAAGAAGCAAGAAAAAAACAACTTATTAAATTTGCGAAAGATGCTAGTATTATTGCGGGGAAAAGCATGCTGGCGTTTTTGGCAATTGGCGGAGTTTTAACGGTGGCGGCGGTGGCGCCGAATATCTTTGCCGCTTATGGGAAAATCACTAAGCAGCGCCGATATTTTAAAAAAGATGAATTCAATAAAAATAAGTATTATTTTAAAAAACAAGGTTTGATTAAAATAAGAAAGACAAGCGGGAATGTTTTTGAGTTAGCTTTGACGGAAAAAGGCTTGTGTAGAACAGCGGAGCAAGTGTTCAATGATTTGATAATTCAGGAGCGGGTGAAAGACGGCTATTGGCGAATAGTAATGTTTGATATTCCGAATAAATATAGGTGGACGAGAGATATTTTCCGGAAAAAATTAAGAATGATGGGTTTTTATCAATTGCAAGAAAGCGTTTTTGTTTTACCTTATCTTTGTGAAAAAGAGGTAGAACTGATTGCGGAAATATTGGGCATCAGAGATTTTATTTATTTGATTAAGACGGTAGATTTTAATAATAACGAATATTTAAAGAAGGAATTTAGATAGTTTATTTAATATTGTTTGTTTATTTTATTAATATTAAGTGTTTTTGCCTATTTTTATTTTTAGTCAAATTACAGCTCGAGCTGTAATTTGACTAAAAATATTTGGTTATTAATGACCATGTAAATTAATGACTATTAAATAGGGAAGTTATTTTTAGTTTTATCTTTTTTTATCTTTAATGCGTTGCTGGGATTTATCCACAAATAAATAGTTAAAAGCGGAGGCGCGATGTGGTATAATGGAAGAAAATAAAGCAAGAAAAATAAAAATGCTTAAAAGTTATTCAAACAATGATCAATTGAATTTTAATAAACATAAAAAATATGTTTTGATTTTAGGAATTTTGGCGGCGGTTTTGATTATGACTAATACGGCGACAGGCGCATGGCTGTGGAAAGCGCTGCGAGTGCAGGAAAGTTTTAAAAAGCGGTATCCGCTGATTGATATTTCGCGAAATTTCACCCCTCAAGAGCATTTTATTACCAATATCGAATCGCTTCGGAAGGAGCTACGCGAATTAGTCGCTAAAGAAGGCTCTGATTTCATTTCTCTTTATTTTGAGTATCTCAATACCGGCGCAAACATCAGCATTAATCCTGATTTAAATATCTGGCCGGCCAGCTTGGCGAAACTTCCGCTTGCCATGGTTGTGATGAAAAAAGTTGAAAACGGCGTATGGTCTTTGGATAATGAACTCGTAATGATGGAACAGGACAAAGATACGCATTCAGGGGTTCTTTACAAAAACGCGATTGGAACCCGTTTTACGATTGAAACGCTCCTTCAGGAACTTTTAAGCAATTCTGACAACACGGCTTATAGGATTTTACTTCGCAATATTACGTCGGATGAGCTCGCAGGCATTATTGAAGCAGTAGGGCTTGATGACCTTTTTAAAGCCGATGGCCGCGTTAGCGCGAAAGAATATTCACGATTGCCGCGCGCACTGTATGTTTCAAGTTTTTTAAAGCGGGATAATTCTCAAAAAATACTTCAATGGCTCGCTGATTCTTCATTTCAAGAATATCTTTCAAGCGGCTTGCCGGATAATATTCTTTTTGCTCATAAATTTGGAGAAAATGAGCAGTTTTCCGCGTATGCCGACTCCGGTATTGCGTATGTTCCAAACAGGCCGTATTTATTAACAGTTATGATTCAGAAAAAAGGCAATACAACAGAAGATCGAGAAAAAGTCAAAGAGCTTATGAAATCTATTTCCGAAAAAACATATAATTATGTGGCAAACTATTAGAAAACTATTCAAAATTGCGGCAACTATCGGGCTTGTAATAAACATCGTTCTTACGGGATTTCCAGTGACTTTTGTGTTTGAAAAAATCGCTGAAAACAAAATTGTTGACAGTTTGTATTTAAGCACTAAAGCGCGCAAAGTGGTTGATAATTTTGAAGTTCCGACAGCGCGCGCCAATCCCGGTACGCGTGTGCGCACCGTGGAATTTTTCGCCGGCCAAGATGCTGGGTCAGCCACGAATGATAATGTCGGCGCGCAAAATAATTTTGCCGCACAAACTGCCCAGCTTGCCGAGTCAGGCGCCGATGTTATAGACGCTTATGTTGAGCTTTCCGCGGAAGTCGGGGGCACCACGGCTTTAACATCCACTGAAGGACTCATTTATTTTGACGTTTGTTCTCCAACGCCTTGCACGCCGTCTCCGGCGATAATGATGAATACAGCCGGACTCGGCACTAATTCAGCAGAAGCGCAAACTCTCCGTTTTCGCGCAAGCGTAACTTCAGAAGCGACTTTAGCCGCTTACACCGGTGCTGGAACTCAGTTTTCTTTTCAGGTGGGATATTGCTTTGATGGCGCAAGCGGCACTGATGCAGCTACTTGCAACGGAACCGCTGCGGCCAATGTGCAAGGCGCGAACGCCAAGCTTGTCATTACTTATATTTATGACGATACTTCCGCGACTCAAACAAACACTGTTATTTATCCGCTTGATTCCGGAACGAATATTGGTTCAAAAATCGCGACTCAAGCCGCTTGCACTATTGATTCCAATTGTCCTGCTTTTAGTTATAATGCGGAAATTCCGGAAATCAGCTCTCAAGTTTCTCAATTCTTTTTTCTTCAAACATCTTTAAATGCCAATAGCGCAACAGATTGGCAAACAATTTCCGACATTGGCGGAAATCCCGGAGGCGCTAATACTTCTGCTGTTTACTTTGAAGAAACGCTTACTAATAACGGCGGTTGGATTAATGTGATGCAAGGCAGTGTGGCGGGATATGCGAATAATTCGGCGCAATCGCTGGAAATGTCAACCAACGGAACAAACGCCTATGTGATGGGCGGAGAGAATTATGTTACTTATACTTACGCCAATGCCGCGGCAACCAAAACGCGAACAGTCGTGCTTCCAGTCGGTGAAGTGCAAACCATTGGCAGTCTTACCAAGTCAGCGCTTGTCGGTCCAACTGTTTATTTTCCCGAAACAGGGGTAACGGTGAAAAAGGCCTGGTTTCGGGTGCATACGAGCGCCGGCGGACAAACAACCGCTTCAACGCTGAATATCACTCATAAGGTGGGGAATAACGCTGAATCAAGCGCGCGCGGCTACGCTTTTGCGGCTGATACGCAAGGCGTGACTGACGACGGCTATTTCATTTATATTATTCCCTCGTCCGAATACGCGGAACTTCAAGCGGCAACCGCTTCAAGCGGCAAAACAGCGCAGATGACGGCGCAGTGGTCAGGAACCGCGCGCGGCGCTGTGTCCGGAGAGCTTGTCATCACCTACACTTATACTGGAGAGTCAGGAGGTTATCTTGTTACTCAAAATCTTTTTGCGGCGCAGCAAACTACTGCCGCTGCGACTACTTTTACCACTGCCACTGGCGCTATTAATCCGTCAATTCCGGAAATAACTGGCACAATAACTATTAGAGGCGCATCTAGTCGTCTCAATGCGAAAGATACAAGCGCAACTGCAAACGGCACACTTGGTGTCAATCTTTCAACTGGAAGTTGTACGGCATCTAATACTTCAACTCCTGTTACTGACAGCGAAATTACGCGCGTGATGCTTTGGAAAAACGTTACGAGCGTGGTTACTAACAGCGAAGCGCAAACCTACACTTCTTGTTATTCTGGAAGTCAGGCATCTATTTTTACTGGCAATCTTATTATTACCTATCAATGGGACGCGCCAGCGACCAACACTTTAACCATCGGCGTGACTGCCGGCTCAAAAGTAACAACTGTTAATTCTGGAGATAGTGCGGTTTACGCTAATACAACTTCTTGCAGCGGTCCGGCTTCCTGCGCGGCGATGACTTTATCAGTTTCCAATACTTCAGTAACCGTCAGTTCAATAAAAATTACGGAAACCGGCACAGCTAATGCCACAACTGATTTGTCTCAATTGGCGCTTTTTTACGACACTGACGGTAATTATTCCAATGGCATTACCGGCCAATACGGCGCGACAGTGGCGAGCTTTACTTCGGAGGCCGCGACTGTAAGCGGCTCTTTGGCATTAATTCCGGCCACCACTTATTATTTTTACGTTCGTTTTAACGCTTCCAGCACTACGAGTTATCCTAAAGGCGGGCAGACTGTTAATTTTCAGATTGCCGCTAATGGCGACGTAACATTATCTAGCGGGTCGGCGACAATTACCGGCGCGCCGGTTTCAATGGCAGGCACGACCACGATTTTACCAAAGGTCAGCTCTGTTAGTTATGGCGCGGGATTAAGCGATGGCGCGCGGTCAAGCGAGACTATTACGATTTCCGGTTATGGCTTTGGAGTGGCGCCAGGAGGTTCGCGGGCGAATTGCGCGGGCGCGGTGGATACCGGTTGCGTAAGATTTTTAGTTGGCGGAGCGGCAACAGTGGCTGATTCCAGCGTCAGTTCCTGGTCAAACATTTCTGTTGGCCTGACAGTTTCTTCAACTTTGGCGACCTTAGGCGGAGCGTCTTCATTGGAAGTTGTTTCCGGCAGCCAAGGCACGGCTACAGATATTAATTATTATATTTATCCCAACATTACTGCTTTGACTGCTACTGCGGCGCGGGAATATGACGCTGGCGATGCTGACGGCTTGGTAATGCTTTCTGGCGACCATTTTGGCTCAGCGCAGGGTACGGTGAGTTCTACTGGGGCTTTTGGCAATGCAAATCTTACTATTCATTCAATTGTTGAAGGGAGCTGTACTGTTGCTGGCTGGTCTGCCTCTGGATATTCTGGCAATACGGTTTGTGTTGAGATTACTCCTTCATCAATTCCGGATAGCGTTTACAGCGGTTCAATTACTTTAAACAGAAATACTGATGCAAAAACAGATATTGAGTCTAATTTTGGCATTATGCCGAGAATTATTTCTAATACGCCGGCAAATGGCGTTGTGGCTGATGTAATTCAAATTTTAGGCAATCATTTTTGCCAGTCAGGAACTTGTCCGGTTTCTCCTAATCGTTCTGATGCGAGCAATAACGTGAAATTTGGCGCCACCCAGGCGCTAGACAGCGATTTTGTCAATCAATCCGGCGGCGCCGGCGCTTGCAATGGCGCAGGCGCAGCTTGGACTAATACGGAAATTTGCGTCAAAGTTCCGAGCGGAATACCAGCTGGCAGTCAGCCGACAAAAGTAAGAACAAATGCCACTTATGATTCTAATACTAAGGCGTTTACGGTCAATTCCACTATTCCCAATGACCCGATTAATTTAAACCAATATAAGCAGGATGGCGTAACTATTATTTCAGCCGGCGGAACAGCCACTTCTTCAACTGTTGTGCTTAAGGCCACTTCTACTGCTTCGTTAAGTATTAATATGCTTTTGCAAGTTGAAGTTGAGCCGACCGGCACGGCTTTTGACGGTATTGGAATTATTGACGGCCCAATTTGTACTGGTTGTACCTCTACTTCCACGGCCGTAAGTGTTAGCGGCCTTTCTGACGGCAATAAGCATTGGCGGGCAAGAACAAAAAATAATTCTACTAGCGAAACTTCTAATTGGGTTTATTACGGCACTAGCGATATTAATGAAATAGATTTTAAAATAGATGTGACGGCGCCGGTAATTTCCAATGTCCAATCAAGCAATGTTGGCACTAATTCGGCGACAATTACTTGGAGCACGGATGAACAGTCAACCAGCCAGGTGCAATACAATAAAACCGGCTCTTTTGTTTCTGATTGCGCCACAAATAACGATTGCACCACTCTTGATTCCAATCCCGTTACTTCACATACGGTTAATCTAAGTAATTTGGATTCTGGCGCCACTTATTATTATCGGGTCCGTTCAAAAGACGCGGCCGGTAATGAAGCGATCAGCTCTAATTATACTTTTACCACCGGCAGCGTTACTCAGCCGGCGAAAACAACGGTTTATTATGCTTACGCAACGACGAGCGTGGTGAGCGCCGGCGCTACTGCTTCAAGCAGTTTTTCGATTTTTATGCCTGAAACATCAGCTTCAACCACTAGCGCTTTTCTTGAATTAACTGGCTTGTCATTGACTAGCGGCACGAATAATGTGCAAGTTTGGGTTAATTCGCAAACAGCTAAGACCTACGCTATCGCTTCCAATAAAAATTTATTTAAAATCGTTTATAAAATTGACGGCGCAAATATTAATATCGACCCGACACCAAACGCTGTTTATATTATTCCGAGCATTGATACTTATGTCGTGTCAAGCAGAATTGTCATTACTTATAAATATACGCCATAAAAAATTTTCAATTAATTTTCAATGCCTGAATTTTTCAATAAAAATAAAAAAATAATTTATTCGGCAATCGCGATTATTATTTTAATTGTTGTTTTATTTATCAGCGGTATTTTGGATTTTTTAGAAGTAAAGAAATTTTTTGGAGGAAAAGAGGTTGTTATTGAGCCGGATGCGCATTTGATGACTAATCGCAATGCTTATGATATTGCCTTGCTTAAAGCCCGTGAATGGCAGAAAGACGCAGAATTATCAAGAATTAATTCTTTAGCCGGAGAAACAGGACCAAACGGCCGGGCTGATGATTGGGATTTATTATTTGTTTCTAAAAGTTTAAAAAACAAAGGTTATCATATTATTATTCGTAATCGGGAGATTTCCTTAACCGAAGAGATTATATTTACTGGAACCGGCGGCGAATTGCCGGAAAATATAATTTCTTCAAAAGAGGCGGTAAATCGCGCCCATCAGGTGCCGGGATATGAAAACGAGGATATTATATCAGTAGAAATGATTTACGGTCCTGACGGCAAGCAATGGTATTGGGGAGTTAAAACTTCCAAAGGGGTGGTAAGAATTAATGCCAGAGAGTAAAATTTAACGTTTTATGAAAAAATATCCGTTGTTACTTTTTTTTTCAATAGCGCTATTTATAATTTCGGCGCTGCTGTTTATTAATAGCGAAGTTTTTGCCGTTGACCAGATAAAGAGCGTTGAATTTTACGCGGTTGATTCTAATACGCCGGTAAACAGCCAAATTAATCAGCAGTTCAGCATTTACATCGGCGACAACTTGTCCGGTGTTACTAATCCGATAAAATCAGTTTACTTCATTGTTTCCGGAGTGGCCACTTCAAGCGGCGCTGGTTCTCTGGAATTCAAAATCGACAGCGATTCTGCCACTTCCAAAGTTTTCAGTTTTCCCGATGTCGCTTCCGCTCCCACGCCATTTGAATTAGTTTACAAAGATAATTCCAATAAAATCAATCCATCATCAGCTGGCTCTTATAGCTACACTTTGAATATTATTCCGACCAATATCACTATTTACGGATTAGGGGTGAAGGCGATAACTACTTATCGTTACGCGCCGATTTCCTGTCCGGACGGCCAGCCGGCCAATGAAAAAATAAAAACTAATGAATTTTTCGCAGTTGATTCAGATATTCCCATCAGTTCAACATTAAATAGTCCGTTTAGTTTTTACATCGGTGACAACCTATCCGGCGTCACTAATCCGATAAAATCAGTTTACTTCATTGTTTCCGGAGTGGCCACTTCAAGCGGCGCTGGTTCTCTGGAATTCAAAATCGACAGCGATTCTGCCACTTCCAAAGTTTTCAGTTTTCCCGATGTCGCTTCCGCTCCCACGCCATTTGAATTAGTTTACAAAGATAATTCCAATAAAATCAATCCATCATCAGCTGGCTCTTATAGCTACACTTTAAACATCACTCCGACTAATATTACTATTTCCGGACTGGGAGTGAAGGTGATCGAGACTCATCGTTATAGGCCACCCTCTTGCGGCGGGGGAACTTATTGGGCGACTGGCGACATTATTTCTCCGATTTTTGATACTGGAGCGACCAATGGAGTTGGCTATAATTGGCTGATGGCTACGGGTACTACGCCTATTGGAACGAAAATAAAAGTTCAGCTCGCTACTTCGAATTGTTCTAATGGCGCCACTAATTCTCCTGACTGCACTAATGGTAGTTGGGGACAAACTGGTTCAGATTACATTGGTCCGGCGCCCGACTGTAACAATAGTGTTTATTATTATAATTCTGTCTTGCCATCTTCACCAACGCCGCAAGAGATTAAATGTTACAACAACCATAATAATAAAAGATATTTTAGATATAAAACAACATTGGAATCTAATCCTCCAAGTTATGATTTTACGCCACAAATAGACGATATTATAATAAATTGGTCGCCATAAATTAATTTAAAATTCAAAAATCAAAATGCAAAATGACAATTCAAAATTCAAAAATAAAAGTTATTATAATAAAGGAGTCTCATTATTAGAACTTATAATTTATATTGCTGTTTTTTCGGTTATCGCTTTGGTGATGATTGAAATTTTTTTTGTTTCTATGCGCGGTCGCGATTTGGCGAACGCGCGATATGAAGTATCTTCTAATTTGCGTTTCGCCACTGAACAAATAAGGCAGACGATTTTTGATGCAGGCGTAATCAGCGTTTCGGGATCTTGCCCTAATAACATTATAAACGCTACAAGCGCGATTAGTTCAGCCACTTCTTCGTTTTTTATCAGCGCCAATGCGCTGAATTTCAGCAATGCTTCGGGCACTTCCGCTATTACCACTAATAAAGTAATTGCCACCACTACGACTCCAGGCGATTGCTTATTTGCGATTATTGATAATCCTCCGCCAGCAAAAAGCACGCTTCAAGTAAAAATTAAAATGGTTTATAATAGTCAAGGAAGAAGCGATTTAGATATCAGCGATTCAAGGCAAATAACGGTGTCATTGAGATAAAATGTCAAATGTTAAATGTCAAAAAGGAGTGGCGGCTTTGCCGATTATTTCAATTATTGCGATGGTTATTTTATTAGCGGCGCTTGGCGCGGCAGGCAGCGGATTTATTGAAGGATTAATCAGCTATAGCGAATTGGAAAATAAGCAGGCCTTATTTGCGGCCGAAGCCGGCGCTAAAGACGCTTTTAAAAGAGTGGTGCGGGACAGGAATTGCAATTTGGGCGGAACACCCACTTGCGCTGATTATTCCTTAAGTGTTGGCAACGCAACGAGTTCAATAACTGTTTCCGGAGATAATCCTAAAACAATAGTTTCCTCCGGACAAATTAAAAGCATTATTGCGAAAATTCAGGTAATAGTGTCGTTTGATTTAAACGGCAAAGCAATTCAAACATCATGGCGGCAAATAACAGATTAAATAAAATAAGGCAAAAAATAGTTTCTTTTTTAAGGCGGATTAGTCCTGTTGCCGGAGCGGCTTTTGTCGGCAATGATATTTATTTGTCTTTTTACGGAGAAGATGGTCTGCTTATTAATAAAAAAATTGCGTTAACAACTGGCGGTTTGGATGGCGTTAAAGAAGGAATTAAAAAAATAAAAAAAGAAGGAGAAAGAAATTTTAATTCATTGATAGTTTCTTTGCCGGCCAGCGAATCTTTTATGTCGGTATTTGAATTTCCATTGACGGCCAGCGAAGAGCAGGTCGAGGAGTCTATGAAATTATCAGTTGTTGCTTTACCGATTGCCGAGAAGGATGTCTATGCTGATTGGATGCCGTTGTTTAGTAAAAATAGCAATAAAAAGGAGATAATTTTGATGGCGGCAAATAAGGCAGTGATTGATCCATATTTAAGAATTTTTGAAGAAAATAAATTAGCAGTTATCGCGGTGGAAACCTACGCTTTGAGTTTGGGCCGGTTTTTAAATGATAGCGATGAAATAGTGATGGTTGTTATCTGCAACTTAGATAATTTTATTTTTATTATTTATGATGGGCAACAGCCTTATTTTCAATTTAATTTGCCAAAGAGAATAGATAAAGATGAAAATACTTTTTTTAAGATAGCTTCTAAAATAGTTCGTCGATTAATTCATTTTGCGCGAGCGGATAGTAGCAGAAACAGAGCAATTAGTTCAATAATTGTTTTAAATAATAATGAGTTTAAAAGTTATTTAGAAAAAGAAATTTCCGGCATTGCGATTAATATTCAATTTCCTTCGCAAGAACGCGATTGGGATTTTGGTTTTTTATCTTCTGTTGGCGCTGTGAAAAGGGGGATGATACCGCGGCGAAGAGACACTATTATAAGCTTAATGCCTATTGGCACTGAGCTCGCTTATGAACAACAGCGGCTTTTTTCCCTGATTGATTTTTTTCAAAAGTTTTTGATAGGATTTGGCGGGTTTCTGATTATTTTGTTATCAGGGGTATTTTTAATGATAAATTCTTTGTTTGTTGATATCGACGAAATGATACAAAAAGAACAGAATTTTCCAGTTGAGACAGTTGCCGTGAAGGGGAAAGCCATACTGATAAATGAAAAAATAGCAAAGATTTCCGGGATTGGAGCTACGACTCCGAATTGGGAAAATATTTTTCGAGAAATTGATAGGTTTACCAATATCGGCATACCCATTAGTTTAATCAAGGGAATCGGCGCTAATAGCAGCGGAGAATTTTCATTATTGGGAGTAGCTGCCACTCGGGAAATTTTGGTGGCATTGAAAAATCATCTCGGTAATTCAAGTGTTTTTGAAACAAGCGCTTTGCCACTCTCTTTATTTTTAAGCGATAAAGATATTGATTTTAGCGTCAAGGCAAATATTAAAAATCCTAAATTTTTATACAACAATTATGAATTTTAAAAGTAAAATTTTAACGATGCTTGTAATTACCGTGATTGTTTTAATCGTCGAAGCAATTTTGATTGCTTATCTTGTTTCTATGCTTGATGCGGCGGTAAGCGAGGCGGGCCAGAAAAGAAGGCTTTTAACTATTGCCAAAGCGGAACGGTTAAATTCAGTTAGCCTTCAAAATGATTTCGTGAAAACAGAAAAATTTCTACCGGCATTGGAAAAAATTTTTCCGACCGAAAATAATATTTACGATATAATTGGAAAATTGAAATCGATTGGCGAGAGTACCGGCAATCAAATTTCCGCGAAAATAACAAGCGGCGCGATAATGGTTGATGAAAATGGCTTTGATTATGTTGCTTTTGAAGCGACGCTTAACGGCAATTACGGCACATTAAGGAATTTTTTAAGAGAATTGAATAAAACGCCTTTTTTGGTAAAGGTTGATTCTTTCGGCATAAGCGGGATTCCTTCCGTTAATAATCAGTCAAATATTATTTTGTCCGGAAAAATTTTCATTGAAAAATAATCCCCACCCTTCAAGGATAATTATAAATAAATTTAAATTATCTTTGGATGGAGGAGGAATAATATAGTAAAATATAATAAAATTCATCGGATTTATATTTATAAATTTATTAAAATTTATAAATAAGATCCTTGAATGGTGGGGGGATGGAAAAACTAAACCAATTTTTTAGAAAAATAATCGAGAAGATAAAACTTTTGTGGCAGAAAGATAACCGGCGCGAGATTTTGTATATGTTTTCAACTATTTTAGCTATCGGCGCAGTAGTTGTTTTATTTATATGGGTTTCCACGATTGTTGTTAAAGCGATTAATGCCGCTTTTGTTCCGCCGGCGAATCTTGATATTGATATTTTATCGATTGATTTTGAGGGCTTAAAAAATGTAGCTCCGAGATTAGGGATAGATATGGGAGTTGTTAATAATCAATCAAATATCCAGCCGGAAGAGAAAGGCGTTTTAACGGAGCCAGTTGCGAAAATAGCAGAGAATATTGATGTTGCAAGCATAAAATTGGAAATTTTAAATGGTACAGATATTAAAGGATTAGCCGCTGATTGGGCAAAAAAATTTGAAGAGGCTGGATTCGGAATTGAAAATATCAAAACCGGCAATGCCGAGAAAAGGGATTACGCCGGCATCACGGTTTATTACAATGCCACTGAAGCGGTTTTTGGAAAAGTCAGCGCGGTTTTAAATCAAAGTAATTTGCCGGTTAAAACGGAAAAAGACGGAAAATTGGATAATTTATATTTCCAAATTATTATTGGAAAATGAGAAATAGTTATCCGCGTAAATTTCCGCGCGTGCGGAAATTTACGCGGATATAAAATTAAGACAAATTTTGTTTGGTCGGGCTGCTGGGAATTGAACCCAGTCCTCATGTTCCCAAAACATGTATACTGCCGGTATACTACAGCCCGTT
>ERZ1292623.1222-Hain-H51-01um-R1-1222-length-25221-cov-5_pt1 | contig 25221 bp, 26 predicted proteins | sample MGYA00564398_ERZ1292623 | MGnify/ENA primary metagenome ERZ1292623 (study PRJEB36523, sample SAMEA6512633) | groundwater metagenome | collected 2019-01-07 | study: AquaDiva: Metagenomics assemblies of 32 groundwater samples | reverse complement strand
GGTGAGAAAGGGATACTGTACGGAGAAACTAACTCAACGAATGATTTTATTGCGCCTACCCTAAACCCGAAATTGTGCAAAGAAGATCTTTCTTATAAAGGTGGTGAGTGTGAAAACTTTCTGACACTTTTTTCGGGCATGTATAAGATTTACGTTATTCCTTGGGGGAAGAAAAGTAATGAGGTTTCATTCGAAATTAAGTTACCCCATCAACCCGATCTTGATTAAATAATTATTATGAAAGGATTTATTGATTTTATTCGAGAACAGGGGGTGGTCGGTTTGGCCGTTGGTTTTATTTTAGGCGGTGCCGTTTCAAAGGTCGTGACGGCTCTCGTGACCGATATCATTAATCCATTATTAGGTTTAGTTTTAGGTTCGGTTGGTGGCTTAAAAACCGCCGCAATTAACGTGGGAGAAGCCAAAATTCTCTACGGAGATCTCTTGAGTGTGATTATCGATTTTTTGGTAGTCGCACTGGTCGTCTATTACGGAGTAAAGATGATCGGTTTGGATCGTTTGGATAAGAAAAAAGAATAAATCGAAAAACTAACTTTTATTATGATTGAAACAATTCAAATAAATTACTGGGCAGTCTTAGCGTGCGGCATTCTCTCGATGGTTATCGGATTTATCTGGTATGGGCCGCTTTTTGGAAAAAAATGGATGGAAATTGTCGGAGCCAATCCGAAGGATATGGCGGCGCGAAAAGAGATGCAGAAAAAAGCTGGACCGCTCTACCTCGTGCAATTTCTCCTCACGCTTTTCCAGGTTTACGTTCTCGCTCATTTTATTCAGGCCTGGGCTGATGCTTCGAGTTTGGAGACGGCTCTTTGGATCTGGGCGGCATTTATTATGCCGATCGTGGCGGGAAGCGCGATGTGGAACAACGACTCTCGAAAGATTGCTTGGTCTCGGTTTCTTATTCAGTCTGGCTACCAGCTCGTACTCTTTATCACGTTCGGATACATTTTGGGTACGTGGTAATAATTATGGAAAGCTGGGTCATCTACGCGCTTCTCGCCGCATTCTTCGCTTCTCTTGTGGCGATTTTCGGGAAAATTGGTATCCAAGGAGTGGACAGTAATCTAGCCGTCGCCATTCGCACCGCTATCATCGTTCTCTTTGCCTGGGGCATCGTCTGGATCCAGGGGAATGTAGGCGATCTCTGGAAGATCTCCGGGCATTCTTATCTTTTTATTATTCTTTCAGCGATCGCGACCGGTCTTTCCTGGCTCTTTTATTACAAAGCGCTTCAACTGGGAGAAGCGTCAAAAGTGGCGCCGATAGACAAGTTAAGCGTCGGTCTTACGATTCTCCTGGCACTTCTCTTCCTTGGCGAAAAACCGACCACTGGAAATATTCTAGGCGGGGGACTGGTTGTGGCAGGCGTTCTCATTACCGCTCTCATACGGTAATTTCATGAATACTGTTTTCGACTCGTTGAGGTCAGAGGGGTATAATTAAGACATAACCTGAAGTATGTCACCAGATATTTTTAAGGCAGTTGTTCTCGGAATTGTTGAGGGGGTAACTGAATTTTTGCCGATCTCCTCGACCGGACATCTCATTGTTGTGAACCAGTGGATTTCTTTTGGCGGAGCGTTCACCGTTTTGTTTGACGTGGTTATCCAGTTGGGGGCGATTCTCGCGGTGGTCGTCGGATTCTTCGGTCAGTTTTGGCCGTTCCGGCGGAGCGAGCAAAAAAGAAAAGAAGTACTTGCCGTTTGGGGAAGAATGATCGTGGGTGTCCTGCCAGCCTTGGTCGTCGGATTTTTGGCGGGGGAGGTTATCGAAGAAAATCTTTTTACGCCGCTGGTTGTCGCGACCACACTCATCCTCGGCGGACTGATTCTCCTCTATGCCGAACGGCGAAAGACCATGGAACGATTTTTTTCGACCGATCAGATTCATCTCTCCGCCGCTTTTTGGATTGGACTGGCACAGTGTACCGCGCTTATTCCTGGCGTTTCTCGTTCAGCGGCCACGATTATTGCCGGACTGCTTTTGGGTCTGTCCCGAGCCACGGCAGCCGAGTTTTCATTTTTTCTGGCCGTGCCCACTATGGCCGCGGCTTCTCTCTACTCCCTTTTGAAATATCAGGCCGTTATGAGTGATGATGAGTTGAAACTGCTGACCATCGGTTTTCTTGTTTCCTTCCTCGTTGCCCTCGCCGTTCTTAAAATTTTTATGCGGTATATCAAAAGCCACAGTTTCCGCGGTTTTGCCTACTACCGTATTATTCTTGGGGCGCTTCTTCTTTTTTATTTTTGGCAGTAAACGGAATTACGATCTCCTCGGCCTCACGGCGCGTATACGTTCCCACGCGCGTTCGGATGAGTTTCGTCAGATATCCGCCTGTTCCCAGCTCTCGCCCAATATCGCGCGCCAGACTGCGAATATACACTCCCGGGCCAGTTACAACTTTTATTTTTAAAAACGGCCAGGTGTAATCCTGGAGCTCAATATTTTTTATCTCGACCGGCCGGGCGGGAAGATTGAGCACTTTTCCTTTTCGGGCTAAGGCGTACGCGGTTTTCCCCTTAACTTTCAAGGCGCTGTAGGGCGGGGGAATCTGGTTGATCTGTCCGATATATTTTTTAATTACCTGTTCTACTTTAGAGATATCAGGAATATCTTTCACCTCCTGTTTCTCAGTCGGCCCTTCGCCGTCGTCAGTTGCGCTGGTTTCGCCAAGTTTTACAGTCGCCTCATACTCTTTTTCCTTAAAAGCCGGATCGTTGAGTTGTCTCGTTCCCTCTCGGCCAAGACCGATAATCAAAATACCTTCGGCCAACGGATCGAGCGTGCCGGCATGGCCGATTTTTGTAATGCCCGTAATTTTCCGAAGCTCGTGAATCACTCGAAACGAGGTTGGTCCTTTGGGCTTCCAAACCGCAATGATCGGTTTATCGGGAAGCGTCATCGCCACTAAACTACCGCGAGGCCGCCAAAATCTTCTTTCCGGATTTCTTTGTAGCGTCCATTTTTTGTGAGCGCCGGTTTCCCGTCGTGCTCGACAACATAATAGGCGAATCCGTGCATAATTCTCACCGGCTCGTAGTCGGCGTGTCCCGGAAGCGAGGCCGGATCTTTTTCTTCAAAATCAACCGGACTATTGTCTGAAGTGACGAGATACGTTTCTCCGGTGTTGGCGAACAGATGGCCGTAGGCCGGGGGCATGTAGACCTCGTCTCCCGGATGGACAACGATTGCTTTAAACTCCTCGACTACGTCAGGAATCATTTTCCCCTCCTGATCCACGGCTAGCTTTTGAAGTAAGGCCACGCCATTTCCCATGAGCACTCGGTACGTTTCGTCGATAGTGCCAACGTGATAGTGGCCATAGGCTTTGATATACTCGCGGTCCACGGTTCCCGGTTCCCAGACAGTAATATTCTTCTGATCCTTTCCGCCGCGAATCATATAGTAATGAAACGTTGGTCCGGGCGAGTTCGGACTCATCAAAACCTCCCGCATTTTTTCCTCGGTTCGCGGCGCGTAGTGTTTAAAGACGTAATTAAAATCGTGAGGGTTCATGCTAGAAAAATATTAGGCGTAGTCGTGATCTCCCCAGCCCCGATTACCCAATTTCCGCATCTCCTCCGTCTCATCCGGCCGTTGGTAATCATCTTCAAGGCGTTCCGTGATTCCTATTTCCGGCGTGGAGATCTCGATGATATCGCAATCGGTCACTCCCATGAGGCGGTGTTTTTGACCAATCGCGCAGGAATATCCTTGGCCGGGAAGCATCATGGTTTCCACCATCTCTCCCACAGGATTATCCCAGATAATTTTCGCCTCACCCTGCATCAGGAACCAACTTTCTTGTTTTTTGTTGTGGCGTTGGAGAGAAGTTTGTTTACCCGCGTCCAAGTGAAGAATTTTTCCCATGTAGGGAAATCCATCCGGTACCCAGTGGATTTCGTGACCCCACGGTTTGGGAACTTTTTTAACGTAACTTTCCTGTGATTCAGACATAGTTTTAATGAATATCGCCGCGCTGGAGTTTATGTTTTTTCATGAGGGATTGAACAAGGACCCAAGCTTCTTCAGAGCTGTCGACAATATGATAGATCTTCATGTCTTCTCGATCAATCGCGTGATACTTCTGGTAGACTGTTTCTTCGATCCAGTTTAAGAAGGGCTGCCAGAAATCCTTGCCGATCAAAATAATGGGCACCGGATTTATTTTTTTAGTCTGGACGAGCGTGACAATTTCCGAAAACTCATCAATGGTGCCGAAACCGCCGGGGAAAAAGATATAGATTTCCGAAGCAAAAGCCAGCATCACCTTGCGAACGAAAAAGTAATAAAATGACTGGGAGTCGGTGACGTACTTATTAATCCGTTGTTCCTGGGGGAGTTGAATGTTGAAGCCAATCGACTTGCCATGGGCCAGATAGGCGCCGCGGTTCGCCGCTTCCATCACGCCGGGCCCGCCGCCGGTAATCACCGCAAAGCCGGCTTTAGCCAAGCGATTGGCCAGTTTTTCGGCTTCTTTGTAGTCGTGGCTCTTGGGATTAAACCGAGCGGAACCGAAGATGCTCACCGCCGTATCATAGCGCTTTAAGAAATCAAAGCCGGAGACGAACTCGGTCATGATCTTGAAAATGCGCCACGGCGACGTATCGTCTTCATGCTGGCCGAGGATCTCCTCAACGCGCCTTGGGGGATAGGTTGGTTTTTTGGACAGTTTGTTCTTATTGTGTTGCGGCATACGAAACAGCGGAATTTTTATATCCCTAATACTACATTGTTTTTCACTTTTTTCCTACTTCCGTTTGGCTTCGTGGCCGCCAAACTGGTGGCGCATTACCGAGAGTACTTTTCCCGCATAGCTTGGGTTCTTTTTCGATTGCAACCGAAAAATATAAGAGCCTTCGATAATTGGCACGGGCAGTTTCATTTTTTTCGCCGTTTTTACCGTCCACTCACCCTCGCCCGTTGCGCCAACAGTGCCGGAAATAGCTTGAAGGTTCTCGCCATAGATATCGAATCCTTCCTTAAGCCAGCCAATGAGGCGGGATTCGACGACGCTCTTGTGATTATACAGTTCAGCCACTGCTTTCAAATTCGGTTTAAAGGACGAGTGTTTCATCAGATTAAATCCTTCAGCAATTGCCTGCATCATGCCGTATTCGATTCCATTGTGAATCATTTTCACAAAGTGTCCGGAACCGGCTTTCCCGCAGTGGGCGTAGGCGTGAGGCGCGGCGAGATCTTCGAAGAGCGGTTTCAGTCTGATAAATAATTTTTTATCGCCGCCGATCATAAGACAGGCGCCATTTCGTGCGCCGCGTGGTCCGCCAGACGTGCCGATATCCATAAACTCTATTTTTTTTGCCTGAACTTTTTTTGCCCGGCGAAGCGTGTCTTCGAAAAACGAGTTACCGCCGTCAATAACGACATCTCCTTTTTTTAGAATGGAGGTAAGACCACTCCTTCCGAAGAGAACGTCGTCAACCGGTTTTCCCGCCGGCTTGCCCGCCGAAGCAGGAACGAAGGCGGGAACCATGACCCAGACGAGACGAGGTTTTGGAAGGCGGGAAATTTCTTGTAGCGAAGCGAGATGACGCGCCCCCATTTTTACGACTTCTCGAACTGCTGTCTGGTCGGTATCGAAAACATGCACCCGCCAGCCATGTTCCAAGAGGCGAAGCACCATATTTTTTCCCATCTTTCCCAAACCGATATAAGCGATTTCTTTTTTCATTTTAATACAGATTCATTTCCTTCTGACCCGGTTTGTAGATGATGAGTGGTGTGGCATTCCGTTTCCAGCCGCGAACAATCGGATCAATAAACTGCCAGCTGGCCTTGATCTCCTCGGTCGAAACAAACAGTGTTTGGTTCCCCTCGATTACATCCTGGAGGAGCTTGTCGTACGGATCGAGAAAACCGGCGCCGGGATAGGCGCGTTTGTAATCAAATTCAAAATCGCGTTCCTCAACCAACATTTCCGTTCCCGGTTTTTTGACCCAGAAAGAGATTTTTATTTTTTCGTCCGGCTGGATGTGGTACTTCAAGACATTTTGGTAATGAGTAGTTTCGCCGATCGCCGGACAGAGGCAGGGTGTGGGGGATTTGAAGGTGACGGTGACGGTCGCGAGCGACTGGAACATTTTTTTACCGCTTTCCAAATAAACGCGGACGCCTTTCCAGCGCGGCGTAGTGAGGTTTGCCTGGAGGCGGAAGTAGGTTTCGGTGAGCGAGCGGGGAGAAATGGTCGATTGTTTTTTGTATCCTGCGTACTGGCCGCGAACCGAGTGTTGGGCCACGTCTTTTAAAGTAAACGGCTGAAGGGCCTGGATAATTTCCGCGCGTTTCCGGTGAATCTTTTTGGCATCAAGCGTGCCGGGATTATCCATGGTAAAGAGCGCCAGCAGTTGGAGAAGATGGTTTTGTCCGAAGTCGCGGAGGGCGCCCGTGGCGTCATAGAACTCACCGCGCGAACCGATGCCGTCTTTTTCAAGAACGCGAACCGAGATGGCTTCGATGTGATTATGATTCCAAGCGGGCTCGAAAATTGAGTTTGAAAAACGAAAAGCCAGAATATTCTGGACGGTTTCTTTGCCGAGATAGTGGTCGATACGATAGATCTGTTCTTCCTTGAACAGTTTGCCCATCAAAAGATCGAGTGCTTCGGCCGTCTTGGTGTCTTTACCAAACGGTTTTTCAACGACGACTCGTGTCCAGCCCTCTTCGGGACTGCACGGGATGGTAAGGCCGAAACTCTTTAAGTGGTTAAAGATCGTAACGTAGTGTTCCGGCGAGGTGGAGAGGTAAAACAGTTTATTGGCGCAGGTTCGCCAGGCTTGATCTTTGGCGCCCAAGAGCGTCGCCAGATTTTCATACCCCTTCTTTTCCCCGAACACTCCCTGGGTGTAGGTAATGAGTTTTAAAAAGGAAGTGAGACTGGAGCTGTGGCGATGATTTTTAAATGCCGGAAGCTCGCGAACTTTTTTTCGAAAATCGTCCGGAGTGAGCTGTTGCCGTGAAAAAGCGACGATCTGAAAAAGGGGAGGGAGAAGTTTCTTGGCGTGGAGACGGTAGAGGGCGGGGAGAATTTTTTTACTCGCCAAGTCGCCAGTGGCGCCAAAGATGACGAAGATGGTGGGCAACGAATCAGACCGCTGTGACATGGAGGTATTCTAGCAGACCCGGGGAGGCCTTCACAAATGACGGAGTTGATTACGGCGTTTCCGTTTCACCCAAGACACTTTCTCCTTCGCTCACGCCGGAAAGGATTTCCACTACGCCGCCTTGACCGCGGATGCCGATTGTCACCAAGGTCGAGGTGATTGTTTCGCCAATCGTTTTTTCAACGTATGTTTTTCCATCTTTCTCGATCAGCGTGAACTGCGGCAGGGTTAAGACCCCTTCTTTCTTGAGCGTTTCGATAGTGAGGTTTACAGTGAGGCCGCTCTTCAGGCGGGTATCTTTTGTATCGAAGACAATTTTTGTTTTGAAGTTGGTGACGCCGTCAACGACGGTTTCGGCTGGATCAACATAGCTAACTTTGCCGGTAAATGTTTCGCCGGGGAAGGCGTCAATGGTAATGCTTGTCGGATTGCCAACAGCCACTTTTCCAACATCCACTTCGGAGATGTTGGCTTCGATTTCCAGTTTGCCTTCGGAGATCAAGGAGATGACCGGGGTGTTCGGTGAGGCGATCTCGCCAACTTTGGCGTCTTGCTTTGTGACGACGCCGCTAAAGGGGGCGCGGAGAATTATTTTTTCAATTTGCGCTTGGGTTCCTTGAACGCGCGCTTCAGCTTCCTTTAGCTTGGCCGTCTGCGACTTGATGCTCTCCGGCGTATTGCCGGCCAGAACTTGATTCAAGTCAGCTTCGCTTTGTTTCACCACCAGTTTTTGGGCAGCGATATCTTGCGCGGCGCCGTTCACATTCGTCAGGGCGGTATTGGCATCAGTTCTCGCGGTTGCCACACTGCTTTTATAACTAGCGATCGTTGCAGCTACCAAGTTTGGCGCCGCGTCTAACGCTGTTGAAAGATCGGCAATGAATGTTCTAAAAAAAGAAAGATAGGTTGTTGATTTTAAGAGAGCAGTATCCACGGTTGCCTGATCGTTAGACATGTTTTCCAGTTCTTTTTTCCAGATATTTAAATATCCTGAAGCGGTATGGCGATCATTCTCCAAATTACTTGTGAGCTGGGAGTTGTTCGATACAAAACTTAATTTGACGTTGATTGCTTCGTCATTCGTAAAGAGATTGTCGAGATCATTGCGTATCGCGTTGTCCGCTTTAATATAGGCGTCATTCAAGACATTCGCGACACTCTGATATTCATTCGTGAGATCTTGGTTGGCTTTGTTAAGAGCCGCTTGTTTGATGCTGACTTCTTCCGGGCGCGAACCCTTTTGCATCTCCTCCAATTTCGCCTCTTCGCTTTGCACCGCCGCTTGTTGTTGGGCCAACTGGGCCAGTAACTGTCCCTGATTTAAATAAGCTAGCGTCTGGCCGGCGCCAACTCGGCTCCCGACGGCCACAGTGACGCCAGTTATTTTCCCGCTTTCTTCGAAGGCGAGGGTTACGCTTTCGAGTGGTTTTGTAACACCCGTTACTTTGAGTTCCTGTGTCACCGTGCCGCGCTCCACTTGAACGAGAGTTCTTTTTGGTTCCGATCCGGTGAAGAAAAAGAAGTAGACGAGGACGATGATCAGGATGCCACCAGAAAGAACAATCTGGCGTCGCGAGGCGTTGCGAATCAAGTTCAAAAGATGATTCATTCTTCGTTTCATTGAGTATGATACTACCTTAAAAAATGAGCGGAAGGAAGATGAAACAGCCGATCAGAAATGCCGCCATGGCCGAGAGTAAAACGAAGGCGGCCATCATGTCTTTCGCTTTCCCAACGAGGGGATGATGATTGGGCTGAAGTTCATTTGCGACATCTTCGAGAATAGTATTTAAAATTTCCGAACCGAGGACAAGAACGATGGCGAAAATAAGAAAAAGCCAATCTGTCCTCGTAATGTCCAAAATCCAGCCGGCTGCAATAACCAATCCGGCGGCGTAGACCTGAAGGTAGAAGTTTTCTTCTTCTCGGAAAACATAGCGAAGTCCTCGCGCGGCATACTGAAAACTTTTGAATAATCGTCCGAGCATATGTGGATAATTTGTTTGCCTTTAGCTTACTATATAAATATACTAAGTGGAAACATAATAGAGGTTTCAATTAAAAATCCTGATTTTCCGCCAATGACCACGAAGTATTACTGTAAGAACTGCGATTCTAGTTTCTCCGAAGCCAAGCTTCCGAATCTAAACAAAGTCCATCATTGCGGCGAGCTCGCCCGAGTGACGGATTTCTTGGAAGAAGAGTCTGTTTCCGAACAGCAAGGCAGCCACTAAGGAATTTTAAATTTTTCGTTAAAACTCTTCACGAGTCTTCATTTGTCATCTCTTAGCGTATAATGGTGGTATGTTGGTTGACGATATTACTATCCGCGTTTCTGCCGGTCATGGCGGAAAAGGCGCGGTGGCGTTCAATAAAAACTTGATGAGCTTAGGACCGGCCGGCGGGAGCGGTGGCAATGGCGCCAGTATCTATGGCCAGGGAGTGTCCGATCTGGCCGCTTTACGTCAGTTTCGATTTTCGAAAGACGTGAAGGCGAAAAGCGGTAAAGACGGGCGCGGTCAGTTTGTGGATGGTCGGCGCGGCGAGGAACTTATTTTAAAACTACCGGTGGGCACCGTGATCCATTTTCCACACGGTCTAAAAGAGATTAATAAAGTTGGAGAAGTGATCCTTCTCGCAAGAGGCGGGAAAGGCGGGCGCGGCAACTTTCATTTTCGGTCTTCTATTAATACCTCGCCCAAAGAGTTTGAATTCGGCACTCCGGGCGAGAAATTTGAGATCAGACTGGAGTTGAAACTGATCGCTGATATCGGTTTTGTGGGTTTGCCGAATGTGGGGAAGTCGAGTTTGTTAAACGTCCTCACGCGATCACAGGCGCGTGTGGCGAACTATCCCTTCACCACGCTCGAGCCGAACCTCGGTGTCTACGAAGATCTGATTCTGGCGGATATTCCTGGATTAATTGAAGGCGCTTCGGAAGGAAAAGGATTAGGCACAAAATTTTTGCGGCATGTGGAACGCACCAATGTCTTGTTTCATTTTATTGCCGCCGATTCATTTGATCACCTGAAAGATTACGAAACGATCAGAAAAGAGCTGGGAACATATAACGAAGAACTTCTTCATAAGCCGGAGTATATTTTTATCAGTCGAGCGGATACGGTGATGGAAAGTCAGCTCGAGGGCATTATGAAAAAATTTGCCAAACTTGATCGACCAGTCCAGGCGATCACAATTTTGGAGGATAAGAGTGTGGAGCGGGTTCGCGTTGTCTTAAACGATCTGAATAAGGCAAAACACGCCGTGTAGCCTCTCGTGGGCGAAAGTGAAAAGATATGTCTAAAAGAAAAACTCTTCTTTCTCACGATCGTGAGAAAGAAGAGTTTTTAAAAGTTCTTACTGCCAAGGATCAGTTTTAGAGGATAAAAGTGTTGAACGGATACGGGTGGTTCTGAACGATTTAAATAAGGCCAAACACGCTTCCTAGGGCTGTGCGGAAGAGCTATTGACAAAGTTATGTTGTAGCAGTCTAATGCATTTAGAATGCCACGATAATAAAAGGAGGTGCCCCATGGCAAAGGTTGCAGCGATAAAGAAGATCCCTAAGTGGGAACCGAGGGAAAAAGGGATGTGGGATAGGGTGGTAGAGGTGGCAATGACCCCTCTGAATATTCTTGCCCTCATCGTCCTCCTGCCAGTCCTGGCACGAGTTTCGACGTTCGGAGGCATTGCCTCCGGCGAAGAAATTGACTGACGGACTCAAACGCAAGGAGAAAATCCTTGCGTTTTTTAATCTAATATTATTTTTTTCAGTTCCGCCATTTTTTGCGGATCAAGTTTGGCCTCGAGGAATTTTATTCTGAGATCGGGGTCATTGATTGTCCCGTTGGAAATGAGATCGGTAAATTCTTCGAAGGATACTGTCTTGAGTTTAATTTTTTCTCCACTATCTAGATGTTGCTCCCTCGTTTTATGACAGCCGCGAGCCACGAAGGTATAAATTGCCCAGTCCATTTTAATAACTGGCTGGATGGCCAGGAGTAAATTCCATGAGTCTCCTTCGTATCCAGATTCTTCCAACAACTCTCGTTTAACGGCTTCAAGAGGATCTTCGATTTCTTCCACTCTTCCTCCGAGAAGTGTGGTGGCAGTTTTTTTACCCGGTTGTTCTTCTTCGGCGATCACAATCTTTCCATCGGGGAGAACGGGAATAACACCAACAGTATCTGGGCGTTTCAGTCGTTCAAATGTGGCAGTGGTGCCATCGTACATTTCCTGTTCCCACTGGTAGATGTCAAAAATGATGCCTTCGAAAATTTTTTTGGCGTGTGGCGGAGTGGGCTGTTTTGGTTCTGGTCGTTTGATTTCCACAGGAGGTGATTATACTCCTTATCCGCCGCCTTGCCAGACTTTGATGCCCGGAAAGGGATAGATAAGCATGATAATGTTGAGGATGAGATTGTCTCTAATCCAAAAGAGAAGCGCAAGTTCCAGAATAAGAACGCAAGAGATCGTTGCCCAGATTGAGAAACGAGCGGCCAGAAAATAACCAACTACACAGGCCAACATATCGCCGATTGTATTCAGGATGCTGTCACCATAGTAGTCGAGTGAGATGGTGGCTTCGCGGTAGCGGTTGATGACGAAGTCGGTGTTTTCAACAATCTCCCAGCTGCCCTCAATCCCGAGAGCGATTAAGAAGCGCGCGCCGGGGGAGAGTTTTTCGCGGAAGAAAAACCAGAGTAAAAAATAAAAACCAATACCATGAATTATGTGCGTGAACGTGTAGGGATCAAATAGCTGTTGTGAGTTTTGATCGCTTGTTGTGTCACCGGACCATAAGCCTGGACCTCCGTACTTGTACCAAGGCGTGCGGCCCATAGCGAAAAGAATTCCAGCAACAAGGAGAATAATACAAACAGCGACAACAATCTGCTTGCTAGACCCGAGAGGCATTTGTGTTTTTAGGGTAGAGACACCATTTGTCTTGTCCGAAAAAGGCGAGGGCAAGTGTCGAGAAGCTCAAACCAAAATCGCGAACACCAGTGGGACTAAGACCAAAACCAGAGGCGATCACAATCAAGTGAGCGAAAAGAAGAAGAGCCACGGGGCGAACAAAGATTCCAAGAAGGAGAAGAAGGCTGGCGACGACTTCGAAGCTGGCATTGCTATACACCAAAAGTGTGGGACTTAATCCGGTCAATTCCGAAGCCCATGAGGGCACGAGACTGGTCCATGCTTCTGGATTTGTCAATTGAGAAATGCCGAAATAGGCATAGACCAGGACAAGCGTGAAGCGGAGAAGGATCGGCGCGTATGGCGAAAGTTTTTGATCCATGCTAGTTAGCGAGTGTGCCGATCTTGAAGGTGGCTAAAATATCAGCTTGTTTTTGCATGTCGCCGTGCTTGCCGTTAAAGATAGCTGAACCGTCTTTACCGCAGAGACTGATAATGGCCTGTTCGCCGCCTGGATGTTTCGAGATCCAGTTGGTGAGATCATAGACGCTGCCGTTCACCGCGCTCCAACAACTCGTTGCATCTTTATGCATTGTGACATCAGTCAACGTGTAGACTTTGGTTGTGCCGCCCATTGATGATGAAGATGCTCCTCCATTCATTTCTGGTTGATCGGAAGGAAGTGGTGTGGTTGAACTTTCTCCAGTGCTTCCCATCGGGGTTGGCGTGATCGAATTTTGATTTATATTGAGCACCCAAAGTACTAATCCAAGAACGACCACGCCGATGACGAAAAATATAGTTCTGTTTGGTATGCGTACTATTATACAATACCCGCATCTTTCTTTGATACAGTGATTCTTTCCCGGTTTCCGTCCGTAGCATCACTGGAGATCAAGCTGCCCTCGTCCCCATGTCATGGGGAGGGAGGGGAAGCAACCCGTCTCGCTGAAAACTCTGACGAAACGGAACGTGGCAATCGAGATTGCTTCTCCGCCTCCAGCCAGTTGGCGGATGACGGATCGCAATGACAGGCGGATATGCCCCGTATCCACGGGCTGACGCTCATGGTTTTGACAGGGGACTTTTGCATATAAAAAAGCCTAGCGGTTATAAACCGCCAGGCTTGAGACTGCGAGGATCTATTTTGAAGTGATTGAAGAAATACACTCCGGCCTTCTTGGCGGCCGGATTGTATATCATGATGCGCCACTGACTGACCAACGCGCTGTCGGATATTTTATTGATCTGAACAATCAAACCCTTTTCGAACCTGACCCGCATCAGACATTCACAGCGAATCGACCCATCGCACTCGATCATATCCCCCGTGCGCCGATAGTGATTGAGGAGTGTGAGATTGATGAGCGTGGCGGTCGCCTGAATCTTTGGGTCATCGAACCTCGGCTCTTCCATCTTCTGGGGTGTAAGCGAAATGAGAAGAAGCAGTGAAACCAAACCAACAACGTGCACCATTTGAAAATCTCCCTTCGAGTTTCTAGAACTAGAAATACCAGAATTTCCTCCTATAGTCAAATAGGACCTCTGAAAATGCTATACTATTTCCATGGATATAAGTAAGCACACCCATCCGGATACTCTCGAACGATACAGTTTTCTTTGGTCAGAAGTGCGGCTTTTGATTGCGGCAGTGGCCCTTCTTCTTGGCGGCACACCAGTTCTCCGGTTTTTTATTCGAGTCCCCGCTCTCTCTGGGTTTATTGGTACTATTCTCAAACTGACCTGGATCACTTCCGGCCTTGCTTCCCTCTACCTCCTTTATCGCTGGATGGAACACGGCAAAAAATTATTTGGCAAAAATGAAACAGCCGATACTGCCGCTTTCTTTATCAGCGTCGCCTCCGGCCTGAATCTTGGGATCGTCGGTTTAGCCGGCACAAATATCGGCATGTCTATCGCTCCTAGTTACTCTGCTTTTATCATCACTGCGGCTGTATATATCATGAGCGCCCGCCATCTTTACGAACGCTGGCAATCGTCAGGAGAAAAACTCTTCGGACTACATCACGAACTGTAGTAGAAACTCATACGGGAGGAATGATTCTCCACGGGCTTACGCCTGGAGTATTACTGTGCTAATAAAAAAACCGAATCGAAAGATTCGGCTAGAGATAACGCGCTGCTAGATCAGCCAACTTTGACCGCTCTCCCTCAGTGAGAAGAACGTGGCCAAAATCTTCCATCCCATGCAGCTTCTTGATTACATGGGCGAGCCCATTGGTTAAGGGATCAAGGAAAGGATTGTCGATTTGTCCCAGATCGCCAGTTAGAACAATCTTCGTGCCGGCGGCCGCTCGACTGATGATGGTCTTCACCTCATGAGGCGTGAGATTCTGACACTCATCAACAATAACCAGACTGTGGGCAATGCTTCTTCCTCGAATGAAGTTGATCGGAGAAACCTCGACAACGCTATCTCTGATCAACTGATAAGGGTCTTTATCCTGCAACTGACGACACCATGACTCTGCGCGAAAAATTTCGAAAATCGACTCGAGATTGTCGACGATCGGCCTCATCCAAGGGGCAAACTTCTCATCGAGATTACCCGGCAGGTAGCCCAGATCCTTGCCGAGGGGAATGTTCGGTCGATATACGGTGATATGCTGAAACTGACTCTGCAGATGTTTCAGTCCAGCAACCAAAGCAGAAAAAGTCTTCCCCGTGCCCGCTTGACCAGCGAGAGCCACAATGGAAATCTCTGGGGAACATATCAGCGCTTCGGCAAATGCCTGGCGAAGATTGAGTTGGCCCCCAGCCGATTTGGCTTTGTGGGAAACAACAGAAAAGTAGTCACCTTTCCAAATGCCGTGAATGCCTCGGCCATCCTCGAACGTCAACGAGATGCAGGTGTTAGTCGGCACATCGTCGCCAATGATCGGATGGATAAACGATTCAGGAATCTTCCCCTCCTTGAAAAACTTGGAAAGAGTCCCCCGATCACCCGTAAACGGAATCTCGATATGTCCTGTCGGCAAGTCGGAAGCGGAAAGAATACCCCGATCTGTCAGGTAGTCCTGCACCTTGAGGCCGCAGGTATCAGCAGTTATCGCCATTGTCCCGTCTTTCGTGACGAGAATGACCGGTCGACGCTCTCTTGCTGGCCTTCTCTCCTCTGCTATATGCCAGAACAAAGCGGTAGCCACGATACGATTATCTATCGTATCAGGAAGACCCTTAATCTTTTTACGAATGTTAGCCATATCTCGACTAACAAATAACTCCCCACCCCCTTCAAGAGGCACGCCCTTTTCCAATGAACCATACTGGCCCACCAGTGAGCGAAGAAAACGTATAGCCTCGCGAGCAGCGAACCCCCGTCCGTTTTCTGCCTCCTTCAAGCCATCGAGCTCCTGGATCACCCAATACGGAATCACTACAACATTGTCTTGAAAATTCCGGAGCGACCGCGGATCGTGGATGATCGGGCTTGTGTCTACAGTGAATACCTTCTTCGACATTCAGTTCCTCCCCGTGTGAAATTGCTTCCCGTAGTATACGAGTTTCTAGTAATTAATCAAAACAAGGACGCAAGGGAAACCTGGGCCGGAATGAGACCTAAAAAACTCCAACTGTAAATGTTAACCCTGTGGAGGAAACGCGGAGGAAGCGGGGGTTATATATAAAGCTTCTCTGACCACCTCGATCAGCTCCTTGGGTAAATAGTCACCCTTCACTAAAAATTTATCCGCTCCCAAACGCAGTGCTCGTTTTTTGTACTGAGGATCAGTTGATCCGGCAAAAACTAACACTTTTATATCTATGAGTGCCGGGTCAGTTTTCAAAAGTTCCAAAAATCGAAAGCCGTGCTCCGGATCGGATGGGTCTCCGGTTTTTTCCGGCAAGGCTAGGTCGAGCAAGATGAGCTGCGGTTTTTGGACTGGATTTTTCACAATCTCCATCGCTTTTTCAGTTGTGGCTGCGTTTATCAGCTTGATATTATCCGCTGTGCCAAAAATCCACATCACATCGGTCAGAAAAAGAGTAATGAACTCGTCGTCTTCAACTGATAAGACCCTATACTCCTCATTGGCCATGAAAATAGTGTATCATTCCTCGCTGAAAATTTTCATGTCGAAAGTGCTATACTGGAATCAGATCACAGGCGGGGGTGGCTATGAAACAATTGCTACACGCGGCAGTGCTTGTGGGCTGGTTTTTCATGTTTGTGGGAGAAGGAGGAACAATGGCTCCAAGCGTTTTTACCTCCTCTCAGCTATTCGCCACAGAAGAAAATTGCACCGAGGGAGCAACATGGGCACAGCAGGCCAGCAAAGGGAAGGCTTCAACTTCCAAATGCTATCCAACAGATGCTCTTCCCGAAGGCCCGGAAACAGACCTTAGCCATCGCTGATCGCGATCGGCTTTTTCTTTGCTCCTCGAAACTATTGACGATTGGGTTTCGTGGATGTACATTTTTTATAGTTCACAGATTCGGTGAGAACACATGATATGCGGTGATCCATGGGGAGATTTTCCGAATCCTGATTCCGCTCCTGATTCCGAAGAGCGGTTGAAACAAAAGGAAAAGAAGAATGCCAAGAAACGCTCTTGCAAATAAGTTTCGCGGAATGCCGACCAAAGAGGTTGTCGCTGAATACCGAGCGCTCCTTAGACAGGAGAAGCGAAACCACGACGATCTTGAACGAATCGCCCAGGCTGAACAGATCATTGTTTGGCGAATGGACAGTGACCTGCGCGGTTGGGACAACCTACCGCCACAGCTGAACGGAAATAGTCATAGCCGAAGTTTCGGAGACATATTGACCTGTCGCATTCGACAATTCCTGTCGAGAAAGACTCCGGCCACCTAATGAAAGGGTGGCTTTTTTATATGCCAAAGTTCCCTGTCAAAACCATGGGCGTTAGGCCGTGGAGGTTTATTTATGAATAGCTAGAACCCATCTCAAAAATAGAATCACGCAGTCTTCCGGCTAGATTCGGCTATAAACCCACCCGACCCTCCTTGAAATACCCTAGGGTATTCCTGTCTCGGGTCGGATGGTTCTCGCTCGAATCTATCACGGAATACCCCTGTGCCTATTTTTGAGATGGATTCTAGTTTTCCCCCTTGCGGTTGAGTAGTAGTAGAGTAAAATTAAGGTGTCGATAGATGTCGAGAAGTAACTTTAAAAAGCGGAGAATGTTTGTCACTCTCGTCCTGATGACGAGTGTTTTTGTTGCGCCGCTTCCGGTACTTGGCCAGACATCAGTTTCCGGAAACCTCTCCGGCATTTTTAGTCAACTGCAATCTATTGCTCAACTGATCCAGTCGCTTTTTGCCCGAGTTCCGGGAGGAAGCCAACTAGCCCAAGTCGCACCCACGAGCGGTTTAGTTGGCTACTGGAATTTTGATGAGGGATCGGGAACGACAGCGAGTGATAGTTCCGGAAATGGAAATACCGGAGCGCTGATCAATACCCCTCTTTGGTCCAGTGGGAGAATTGGCGGAGCTTTGAACCTTGATGGCGTGGATGATTATGTTTCCATTCCGAATAATACCGTTCTCAATCCACAGACAGTTACCCTTTCGGCGTGGGTCAATGTACGCAGTAATACGATTGTTCACCGGGTGATTGATCGTGATAATGGCGGAACGATAACATATTTCTTGGCCGTTGGTAGTAATGGCAAAGTTTCATTTCGAGCAGGTTCGAGTGTGGTGAGCGGCAACACAACGCTTTCAATAAATACCTGGCATCATATCTCTGGTACGTATAATGGCAACACACTAACGATTTATACGAACGGCGTGGTTGATGGATCACTCTCTGCTTCGCCCGTCCTGACTGACAATGGAGTGGGGCCAAATATCGGTCGTCGGCCTGGAGGAGGTGGTCAAGTAAATGGTTTCGTTGATGATGTGAGAATTTATAATCGATCATTGTCTTTGAGTGAGATTCAATCTCTGTATGCCTTTGGCGGCGGTGTTCCTGTTGCCGACACCACGCCTCCCTCGGTTACTAACCCCACGCCCGGCGGCCAACTTATTTTCGGTACAACCCAGACAAATCTTGGAGTGGCAACGAATGAGCCAGCGACCTGTAGGTACGGAACAACTCCCAATGTTGTGTACGCGAGTATCGCGAGCGTTATGACTGGCGGCGGTTCCCAATCGCACACCGCCACAGTTTCTGGTCTTGCCGCCGGTTCTTCCTACTTCTACTACGTCCGCTGTCAAGACACCGCCGGTAACGTAACGACGAACGACACGACCATTTCTTTTTCGGTAGCGTCAACTCCAACAGTAGACACGCAAGCTCCAACAACGCCCGCTAATCTTTCCGCTACGCCGGTTTCCACCTCGCAGATTAATCTTTCTTGGACTGCTTCCACGGATAATGTGGGTGTGACCGGTTATCGTGTGTATCGGAATGGCATCCAACTTGCCACGGCTCCCTCAAACTCATACCAGGATCTCGGACTCACTGCCGCGACGACGTATTCCTACACTGTCCAAGCCACCGACGCCGCCGGAAATAATTCTGCTCAATCGGGGAGTGTGAGCGCGACGACACAGGCGGTTGTGGTTACACCAACTTCAACTCCGCCAGGCGCCATCACACCGAACACCTGGGTGAAACTGAATACCGGATCAGCGGTGATGAGGTATTATGGCGCAAGTTTTAATCAATGCACTCCCACACAGCAAATATCGCTTAGTCATCCGGTCGGCAGGGCATTTTCAGGTGTGGCCTATGGCAACGGTTATCTCTTTAATTTCGGCGGCGGACACGGGTCTCATCCAGGAAATGATGTTGAGTTATTTGATGTGCGGACGAATCGCTGGACACAGCAATATGCTCCGGAATGTTTACCCGCCTGTTGCGGGGGGAATGGCGTTCCGAACACGTGCGTGGCAGGATCTCTTGAAGCGGGCGCGTGCAACGTCTTGAATGGCGCTGATCCGATCACCGCTTCTCCCACGGGCAAGCCGTGGACGACCCATACATTCCAGAAGCAGGTGTACGATCCCGATAGGGACATATTCATGATGTATGATGACGCCGGACTGTATTCGTATAAAGTTAGCACAAAAGCGTGGACGCGGCTTGTTGGCGGAACATTGCCAGGGGCTGATGTCAGCAATAAATCTTTAGCGTATGATCCTGATGTCGATCCCGACGGCGATGGCAATGGGTCGGTTCTGCTTTTTCTCGGATCTAGCGTGAGAAAGGTTTATAGTTTTAACTACACGACCGGAGCCTGGGTTCAAGAGGTGAACTATCCGAGCGACTATCCAGGGAATTGGAGTGAGATTTACACCGCCTATGATTCGGTAAGAAAATTGCATCTAGTATATTTTCCATCCGCCGGTTACTGGTTTTACAATGCCCGCGCGAAAACATGGTCAACAAAGTTAACTGTTCCTTCGGAAGTGGCTCGAAATGGCGCGTCATTGGCATACGATCCACAGAGCCAGCAGTTTCTTATTGCCGTTCCGAATACGACCATCGGAAAGTTTGAATTGTGGACGTTAGATAGCGCTGGCGTTTGGGCGAACGTCGGGCCAGCGGGAGGAATCAAACCACCTTTTTATAAATTTGAATTAAGCTATGCTCAGCTCTGGTACGATTTAATTTACCAACAATTTTACTTCGTGCTTACGCGAGGAGGTGGAGCCGGCGGCACTGGTGGTATTGGTTCGGGCGATGTTGAAACCTGGGCATTTAAACTCTCTCCTTCTGCCCCTTCTCCGGGAACAGTGCAGTTGGGGGCGAGCGCGACCACAGTTTCCGAAGGCGCGACTGCGGCCATTTCCACCATCAATCGTTACGGTGGCTCTCAAGGCGCGGTCAGTGTCAGTTACTCGACGACGAACGGCACGGCGTTAGCCGGATCGGATTATACGACTCAAGCCGGCACGGTAACTTTTGCTGACGGCGATGTCACAGCCAAACAAGTAACCATTCCTATTCTGAACGACACGACAATTGAAACCACCGAGACTTTTTCGCTTAGCTTGAGTAGCCCCACGGGCGGCGCCACGTTGGGCAATCCATCTACGCTCACCGTTACGATTAATGATAACGATACAATCGCGGACACAACCTCGCCGACCACGTCCCTAACCGCTCCGACCGCCGGCGCGACGCTTTCCGGAACAGTAACCGTTTCCGCGAACGCTTCAGATAATGTCGGTGTCGTGGGCGTGCAGTTTTTGTTGAACGGCGCGAATCTTGGAGTCGAAGACACGACCAGTCCCTATAGTATCTCCTGGAATACAGCTCAATCAGCGAACGGTAGCCACGCGCTCTCCGCCCGAGCGCGCGACGCGGCTGGAAATTCGGCGCTATCTACTCCAGTTTCTGTAACGGTTTCGAATGTGGTAACGCCGCCCTCAAAGTTTCAGACGGGCAACCGAGTGTATGTTTCAGTCGGACCGCTCAGTGTCCGATCAACTGCTTCGCTTTCGGGAACAGTCCTGGGGACACAGGCGGTGAATGCAGTTGGCACCGTTATCGGCGGACCGACGGTGGCGGATGGTTTCACCTGGTGGAATGTGGATTATGATTCGGGAGTGGATGGTTGGGGCGTAGAACAAAATCTGGAAATCTATGTGCCGCCGATTGGCGCTTGTGCCGGTACGATTCGGCAGGTTGGTCCGACGCGAACGTTTACCAAGATCAGCCAGGCGGCGGCAGTCGTTCAGTCAAATGACTGTGTGTATATTGATGCCGCGACCTATGAAAATGAATATGCCTTGGCCAGATGGCCGGCGAGCGCCCAGAATATTACGCTGCGCGGCGTAGGCGGCCGGCCGAAGCTGATCATTACGAATGGCGATCTCACCACCAGCCTGGGTTCGGATAGTTGGAAGGGTATCTGGGTCGTGAACGGCAATAACACAACCGTTGATACTATTGAGTTTGCCTGTGCCACTTCGCGTTTGAACAATCCCTTCTGTTCGGGTGTGGCGGTGGGCGACGATAATGATGCCGGCATCCGTCTGCAAGCGGCGGGCCTCACGGTGCGCAACTCCTATTTCCACGACAATGATAATGGTATTTTAGGCGGGCCGATAACATCGTCGCCAGTGGGTACCGTCTTGATTGAAAATACCGAATTCTTTAGAAACGGTTGGGGCGACGGTCAATCACATAATCTGTATCTGAACCGTAATAATGACAAGCTCATTTTCCGCAATAACTACAGTCGCGGCGCGATCGTCGGGCATCAGCTGAAGAGCCGGGCCGGCACGAATGAAATTCTCTACAACCGGTTTATGGATGAATCGAATGGCGTGATAAACGACTGCACTGATCCTGGCACCTGTGGTTCGAGCGTGCCGATAGAACTGCCATGTGGCGGACTGACCTATGTCATTGGTAACGTGATTCAAAAAGGATCGAACGCCGATAGTGGCGATGTGGTGAAGTACGCGGCGGAACTGGGCTCGTCAGCCTGCTCCACTTCTGCTCCCACCACGTACGAGCTCTATGTCGTGAATAATACTTTGGTGAATGAACGAGCTACCGGAGCCAACTTTATTCGCGGTTTTGGTTCGGCCCCGCTTCTTTGGGCCAAGAATAATATTTTCTTGGGGCTGGGAACAACCATCAACTGGCCGGCCGGCGGCGCTCGAGTGACGACAAATAATGTGACGGTTAGCCCAAGCCTTCTTAATCAAAGCGCGTATGATTATCGTTTGACGGCGAATTCAACGGCAGTGATCGATCAAGGAGTTGATCCGGGATCTGATGCGCGGGGCTATAATCTCACGCCAACCCAACAGTACGTCTATGACAAGCAGTCGATGACGAGGCCGGTAAACGGAGCGCTTGATGTCGGCGCCTTCGAATATACGCCAGGAACAAACGCCACACCATTTACACCGTTGTCATGGCCGATACCGCCAGCCCCGCGATACATACCACCAACGAGTCTTCCAAACGCGTGCCCCGCCGGTCAGTTGGAAGCCGTCTATCCTATCGCGGTGAGCGCCGATGACGGAACGGTGAGGCGAAGTGGCACTACCTATGCAAATCTTGGCTCACCAATCGTCGAAACTAGTTACTATGCTGATTACATAGATTATGTAAATCGCAAGAATCAGGGCAGTTCGCCGTACGTGACACAACTGGCATTGTGGCGTTGGAATACGGCCGTGCGTCCGGATGGTTCAGCTTGGCCTCAGGGCACACAAATTCTGGGCGGGTATCTCCGGCCGTACTGGGCGGGAGCTGGCGGAGGACCGCGGTCAATGATTCTCGACTGGCATCCGTGGGCATCGTCGGCGGGACTGTCCACTGCCGACTGGACTAATGGTTCAGTGAACTCAACCGATCCACTGTTTGCGGCTTCGATTGTAAGACCAACAGCGAGCGGCCGTCAGACAGTGGCCTTGAGCACTATCCAGTCAAATGTAAATCTTTCCGGGTATACGGGCCTACGACTCACCTTCACCGACAACACCCCGCCGGCAGTAAACGAAGATAACCTCGCGCCGCTTGTTCCCCGGGACGCTCAAACGTATGCTGGCGACAGATCAACCCAGCTCGTTCTTTGCTACACGGTGAATGGTGGAAGTGATTCGACGCCGCCGATTGTCAGTCTCTCCGCGCCTTCGAGTTCTGTTCCATACGCAACTCCTTCGACCGTTATAATTACGGCCACGGCTTCCGATCCAGAAAGCGGAATAAGCAAAGTGGAGTTTTATGACGGCGCGGTTTTGGCCAGCACTGATACGGTTGCGCCATATCAGTATTCTTGGAATATCTCGGCGGCTCAAAATGGCACGCACCTTTGGACGGCTAAGGCTTTTAACGGTGTCACGCCGACGCCGATGAGTACGGTCTCGGGTCCGCTTTCCCTCACGGTGAGTATCACCTCGTCTACGCCCACAACAGACACTGTTCCGCCAACTATTTCACTGACCGCTCCGGCCGCCGGCGCGACACTTTTCGGCTCAGCGACTGTTTCCGCTACTGCCTCTGATAATATAGGCATCGCGGGAGTTCAGTTCGCTATCGATGGCGCGAATCTCGGAGCTGAAGATACAACTGCCCCTTACTCTGTTTCCTGGGACACCGCGCAAACCGTGAATGGCTCGCACAGCGTAACGGCCACGGCGCGCGATGCCGCTGGCAATCGAACCACGGCGAACGCGGTTACGATTACAGTTTCGAACGTTGCCGGTCCGGCTAAATTCCAGATAAATGACAGAGTCTATGTTTCCTCCGGCCCCCTGAATGTCCGTTCAACTCCATCAACTTCGGGCACGTCTCTTGCTCTTCTTCAGAACAATGAGCAGGGTACGGTCACCGGCGGCCCGACAGTTGCTAATGGCTTCACCTGGTGGAACGTGAACTGGGACTCTGGAGTCAGTGGTTGGTCTGCAGAAGACTTTATGGAAAAACTCACCACAACCACCTCAACGATTCCTCTTCCTGATACGATTCCGCCCACGATCTCAGGAATTATTTCATCAGGCACCACGAGTTCTATAACGATCAGCTGGACAACCAATGAACCAGCGACCACGCAAATCGATTATGGTCTCACTACTACGTATGGCCAGTCATCACCTTTCATCTCGTCGCTTACCACCAGCCACTCAGTCACTCTCCAGAATCTCTCGGATGGCACTACGTATAACATACGACTTCGATCGGCTGATGCCGCAAACAACCTCAGTTTCTCTACTAATCAACTGGCAGCCACACTTATAAATGTAATTCCGGATACCTTGCCGCCCAGTCAGACAACCGATCTCCGCGTTACCACAACGACCCAAACCTCAGCCGTTCTTGCCTGGACGGCGCCAGGGGATGATCTTTTGCTCGGCCAGGCCTTGAGTTACGATCTCCGGTACACCCAAGGATCCTTCAGCTATAACTCGGCGACGCAAGTCACGGGTGAACCAACTCCCCAGATGGCGGGACAAGCCGAGACCTACACCCTCGTTGGCCTCATTCCCAATACGACCTACTCCGTTGCGCTTACCTCACGTGATGATGCAAATAATCTCTCTCCTGTTTCCAGTCTCGTCAGTTTCACGACACTTTCTCTTCCGGTCACGCCAAGCTCGACAACAACTTCTACGCCTCAGGTAGATACAACTCCGCCAGGATCACCAAGCAATCTGATAACTCAAGGCGCTGATCGTCAAGTCTCACTGAGTTGGGTGAACCCCACTGACCCAGATTTTGTCCGTACCATGGTTGTGAGAAAACAGGGAAGTATCCCAACTTCAAGAACTGATGGCATCTCCATCTACGATGGTACGGGTACTTCCACTACCGATACCAACCTCGTGAATGGTGTCACCTACTTCTACGCCCTCTACTCCTACGACCAGAATGCAAACTACAGTAGCCCGGCCACAGGACAGGCAACTACTGTAGCAGGTCAGACAACCGTGAGTGGTAACACCGGAGCCTCAGGAAACACCGGTGGTATCCCCGGCCAACCCTTCATTCCACCACCCTTAGTACCGCTTACTCCAACCACGCCGACAGTCCCTCAATCCCCAACAATCACCAGGCAAGCTCTGACCGGTCCCTTCTCCCCGGGCATGGTCAACACCCAAGTCACCCTCCTCCAGCAGTACCTGATAGATGATGGCAGTTACACGGGAACTCCGACCGGTATTTATGACCAAGCCACTATCCAAGCCGTCCAGAGATTCCAGACCAAACAGAACCTCGTCACGAGTGGCACCCCCAACACCACTGGCTATGGTTTAGCCGGACCAGCCACCCGACTTAAGTTAAATCAACTGTACGGAAAAACGCCGCAGACAACAACGCCGATCCGGACACGCGCCCAACTTGAAGCGCTTCTCCACGATCTTCAAGCGAGACTGCTTCAGCTTCTCATGCTCCTTGTGGAGAAACTACGGAGCGGCGGTTAAGGTATTTGTGATATAATAAAAAAATAATGAATTTTGCGTCGAAAAAAGGGTTCACCATGATTGAACTCTTGGTAGTGATCGGTATTATTGCCGTGCTTTCGGTCGTGGTTCTCCTTGTCTTGAATCCGGTTGAGCTTTTACGCGCCGCCCGAGACTCACGACGTCTTCAAGATCTCCAAATGATCAACACCGCCCTTCGTCTTTACCAAACTGACATTCCTGGAGCAACGTTTGGCTCCCCTTCGGTCGTGTATCTTTCCATTCCAGATTCCGATCCCGGTT
>ERZ1292623.1066-Hain-H51-01um-R1-1066-length-27282-cov-9_pt2 | contig 25246 bp, 26 predicted proteins | sample MGYA00564398_ERZ1292623 | MGnify/ENA primary metagenome ERZ1292623 (study PRJEB36523, sample SAMEA6512633) | groundwater metagenome | collected 2019-01-07 | study: AquaDiva: Metagenomics assemblies of 32 groundwater samples | reverse complement strand
ACTAGCCCGTGCTACCGAATCCGCCGGCCCGCGACGTTGACTTCCTGACGACGCCGCGCTCGAACGGCAGCACTTCGAACCGCGACAAGACCATCTGCGCAATCCGCTCACCGTGCTCGATGCGGACGGCCGCCGTGCCGGCGTTGCGGATCAGGACCATCCACTCGTCCGGATAGTCGGCGTCGACGGTGCCCGGCGCGTTGGGCACCAGCAATCCCTTCTTGAAAGCGCTGCCGGATCGCGGCCGAATCTGGGCCTCGAAGCCGCTCGGCAACCGCGCCTTGAAACCGAGGGGAATCCTGGCCGTCATGTTCGGCTGCAGGGTGAAGTACGCGGTCGCGCCGTCAAGCTGCGCGGGGGCATCCTTCACGCCGATGCCGTCCGAACAGCTGACACTGCGATTCGACAAGTACGCGAACAGGTCATAGCCTGCCGAGCCTTCGGTTGCGCGTTCAGGTGCGCGCGCGTCCTCGTGCAGCAATTCAAGCGTGATCGTGTCGTTCATGCGTGGACAGTAAGCTGTACGGGCGCCGCCGCGGAGACCAGATTCTGTTGTCGCAGGTGCATACCCTTTCGGAGTCATCCATGATCAGCTCGACCCGCTTGGCCGCCCTCGCCACGCTCGTCACCGTGGCCGCATGTGCCCGTTCCGTTGGGACCGTTGGATCCGCAGGCAGCGCGCCGACACCGGCCGCGGCGATTGCGCCAGCGCCTCCCAAGCCCTTTGAATACGCGGCGTCCAGCGGACAGTACCGCTTTTCCGCCAACTCACAAATCGTTCAAAGCGTGATGGGTCAGTCACAGGACATGGCAACATCGAACACCCGGCTCATGTCCGTAGCGCTGGCGCGTTCGGCGCCCGATACCATCACGATGACACTGACAATCGACTCGATCACGCTGGTCGGCCCCATGGGCATGACGCCACCGGGGCTCGACAAAGTGCCGGGGTCGAAGTTCACGGCCAAGCTGGCGCCGAACGGGTCGTTCTACTCAGTCACCGGGCCGAACCAGGACGACAATCCCCTCGCAGCAGGCATGGCGGACGAATTGGGCCGGGCCCTGCCACGCATCAAGGCGATCCTGGCCGCGGGCGTGACGTGGACGGACACGCTCAAGGACCAAGTCCGTCAGGCCGGACTCGAAGTGAACCGTGAGATCATCACGATGTACACAGTCGCGGGCGATTCGATGGTTGGCAGCGAGCCCTCGTGGAAGCTCTTGCGCGAAATGAGCGTGAAGGGAACCGGCAAGGGCAACGCCCAGGGTCAGGACATCGCGCTCGAAAGTTCCGGCACGGGCAAGGGCGTGCTGCTCGTCAGCAAGAAAGGCGTTCTGTTGGCTGGTCAGGGCGAGGAGACCGGCGCCGGCGTCGTGACACTTGCGGCCAGTGGCACGCAGGTCAATCTCACCACCACCACCACCACGAGCTTCACGAAGGTCAGATAGCGGGCGTCACCACGCCGCTGCACTCACCGAGCCCGATGCGCCGGACTCCGTCGCGCTCGGCGTAGCCGCGCAGAATCACCTCGTCGCCGTCCTCCAGGAATCCGCGGCGTTCGCCGCCGGGCAAGTCGAACGGCTCGGAACCGCGACGCGTCCGCTCCAACAGGCATCCCATCGCCTCGCGTGACGTTCCGGACACTGTACCGCTGCCCAGCAGGTCTCCGGGCTGGAGGTTGCACCCACCCATCGTGTGGTGCGTAAGCAACTGGCCAAAAGTCCAATACATCTCGGCGAATGACCCGCGGCTGAGTCGCATCGGCGCCACGCTCTTGGCACGCATGGCCGCGCTCCGGATCCAGACTTCCAGCGTGAGCGCGAGGCCACCGCTCGTCCGCGTACGGTCGTCCATGAGGTACGGCAGCGGCACGGGGTCGCCTGCCGGCCGCGTCGGGGCGGGCGCGCGAAATGGCGCGAGCGCGTCGATCGTCACGACCCACGGCGAAATCGACGTGGCAAAGTTCTTCGACAGAAACGGGCCCAGCGGCTGCGCTTCCCACGCCTGCACGTCGCGCGCGGACCAGTCGTTGAGCAGGCACACGCCCCAGACATGGTCCTCAGCGTGTGCCAGCCGGACGGGCTCGCCGCGCGCATTGCCGGCACCGACCAACGCGGCGATTTCGATTTCATAGTCCATCGATTTCGTCGGCCCCACGGACGGCTCGGCGCCCCCTTCTCCCTTGCACTGCCCCACCGGGCGACGCACGGGCGTGCCGCTCACCACCACGGACGACGCGCGACCGTGGTATCCGATCGGCACGTACTTGTAATTCGGCAGCAGCGGATTGTCCGGCCGCAGCATCGTGCCGACGTTGGTGGCGTGGTTGATGGACGCGTAGAAGTCCGTGTAGTTGCCAACACGCACGGGGATGAGCAGCTCCGCGTCCGACTGGGACAGCGTGATATCGCCCGCGCGCCTGGCGGCCGCGCTGTTGCCTGCCTCGACGACGCCGAGCAGCGCTTCGCGAATGGACCGCGAGACCGCACTGCCCTCCGCCATGAGTCGATTGAGCGTCGCGTCGCCGGCGAATTCGGCTGACGCTGATCCCTTGGCGAGGACTCCTGAGCGCACGCACGCAGCCAGGTCAACGATGCAATCGCCGATCGCGACGCCGATGCAACCGGCGCTGCTGGTTCCGCGGCGGCGGAAGATGCCAAACGGCAGATTCTGCGGCGGGAAATCCGTCGCGGGATCGTTGGCCGACGCGACCCAGGAGCGCACGGACGAATCGGCCGCACTCACAGGAACGCGCTCTCCTGGAGTCCACTCACTGGATCCCTGAACGAGCACGAGCCAAAGGTCGCGAGGCTCTCCCGCGCCGCGATGAGCGCCGCGGCGTCCAGGTGCCGGCCACGCCAATGGGCGCCGTCCGCGGACACCACGAAGGCAGCGCGATCACGCTCCTCCAGCGTCCGCGTCGCGTCGGCCACGGGCCATCCGGCACGCAGCGCCGCGGTGGCAATCAGGACGTTGAGGAATCCGAACATCGGGCCCGTGGGTGCGTCAACGGCGTACGTCAGCGGGTAAGTGTCGCACCACGGATGGTGCAAACCAGCCGTGGCCTTGAACGTCACGCGGTGTTCCAGACAGCGCGCGATGAACCGCACCACCTGCGCCGCCGGCGGAAACGCCTCACGCGTCACGCCGCCGGTTCTGATCTTCGCCTTGGCCCTGGTGCCGGCGATCGCGGCGATGAGCATTGCGGGATCGTCGGCCACCGGCAGTTCCATGTACGTGTCGAAGCGCCGGTCCAGAAGCTCGGACGCGCGCGCGATTTCCCGCGCGGTATTGGCCTTGAGTTCCACCGTGTCGACCATGATGGCGCCGTCGCGCGCGTCGCGGTGACGTTCATTGAAGGCCTCGGCACGTTCAATGTCCTCTTCCATATCGCTGCCAAGCAGGGCGGACAGAGCCCAGGACAGTTGCGCCTGAGTCGGCATGACACCAGACGCCGCGGATTCGAATTCGTCCAGCCGCGCGGCGGGCACGATGAATCGTCCCAGCATCCATGCGAATCCGCCCGCGCGATGTTCGGCGTACTCGGCCACCGCGGCCGACATGGACAGCGACGCCGGCGGAAACAAGCCGGCATAGTCGACGACGCCACGCAACCACACCTTCAACGGTGCCGGCGTCATCGTCGCCGACTGAATCACGCGCCGGCCGCGAACGAGTTCGCGAGCAGCGCGCGACTCACATGCAGCTGATCCGCTGGCAGGTCCACCAGCGTGCCCCGGCACCGCTCACTTCCGCACCGGCATGCGTACTCGGCGAGATCCTTCACGGTGTAGTCCGGTAGCCAGTCGTACTCGTAGTCGTACGCCAGCTCCTCGCCGGCCCCGATATCGCGGATCGCGTGAACCCAGATGTGCGCGCCCGCGAACCGTGCTTCACAGTTCGGCTCGCACGAATGGTTGATGTACTTCGAGATGTTGCCGCCGTGGCGGGCGTCGATCACCGTGCGGCTGTTCAGGATGAAGAGGAACGTGTGGTGCCGCTTTCTCCGCTCTTCGTCGTCGCGTCGGTCGGCCTCGGCATGGCTGATCCGTTCACCGGTGTACTCGATGAGCCTGGTGCCGCACGGAATGTCGACGCGGGCATACACGCCGCGCCCCTGGATGGCGGAGCGGCGCATCACCAGCCACGGATTGGGCGCGGACCGCTTGCCGCGCCGGGCCGGCGCGCGCTCAGGCCGCTGTGGGCCGCGTTTGGCGGTAGGCATCAGCGGCATGGCGCAGAGACAACAGCGCCGAAGCCTCGAGCTCGTAGTCTGCGTGCAGCGCTTCCAGGCGATCCGGCCCGTGTTCCTTGAACTGCCGGCTGGCGACGTTGCACCCGCGGTGGCGGCGGAGATACTCGCGGCTCGCCATCCAGAGCGTGTTGGCTTGGCGCCACCACGCATCGTCCTTGCCGGTCGGGTGCACGTCAGCGGAGGTCGTTTGATACGACTCGGACAGATCGCGCAGCGTCTTGTCACAGAGCTCGCACATCCGCTGAGCCGAGTTGAGCTCCACGTCAACCGAGGACTTGGTCAGGATTCGCGAAATCCGGTCGTGCTGGTAGCAGCACTCGTCGGCGGCACGGAAGAGTGCGTCGGCGCAGTCCCGGACAATCTCATCCGGGGACTTGGGGGCGCCCGACGGCCGGTCAGCCTTGGCGTTCCTGGCGGCTTTCGCGGTCGGGGCCGACTTGGTGGCACCGTTGCCTGCGGTTCTCTGTTTTGGCATTGCCGTACTCTAACGAGGGTCCATAGGGAAACAGTAGCCGGGAATCTGGCCAGAAGCGGCAGCATCGCACCAGCACCCTTGCTCGCCGGCCTCACGACACCGAGTGTTGAGCGGCGGCGATGGCGCCCCAACACCGAGCTGGAACACGCAAGTCCCCCGAGACGTAGTGATCCCCGTGCAACAACAGGTCATTCAGCCGCCGAGCGCCCCGGGCAAGCCGTATGTGGTGGGAACGCCGGTGCAAGGCGTGCCGGCGACCCTTGCGGAGCTCAAGGCACTGCGCGCCAAGCGCTCCGAGATCTCGGATCAAATCACGAATGTTCAAAGCCGGCGTCGCAGTCTTGCCGATCAGCTGAAGAGCTCAGACCCGGCGGCGCGCAGAGGGCTTGAGGAACGCCTCGGGGTCATCGACGACCGCATCATTCGCATGGAGCGGGACCTGGATCTGACGGGCGACCAGTTGGCCAACACGTCGCCCGTGCTGCTCTCCGCCGAGTCGTCCTTGCCGCCGCAGGTGCCGGACGCCTTCAATCGCATCGCGAAGGACCTGGTGCCGATCGTTGCTATACTGTCGGTGTTCGTGCTCGCCCCGATGGCGGTAGGCATCTCGCGCTTCATTTGGCGACGCGCGGGCAGCCCGCCGCAAAGAGGGGTCCTGTCAGAACAGGCCGCGCAGCAGCGGCTGGACCAGTTGCAGCAGGCTGTGGACACTATCGCCATCGAGGTCGAGCGGATCTCGGAGGGCCAGCGGTTCATCTCCAAGGTGCTGAGCGACAAGGCCCTTCCCGCCGGCGCCGCGGAGCCCGCGCGGCAGTCAGGCAAAGCGGCGGCGCCCGCCGGCCTCGGCTAGACCGCTCGGACTACTTCGCCCACGGCGCGACCGGCGGCACCGGGTGTGAGTGGCCTTCGGCGTCGTCGCGACCCACGCCCAGCGCATCTGCCACGCGATTGATGTAGTTGAACCAGCTGGCGATGAGCGTGATCTGGAGAATGGCGCGGTCGTCGAAACCGTTGGCGCGCAGGCCATCGATGACGGGGCGCGAAACCCGCGTGGCGTCCTCCGACACCTGGACGACGAAGTCCAGCATCACACGTTCGGCCGGCGTGATCGGCGCCTTGCGGTAGTCGTCGCGCAACTGCGCCGCGAACGGTTCATCCAAGGTGACGCGACGCAGAAACTCTGCGTGAGATTGCAGTCAATACCGGCAGCGATTGGTGACTGAGACGACGGTGGCGATCATCTCGTGATGCCGGCGCTCGAGTGGCAGTTCGGGACCAAGGAGCGTGCCCAACGTCGCGAAGGCGTGGTACAGTGTGTCCGGGAGCAGCGAATGCGATGCGACGATGCCGTTGGCGCCGCTGTTCTCCGGCGCGGTGGGCGTGGCGTATTCCTTGGGGTACAGCGCACGCTGCTTCGCGGCCGCGTCCTTCACCGGGCCGTTGTCACTGTTGGGATCGATCGTTCTTATCCATGCCATAGGCAACCAAGTTAATCGCGTTGGTCAGGGCTGATAGATTTGACGCGTGAATGTCACGCGAGTTCTCCGCAGCGCATGAACGACATCGGCGGCATTCACCACGTCACCTGCATTTCCGGCGACGCGCAGGAGAACCTCGACTTCTACACCGGCGTGCTGGGCATGCGCATGGTGAAGAGAAGCGTGAACCAGGACTCGCCGGACACGTATCACCTGTTTTATGCGGACGCGGACGGGCATCCTGGGGCGGACATCACCTTCTTCCCGTGGCCCGGGATGCAGGCAGCGAAACCGGGCGTTGGGCTCAGCATGGAGTCGTCGCTGGCCGTGCCCAAGGGCTCGCTGGACTACTGGGCTGAACGCGTGGCCCTGGCGGGGGTGAAGCCGGGCGCCATCGAGACCCGCGGCGGCGAGCGCGTGTTGCCGTTCGACGACCCGCACGGCCTGCATGTCGCCTTGATCGAAACGTCGGACACGCGCGCGTTCACGGCGTGGATCAAGAGTCCGGTGCCCAAGGAAAAACAGATCATCGGGCTGCACGCCGTGCGCCTTTGGGAAGACGACCTGAACCTCACCGGATCATTCCTTACCGACGTGCTTGGATTCAGGAAGGAGGGCGAGGAAGGAGGGTGGCATCGCTACGGCGTCGCCGGTGGCGGTTCCGGTGCGCACGTCGACATTCGGCAGACGCCGGGCGAGCGGCGCGGACGCTGGGGCGTAGGCGGCATCCACCATGTCGCCTGGCGCGTGGCCGACGACAAGGCGCAGATGGACGTGCGCCAGCGTGTGCTGGAAGCCCATCGCCGGCCCACCGAGGTAATCGACCGGTTCTGGTTCAAGTCCGTGTACTTCATGGAGCCGGGCGGCGTCTTGTTCGAGATCGCCACCGACGGCCCGGGCTTCACCGCCGACGAGAATCTCGCCACGCTCGGCGAAAAGCTGGTGTTGCCGCCGTGGCTCGAGGCGATGCGTGGCGAGATCGAGGCCGGTCTGCCGGAGCTCAACTACCCAGGGTAGCCGACGGCTGGTCGAGCGCCGGTTAGCGCTACACCTCGTGCAGCGTTCGCAGTTCCGAGTTGGCGTGTCGCAAGCGGTGCGCGAGTGCGATGGCTATGCCGGACAGGACGTTGGCGCCAAGCTTGTGGTGATGATGATCAATCAGTGCGTCGAAGCGAGTCCGCGACAGCACGAAAAGATCTGTTTCGCGCTCCGCCACAGCGTCCGCGGACCGCGGCTGGCGATCGAGGAACGACATCTCGCCGAAGAAATCGCCGCGTCTGAACGTGGCCACGTGGTGGTTGAGGGCTCCGATCGGAAGAATGATGCGCGCCGCGCCACGTCGCACGAAGTAAAGCTCATCCCCGCTGTCGCCGGTCTTGAAGATCGTCTCACCAGCCTCAAAGCGTCGTTGCTCCATGCACGACTCCAGTTCAGTCAGCGTCTCTTCAGCTCGGCCCGCGAACACAGTGAAGTCGCTGAGGTTGAGCGCGGGCCGCTGAGGCTTCTCAAGGTGTGCGCGCTCCAGCGCGCGCTCCTCGGTCCATTCCAGCGCCTCGTCCAGTTCGTTGAACATGCGCACCGAGCGATCGCCAGTGAGGCCGGCGTCGCCCAGGAAACTCGCCACGTCACGGTCGCCGGGGAGCCGGCGTGGGACGCCACTGAGGATCAGTTCGCCGCCCCGATCGCGCATCATGTCCCTGACCAATTCCAGGGTGTGCGCGGCGGTCACGTCCAGCGACTGCACACGGCGCAGGTCCAGAATCAGGTAGCGCGTCGACGTGATGGACGGCTCCAGCGCCGAGTACAGCTGGTCCGCCGTGCCAAAGAACAGGCTGCCCTGCAGCTCGAAGATCGCGGCCTGATGGCCCTCACGTGCCAACACCTCCAGCTCGGCCGGCAGGCGCACCTGCTTGGAGAAGAGCTGGCTTCCGGTCGTCCGGCGATGGACCACCGAGCCGCGGGACTGTTCGCGAATGAACAGCAGGATCGCGAGGGCGACGCCCACCGCGGACGCCGCAATAAGGCTCACGGTCTCCGCCACCGCGACGACGGACACGATGACGACGAAATCCAGCATCGTGGACCGCGACTTGATGAGCGTGAGGCTGTGCAGATCGAACATGCGAGCGCCCACCACGATGAGGACGCCCGCGAGCGCCGCGATGGGTATCCACGCGAGCAGCTGGCCCAACACGAGGAACGCGGCCAGCGCGGCCACACCTTCCACCGTGCCCGACAGCCTCGTCTTGGCGCCGCTCGAGATGTTCACCAGCGTGGCGCCCATCGTGCCCGCGCCCGGCACGCCGCCAACGAGCGTTGACGTGAGATTGGCGAGCCCCTGGCCGACAAGCTCCCGATTGGAGTTGTGCCGGGAACGCGTGATCGCGTCCACGACGACGCAGGTCTTGAGCGTGTCGATGGATAGCAGCACGGCGAGGGACAGCGCGGGCGCAAGCAGCCCCGTCACCTGCGCCCACGTGAGCGAGCGGACGGCGCCCGCACGGGCCGCAACGCCAGCGACAAAGCCGCCGCCCCCGCCGGCGCCGGCAACCAGCGGACCCACGAGCGCGGTGTTGCCCGAGAGCGTCAGCAAGGAACGATCCGCCAGTGCGAGGGCGAAGTACGCTGCGATCCCGGCCAACAGGCCCAGAATCGTCGCCGGCACTTTCTTGGTCAAGCGCGGCGCAAGAATCATCACTCCGATCGTGACCGCCCCAACGGCGATGCCGCGCCACTGCCACAGGGTCGGATCGACGAGCGCCTCCGAGAGGTGCGATCCACGCGGCGCGCCCAACAGCTTTGGGAGTTGTGCGAGGATGATGAGCAGCCCGACGCCGCTGAGGTACCCGCTCACGACCGGGTACGGCATGTACTTGATCAGGCGGCCGAGTCCCACCGCCCCGAAGGCGATCTGCAGCGCCGCGGTCATCAGCGCCACGATCATCAGCATGGCGACCACACCCGCTGCCGGCACGCCGCCGGCTGTCAGGTCCAGCGCCAGCGCCGAGAGCACGGCGGCCGCCGGCGCACAGGGCGCGGAAATCAGCCGGTCGGTTCCGCCGGCGAGAGGCGCGACGAGCCCCAGAGCCATTGCGCCGAGTATTCCTGCGACCGCTCCCTGGGCGGCATAGTCCACGCCCAGCGGCGCAAAGATGGTCACGCCAAAAGCGATCGCCGAGGGCAGCGCGACCAGCATTGCCGATGCCCCACCCCACAACTCCCCCGCAACGTCGTCGGGCTTTCTCATAACACGGCGGGGTGGACTGCCCGCCAACTCAAATACTGCCCCGAGACCGCAACGCTTCGCAACCGGTCGCTGCGAAGCGTCTGAGTAGCAGGGGTGGGACTCGAACCCACGACCCCGGCATTATGAGTGCCGTGCTCTAACCACCTGAGCTACCCTGCCCAAGGAGGCAAATCTAACACCGCCGCGAGCCGCTCGATCCGCGATGGATTGCCACGCAGCGCAATGCCGTGGTGCTGTTCCAGGGGTGTTCCGCAACAGTTTCCCTGCATGCGTCATTCCCGTCCACGCCGCGCCCGCGGCATATCCCGTTCACGCCGTGCCCGCGCGGTTTCCCGGCCGCGCACGGCAGGGCCACGGCGACTGTTCGCCGTGACCGTCTCGCGGCAAATCCTGGAGTGTCGCGGTTTCCGCGTGCTCCTCGACCATGACTTGGCCACCCTGTACGGCGTTACGACCAGAGCCCTGAACCAGGCGGTCTCCCGCAATCGCACCCGCTTTCCCGCCGACTTCATGTTCCGGCTGACGGCACGGGAAGCCGACAACTTGAGGTCACAGATTGTGACCTCAAGTTCGCACGGCGGGCGCCGCTATCGCCCTCGCGCATTCACCGAGCAAGGCGTTGCAATGCTGTCCTCGGTGCTCCGCGGTCGGCGCGCGGTAACCGCCAACATCGCCATCATGCGTGCATTCGTTGAGCTTCGCGGCATGCTGGCCTCCAATCACGCACTCAACCGGCGTGTGGACGATCTCGAGCGTCGATATGACGGCCAATTCGCGGATGTTTTCGAGGCCATCCGGCAGTTGATCGAGCCGCCGTTCCCCGCACAGCCACAGATCGGCTTCCGGCCCGAAAAAGAAACCGGCCGGTCTCTGGGGACCGGCCGGCTTCCATAGCGGGGGCGGGATTTGAACCCGCGACCTTCGGGTTATGAGCCCGACGAGCTACCAGGCTGCTCCACCCCGCGATCGTTGTAGGGGGAACCTATCGGGGCAGCACCCGACGTGCAACACGACGGCGCTCGGCGGTCAGGGCCTCTTGGTGTTCAGTTGACGGATGATGTCGCCGAGCCGCTTCATCTCGGCCCCGTACGTGGCAAAGTCGTCGGCCCGGAGCGCGGCCCGCGCCCGATCGTACGCCTGTTGCGCGTCGCGTGACAGCCTTGCCGTGGCTGCCGCGGCGGACTCGCCCGCTGGCGCCGTGGACTCGGACCGCAGGACCGCGGCCGGTGCCGGCGTCGCGCCGCCGAACAGGAGGTTGAGCCCCGCCTCGAGCGTCTCGGCCATGGCCACGCGCGACTCGTGCGCGACCACCACGCGCTTGAGCTCCGGTATCCGCCCACCCTGCGCCCGCAGGTACAGCGGTTGCACATAGATCAGCGATTCCTCGATCGGAATCACGAGTAGCTCGCCGCGAATCACCTCGGAGCCGCGCTGGTCCCACAGCGAGATCTGCTGCGCGACTTCGGTGTCCTGATTGATCCGGTTCACGATCTGCGCCGGCCCGAACACGAGGCTTTGCCGCGGGAAGCTGTAGACCACGAGCTTGCCGTAGTGCTCGCCGTCATTCCTCACCACCATCCACGCCGCCAGGTTGTCCTTCTGCCGAGGCGTGAACGGCCGCATGAGGATGAACTCCGGCTCCTTTTCGCCGGGCAGGCGCATGACGATATGGCGTTGGAACGCCTCGGCCGAGCTGGCGTTACGCGAACCGGACGGCACCTGCCATTGATCCTCGCGGTGGTAGAACGTCTCGGCGTTGGTCATATGGAACGTGGCGTACAACGCCGATTGCGCCGCAAAGAGCGAACCCGGATATCGCACATGAGAGCGAATGTCCGCCGGCATGTCCGCCATCGGGCGTAGCAAGCCAGGATAGATGCGGCCCAGCGTCTTGATCATTGGATCGTCGGACAGCGCGAGATATGCATGCGTGTCCCCGGTGTACGCGTCGATCACAACCTTGACGCTGTTGCGCATGTAGTTGATGCCGTTCGCCAGCGGCTGCGAGTACGGATACCGGGTAGTGGTGGTGTACGCGTCAATCATCCACACCAGCTTTCCGTCGTTCGTCACCACCATGAACGGATCCTGGTCAAACACGAGGAACGGCAGCGCCAATTGCGCCCGCTCGATGACGTCGCGGTGGAACAGGATGCGCGTCTCGGGCGTGAGGTCGCTGGACAGCATGATGTTGATCGCGCCGAACCGGAACGCGAACAACAGGCGCCGCCAGAACGAACCGACGCTGACGCCAGCGCCGCCGTCGTACGTCGAGTACACCGCGGCCTCGCCCTCGCCCGACGGATAGTCGAATTCCTTCTGCTTGGTGGGCGCGAGCACGTACTCATTGGACAGTTCGCCGAAGTAGATCTGCGGGCGCTTGATCTGAATGCTGGGGACGGACGACGACGGCGGCAGGTCCTTCACGAGCAGGACGGGCAGGCCTTCGGCCGTCACCTGATTCGACGGTCCCATGGCGACGCCCATGCCGTGCGTGTACGTGAGGTGCTCGTTCACGAACGTGCGCGTCGGCAGCGACGCCGTGTTCAGCTCGCGCGGCGCCAGCAACACCTGGCGCAGTTCGCCGTTGATCAAGTAGCGGTCGTCGTCCACGGACACGAAGTCGTAGTACGTGCGGATGGACTGGATCTGTCCGTACGTCTGGAGCAGCGGCTCGCGGTCCCACAGGCGCACGTTCTTGATGGTCACCTGGTTGTTCTGCACGTCACGCATCGTGAGCGGTTTTTCGGCCGTGAACTCGCGGCGTTCGACGCCATGGATGCCCCACGCCGCGCGCGTCGCGCTGATGTGGTTGGCGATCTGCGGCGTCTCGCGTGCCAGCTCGTTGGGTTGCACCACCAGCCGCTGGTAGATGCCGGGGATCAGCCCCCCGAACACGAACCCGGCGCCGATGGCGCCGCCGATGGCGATCACGCCGCCACGCACGAGGCGGCCGCGCCGCGCATACACCAGCAGGGTCACGGCGGCCGCCACCAGCACCGCCGCGTACAGGCGCATGAGCGGCAGCTGGATGTTGAGGTCGGTGTAGGTGGCGCCGAACAACACCTGATGTCTGCCCAGCAGCAGTTCCGGCACGCTGACGAGGAGTTGGCGCACGGCGGCGCTCGCCAGGAGCGCGGCGCCGAGCACTGCGAGGTGTGTCTGCGCGCGGGGCGTCACGAACACGCGCCATGGCTGGCCCCGTGTGCCGGGCGCGATGCCGACGTCCGCGCGGGCAACGTAGATGGCGGCGCCCATGATGAGCGCCAGCCAGCCGACGGCGAGCGTGAACGCCAGCACGTTCTGCAGCATCGGAATGGTGAAGACGTAGTACGCCACGTCCCGCCCGAAGACTGGATCGGTGACGCCGAACGGCGTGCGGTAGAAGAACTGCGCCAAGTCGCGCCACGTGCCGGCAGACGCCATGGCAATGATCAGCGACACGAAGATCGCGACCAAAGGCGCGAGCCAGGTAGCCATGCGCTCGAGGAGCACCGTGGGCCCTTCACTGGCCCACTGCGACGCGTCCCTGATGTGCAGGTTGCGCGTCGCCACACCGCGCAGTGCAATGCGGGCGTTCACGTACAGCAGGACGAACGCGCTAATGCCGGCCGCCAATCCCAGCGTCCACTGCGCCGCGATCATGGTGAGGAACACTCGCTCGAACCCGACATCGCGATACCAGAGCCAGTCGGCCAGTCGGCTGGCGATTGCCGGCGCGATGAACAGGAACAGAACGACGCCGACGATGACGCGGCGAAACGTTCCGACCTGCCGGGGCGAGATGGGGAGGCGCGGCGTGGTCATGGCTTTTTGGAGTCAGGGTCAGTGATACGGTAGAGCAGTTCCTTTCCGCGGATCATGCCGAATTCCTCGCGCGCGATCCGTTCCTGCGTTTTGGGGTCGTTCAGGACCTTGAGCTTGTAGGCGTTCAGCGAGTCGACGAGGCGCGTGAGCGAATCGATCGAATGTTGCAGTTCGGCGCGGCGCTGGCGCTGCCGCAGCAGGTCCAGGCTGCTGTACTCCCCGCCCTGCACCGCAAACCACGCGGCGGCGATGCCGCCCACAATCAGCAGCACGCGGACCACCCGAGCACGCGCGGGCGACGCCGCCATCTAGATCCCGTAAATGGCGCCGCCCGGGAACTCCGCGGCGCCGCCCAGCTGCTCTTCGATGCGGAGCAACTGGTTGTACTTGGCCACGCGATCCGTGCGGCTGGCGGAGCCCGTCTTGATCTGGCCGGCGCCGCATCCGACGGCGAGGTCGGCGATGAACGTGTCCTCGGTCTCACCGGACCGATGCGAGATGACCGAGAGGAAACCGGCCGCGCGCGCCATGTCGATCGCTTCGAGCGTCTCGGTCAGCGTACCGATCTGGTTCACCTTGATCAGAATCGCATTGGCGATGCCCTCCGAGATACCGCGTGCGAGACGCTCGGTGTTCGTGACAAAGAGATCGTCTCCCACAAGCTGACACCGCTCGCCCAGCGCCTGGGTGAGCTTGGCCCAGCCGTCCCAATCGTCCTCCTGGAGGCCGTCTTCGATCGACACGATCGGATACTCCTCGAGCCAACCCTGGTACAGCTCAACCATGCCGGCCGACGTCCTGGTGCCCGCGCCGCTCTTCTTGAACGTGTATTTGCCGTCCTTGTAGAGTTCGCTGGCCGCACAGTCCAGCGCCAACGCGATCTCCTGGCCCGCTTTGTATCCGGCGGCGTCGATCGCTTCGAGGATGACCTTGATGGCTTCTTCGTCGTTCTTGAGGTCCGGCGCGAAGCCGCCCTCGTCGCCGACGCCAGTCGCGAGCTTGCGCTTGACCAGCACCTTCTTGAGCGCGTGGAAGACCTCCGCACCCATACGGAGCGCCTCACCGAATGACTCGGCGCCCACGGGCACGATCATGAACTCCTGAAAATCCACCGTGTTCGTGGAGTGCGCCCCGCCGTTGAGGATGTTCATCATCGGCACGGGCATTACGCGGGCCATCGGTCCGCCGAGGTAGCGGTACAACGGCATGTCGCGCACCATGGCGCCCGCGCGCGCCGACGCCATCGACACGGCGAGGATGGCATTGGCCCCGAGATTGGATTTGTTGGGCGTGCCGTCGAGCTCGATCATCGCGGCATCGACACCCATTTGGTCGGTGGGATCCAGGCCGCGCAGGGCCGGCGCAATCGTCTCCTCGATGTTTCGCACTGCCTGCCGGACACCCTTGCCCAGGTAGCGTCCTTTGTCGCCGTCGCGCAACTCCACAGCCTCGTGTTCACCGGTGCTGGCGCCACTCGGAACCGCGGCGCGGGCCATCATGCCGTTGGAGAGGTGGAGATCAGCCTCGACAGTCGGATTTCCGCGGGAATCCAGAATCTCGCGGGCGTGGATGGATTCGATCAGGACGGCCATTTGTGTGCTGGAAAGTTGTACTCGGCCGGGCCATTGGCCGTACGCGGCCGAGAACAATCTACTCCTTGCGCTCCCCTTCGGGCGCGACCGCGTATTCCGCCGTGTGCACTCCGTACAGGCTCTCCATGGCCTCGGCCATTCGGGCGTGCACTTGCTCCATGAGCGCGGTGCGGTCGTCGTACGAACGACCACGCGTCTCCACCGCCTCAAGAAAGTGGATGTGCACGGTGCCGCCGCGAACGAGGAACGAGCCCTTCGCCATCACCTCGCGCGTCCCGTACAACAGCGTCGGGATGATCGCCGCCTCCGACGCAATCGCCAGGACGAACGGGCCCTTCTTGAACGGGCGCAGGTGGTAGTCCTTGCCGCGCGTTCCCTCCGGACAGATGACCACCGATCGACCGCGTCGCACATCCTTCGCGGCCACCTTGTACCACTCGAACGCTGACTTCCGGTTGTCGCGATCGATGAAAATGATGCCGGCGGCCCTGGCCGCCTGCGCGAACAACGGAATGCGGCTCAGCTCCGCCTTGGCAATCCAGGTGTTGCGCGGGATCACGGCGGCCAGCGCGAAGATGTCGTACCAGCTCACGTGATTGGCCATGTACACCATGCCTTCGGTCTGCGACATCCGCTCCGCGTTGTGGACGACGAGCGTCACGCCGGACCACCGCAGGATGTTGCGGCACCACGCGTGCATGCACTTCTGGTAGATGCCGCCGGGCCGTTCCTCAATACCGAGGAGGCCAGCCACCAGGACAACAGGACCGAGCGTCGCCGTGAAGACGATGATGCCGAGCAGTGCCAGGGGCGTGCGCATCAGCGCGAAAAGTGATCGTGGCCCCGACGAGCGGCAACGCGCCGAGCGCCCACGAGGCGAACCCGCGCCGGCCCTTCCACCACGCGGCCGATGACGGTGAGATCCAGGCCGAACAACTTTCGGAATTCGGCATCGGCAATGGGGACGCGGCTGGCCAGCAACAGCTCGTAGTCTTCGCCGCCTGACAGGGCGTCCTTGATCGTCGCCCCCGCGTGGATCGGCACTCGCTCCGGATCGAGCTCGATGCCGGCCGCGCTGGCCGCCGCCATATGCCCGGCGTCTGCCATCAGCCCATCAGAGACATCGATGGCCGCCACGGCGCCGCGCGCCGCCAGCCAGCGCGCCTCAGCAATGCGGGCCACGGGTCGCGCAAATCGCGCGCGCAGCTCCCTGCCGGGCTTCTTCCCTGCCTTGAGCGCACGAATCGCAGCCGCCGGGCCGCCCAGCGTGCCCGTGACGTACAGGAAGTCGCCGGGGCGCGCACCAGCCCGTGTCAGTGGCGCATACACATGTCCCAGCACGGTGGTCGTGATCCCGAACACGTCGGTACGCGACAAGTTGCCGCCGACAATGACGGTGCCGGCGTCCTTCACCGCGTCACCGATACCGTCGGCAATGCCGTTCAGGCTGGCGCGCGCTGAAGACGGCAGCTGCAATGACACGAGCACCCCCAGCGGCTTGGCACCCATAGCGGCGAGGTCGCTCAGCGCCGTCGTCACCGCGCGGCAACCGATTTCACGAGGCGTGAGCCAGCGACGCCTGAAGTGAATGCCTTCGATCGCCGAGTCCGTGCTGGCCACGAGCTGCTCGCCGCGCGGCACCGTGAGCAGCGCCGCGTCGTCGCCGATGCCGCGCGCCAGCGCGCCCCAGCGACGGCGCAGGGTGTCGACGATCGCGAACTCCGCGCCAGGTCCCAGCGCGGTGTGCGACTTGCCGGGAGGCATGCTCAAGCCGGCGGCATGATGTCAGGCAACTCCAGCAAGACGGGGGCCCGCGTCGGCGTCGATTGCACGGTCCACGCGCGAGGCAACTGTGCCAGCACGTGGGCCAACGCAAAACCCCGCACGCCGCGCTGGCGCCGGTGCACGAGCCACGCCGCGCGTCCATGCACCCACGCGGCACACGCGGCGGCGGCCATGGGATCCTGGATCTGTGCGAGCAGTGTGCCCACCATGCCGGCCAGCAGGTCACCGCTCCCGGCGGCGGCCAGGAGCGGCGTGCCACTGGCGGCGACCAGACGCTCACCCGATCCCGACGAGATCACCGTGGGCTGGCCCTTGAGCAAAACGGTCGCACGCGTGTGGCGAGCGAGGGGCACAGCCACGTCGAATCGATGTGCAAGCACATCGTCCACCGAATGGCCCGTGAGGCGCGCGAACTCCACCGGATGCGGTGTGAGCACCGCAGGACGGCCGTTGAGCAAGCCCGCGATCGCGTTCACATCGGCGCCGAAGACGTTGAGGGCATCGGCGTCGAGCACGACGGGGCCCGTCCACGCCCGCAGCACCCGCTCGACAAGCTCCCGCTGCGCGCCACCGTGTCCCAGTCCGGGGCCGATGACGACAACGTCGGCCCAATGGGTGATCTCGCGCGTCACGTCGTCCGCGCCCGCCGGCCACACCGCCGTGAGCGACTGCGGCTCGGCTTCACGCACGCTGTTCAGGGCGTCGCGTGACACGACCGCTTTCACCATGCCGACGCCGCTGCGCCACGCCGCCTGCGCCGCCAGAATGACCGCGCCGCTCATCCCCGCGCCGCCGCCGACGATGGCGATCTTCCGCCGCGTGCCCTTGTGGGCGTCGACGGAAATCTCGGGCACGTGCCGCGCGACCCACGATCGATCCACGAGTTGCGGGTTGGTACTGGCCGCGGCGATGCCACCGATCCCGATGTCGAGGACGACGATGCGTCCGCACGAAGCGCGCGCCAGGAGGTGGCCGCGCTTGATCGTGCCGTAGGTCAGCGTCAACGACGCGCGCGCCGCGCCGAATGCCTGTCCGCTGGAAGCATCGAGGCCCGATGGAAGGTCGAGTGCAACGAGCTCGGCGCCCCGCTCGCGCATGGAGCGAAGCCCCACCACGGCCGCGCCCACGGCACCGCGCGGCGCACCACTCGATCCGGTGCCGAGCAGCCCGTCGACGACGACGCCTTCGCCGCGATACGTGTCGCCGGCGCCCAGCGCGGTGGCGTCGGCCGGCACACGCTCCACCGCGAGGGCCGCCATGGCGCGCTCCGCCTTGGTATCGTCTGTCGCAGCCGCTACCGGCTCGCACACTCGCACACGCACTCCGGTCGCGGCCAGCGCCCCGGCGACCACCCACGCATCGCCGCCATTGTTCCCGGGACCGGCAAAGATCAGCGCGCCGGCGCGCAAGCGATCGCCGAACCGCAGCGCGATTTCAGTGGCGGACGCGGCGCCTGCCCGTTGCATGAGTGCGCGCGACGGTGTGCCGGCGGCGATCGCGCCGTGGTCGAGCGTCGCTGCTTCCGCGCTCGTGACGACGCGAATCAGCGGACGGGGACTCATCGGATTGTGGGTAGGCGCCGAGTGTCTAGTCGGCGGCTCCGATCCCGGCGCACCAGGGATAGTCGCGTTCGAACGCCTGATCGAACGCAAAGACATCCGCGAAGTCATCCGCTGAATCGTTCGGCTGACTCAGCAGCATGCCGAGATCCACGAGCGCGAATACCACTTGGCCGATGTCCCCCGTTGAGCGGATGCCCCAGTGCTCCAGCACCAGCCGCGACATGACGCCAAAGCGCTCGAGCGCAAGATCGCGGCAGCCCTGAGCCAATTCCTGCCCGGTGATGTGCCGACGCTCGGTGAGCCGCTGCTGGCAGTACTCCAGCGCGGCGAGCACGAACAGGTACGCGCGCTCGTCGTACCGCCGTTCCCGCAGGCGGATGCGGTCCATGATGCCATCGCGAAAGGCCAGCTCGGTCACGCCGTGATTATTACCTGTTGTTCGCGCGCGCGCCAGCCATTTCAGGCCGAAGAAGCCCCTTGTTTTCGGCCGACAGTCATGTAGTACACGGGGATTCCGAGAACGACGATGCCCAGGGTCGCCGCGGTTGCCATGCGACTGGACGGATCGATGAGCGCATTGGCCAGCAGGTAGATCGTCGAGAGCACGAAGAGCGCCGGCACGATCGGGTAGCCGGGCGTACGGAACGTCGGCTGGTAGTCCGCGCGACGGCGCAGGACAAACATCGCCGCCACCGCGACCGCGTAGAACGGGATGATCGCGGTCACAAAAACGTCCGCCAGTTGTTCGAAGGTGCGAATCAGCACGAACACGACCGCCAGGACGATGTTGAGCGCGATGGCGACGTGCGGCGTTCCGAACTTCTTGTGCACGCTCGCCACCGTGCGGAAGAACAGGCCGTCTTCGGCCATGGCGAAGAAGATCCGCGGCGAGGCGAAGAGTGACGCCGTGAGGCTGCCGAAGGTGGACAGCATGACGGTCAGGCCGACGAAGACAACGCCCGGCGTGCCCAACAGTCGCTGTGCCACATCCGCGGCGACGAGGCGCGCTTCACCCTGTCGCTCCGCGATGCCGTAGCGCATTTCGTCGATGGTCAACACAGACAGGTACGCGACGTTCGCCAGCAGGTAGATCGCGATGATGGCGATCGTTCCGACAATGAGCGCCCGCGGCAGGTTGCGCTGCGGATCCTTCACTTCACCGCCGACATAGCTCAGGTCGCCCCAGCCGTCGTACGCCCAGAGCACGCTCACCAGCGCCAACCCAAACGCGCTCGGCGAGAAGCTGCCCTCCGGCATCGCCGGCGTGAAGTGTCCACCCGTCTTCGGTAGGCCGATCGCCATCGCGAGCACGATGATGAACAGCAGGCCGCCGTATTTCGCGACGGTCGTGATGTTGATGGTGAGCGTTCCCCACTTCACGCCCAGGATGTTGACGATGCCAACCGCCACAATCGCGACGGCCGCGACGTAACGCGCGTACTCCGCGGGCAACACACCGGTGACGCGCAGGAAATACTCCGCGAACGTCATGGCGATGGCGCCCACAGCAGCCGCGCGAATCAGCGTGATCTCGGCCCACCCGAAAAGAAACGCCGGAAGGTTGCCGAACCCTTCTTTGATGTAGGCATACACACCGCCCGAGCGCGGAAAGATCGAACCCAGCTCCGCGAACGAGAGCGCGCCGCACAGCGCCAGTAACCCGCCCGCGACCCAGATCGCCGCCAGCGGCAGCGGTCCGGGCAGTTTCTCCGCGATCGCCGCGGGCGACCGAAAGATGCCGGACCCGATCGTGGTGCCGATGACGATCGCGATGGCGCTCCACAGGCCGATCTGCCGCTGGAGAGTCGGCTGGGCGGGTGCGGTCATGGGTTACCTCGAAGCGGCAACGCGCGCCGGATAGAGTGGGAACTCACCGGCAAGATCTCGCACCTCTAAACGCACGGCGCGAATGACGGCCTCGTCCGTGGGCGCCGACAACACACGATCGATGAAACCGGCGATGCGGAGCATCTCGCCCTCCTTCATGCCGCGCGTGGTGGCGGCGGGCGTGCCAATCCGGATACCGCTCGTCACGAACGGCGAGCGCGTCTCGTTTGGCACGGTGTTCTTGTTGACCGTGATGCCCGCGCGATCGAGCGTGACCTCGGCAAGCTTGCCCGTCAGTTCATCGCCTTTGTTGCGCAAGTCCACGAGCATGAGATGGTTGTCCGTGCCGCCGGAAACGACCTGGAACTTCTTCTCCATGAGGGCCGCCGCGAGCGCGCGCGCGTTGGCAATCACCTGCTTTGAATACGTCTTGAAGGACGGCTCGAGCGCTTCTTTGAACGCCACGGCCTTGGCGGCGATCACGTGTTCCAGCGGCCCGCCTTGGGAACCGGGGAACACGGCCTTGTCGAGCACCTTGGCATGCTGGGCCTTGCAAAGCACCAGGCCGCCACGCGGGCCACGCAACGTCTTGTGCGTGGTGGACGTGACCACATCGGCATGCGGCACGGGCGACGGATAGACCCCGGCGGCCACCAGGCCAGCGAAGTGGGCCATGTCCACCATGAAGATGGCGCCCACTTCCCGGGCGACATCAGCAAAGAACGGGAAGTCCACGACGCGCGAGTACGCGCTGTAGCCAGCGATGATCATCTTCGGCTTGTACTCGCGCGCTTTCTTGCGGACGTCGTCGTAGTCGATGAGGCCGTCCCTGGTGACACCGTACGAGACCGCCTTGTAGAGAATGCCCGAGAAGTTCACCGGCGAGCCGTGCGTCAGGTGGCCGCCGTTGGAGAGATCCATGCCGAGGAACGTTTCGCCCGGCTTCATGAACGCCATGAAGACCACCAGGTTCGCCGACGCGCCTGAGTGCGGCTGGACGTTGGCGTGGTCAGCGCCGAACAACTTCTTGGCGCGATCGATGGCGAGCTGCTCGACCTTATCCACGACTTCGCAGCCACCGTAGTAGCGCTTGCCCGGCAGGCCTTCGGCGTACTTGTTGGTGAGCGGCGAGCCCATCGCTTCAAGCACCGCGGGCGAGACGAAGTTTTCGCTGGCGATGAGTTCGAGCCCGTCGTTCTGACGGGTCGTCTCGTGCTCGATCAGCTCCGCGATTTCCGGGTCCGTCTCACGCAGGGCATTGCCCGGCGGGCATTGATCCCAGTCAGACCAATTCATGAGTCAGCTCTCGGCTGTCGGCTCTCGGCTTTCAGCGCTTCGGGGGGTCGTCCGGATCGATCTTGATGACGCGGCGCTCGTGGCGGCCGCCTTCGAATGGCGCGTCGAGCCATGCCTTGAGAATCTTCCTGGCATCGTCGTCCGACACGAAACGCGCCGGCAGGATCAGAACGTTGGAGTCATTGTGCGTGCGCGACAGCTCCGCGACCTCGGGCGTCCAGGACAGCGCCCCGCGGACGTGCGGGTATCGGTTGGCCACGTACGACATACCCAAACCTGTGCCACACAGCAGAATGCCGCGCTTGTGCTTGCCCTCGGAGATGTCCTTGGCCAGGGGATGCGCGTAGTCGGCGTAATCGGTGCTCTCAGAAGAGTTGGTGCCGAAATCCTTGACCGCGTAGCCCATTTTCCTGAGCTCCGCCTCCACGACCGCCTTCATCTCAAATCCGGCGTGGTCGGATGCGATCAGGATCTCTTCGGCCATTACTTGTTCGGCCATTGTGCCTGCGTGCGCACCAGCGATCCCACCGCGCGAATGCGCTGTTCCGCCAGGCGATCGGCCGCCTCGTACGTCGGAATCTTGTCGCCTTTGGCGATCGCGAAGACCTTGAGCACCGTGTCATAGATCTCGTCCGCCTTGCGCAACGCCCGCGCGGACGTCCATCCGGCCAACTCGCCGTAGACGTTGATGACGCCACCGGCGTTGGCGACGTAGTCCGGCGCGTACAGAATGCCCTTCTTCTCCAGCGCGTCGCCGTGCTTCTCCTCGAGCAACACGTTGTTGGCCGCGCCGGCCACGATCTCGACCTTGAGCTGCGGCAGCGTCTCGTCGTTGATGACGGCGCCCAGCGCGCACGGCGCGAAGATGTGCGCCTTTTGCCCGTAGATTTCGTCCGTCTTCACCGCCCTGGCGCCGAAATCCTTCACCGCGCGTTTCACGCGGTCGGCATCGATGTCCGTCACAACGAGCTTGGCGCCCGCTTCGTGCAGTTCCTTGGCCAGGTAGTAGCCGACGTGACCGCAGCCTTGCACCGCGACGACCTTGTTGGCGATGTCGTCCCTGCCCCAGCGCTCCTTGGCCGAAGCCTGGATCGCGCGGAACACGCCGTGCGCCGTGACCGGAGACGGGTCGCCCGAACGGCCGGCGAGGCCACTGACGCTCCTCGTCTCCATGTGGACGTAGTCCATGTCCGCGGTGCTCGTGCCAACGTCTTCCGCGGTGATGTAGCGCCCGCCAAGCGACTCGACAAAACGGCCGTGCGCGCGAAAGATCAGCTCGCGATCGGTGGTCTTGTTGTCGCCGATGATGACTGACTTGCCACCGCCGAGGTTGAGTCCCGCGACCGCGTTCTTGTAGGTCATTCCGCGCGCGAGGCGCAGCGCATCGACGATGGCTTCCTGGTCCGACGCGTACTTCCAGAAGCGAGTGCCCCCGAGGGCGGGACCGAGGACCGTGCTGTGGATCGCGATGATTCCGCGGTATCCGGCGGCGGGGTCATGGCACAGGACGATCTGCTCGTGGCCCATGCCGGCGATCGTGTCGAAAAGCTTCATTTTGTCAGGCGGTCTTGTTGGTAGTGGTGACTGGTGACTGCCGTGAGAAAGTTAGCGCGAGTGAGGTGAGCCGTCGTGCGAGTACAGCGCGCGAGCGATGACGATGCGCTGGATCTCGGAAGTACCTTCGTAGATCTCGGTGACCTTCGCGTCGCGGAACAGGCGTTCCACGGGATACTCCTTCACGTAGCCGTATCCGCCGAACAACTGGATCGCCTGCGTCGTCACCCACATCGCGGTCTCGCTCGCCATCAACTTGGCCATGGCGCTGAACTGCGCGATCTCCTGGCCGCGATCACGCGCCGTGGCCGCGGCGTGCAGCAGGGAACGTGATGCTGCCACGCGCATGGCCATGTCGGCCAGCCGGAACTGCACCGCCTGGAACTCCTTGATGGGCTTGCCGAATTGGCGTCGCTCCGCGGCGTAGTGCGACGCGTGCGTCAGCGCCGCCTGCGCGATGCCGACGGCTTGCGCGGCGATGCCGAGCCGGCCGGCGTCGAGGGACTGCATCGCGTAGATGAATCCCATGCCGGGAGCGCCGAGCATGTTGGCGTGCGGCACTCGGCAGTGGTCCAGACGGATCTGCACGGTGGGCGACGCGCGGAGGCCCATCTTGTCTTCCTTCTTGCCCACCGAGAACCCCGGACAGTCCGGCGTGACGACGAACGCGCTGATGCCGCGCGCGCCGCGGCGGTCGGACGGCCCATCCGTGCGCGCCATCGTGAGGATCACGTCTGCGTGCGAACCGCTGGAGACCCACGCCTTGGTGCCGTTCAGGATCCAGTGATCGCCGTCCCGCACAGCCTGCGTGCGCAGGGACGCGGCGTCCGATCCGCTGTCGGGCTCGGACAGCGCGAAAGCGCCGAGGAGTTCCCCGCGCGCCATCGGCTTGAGGAGGCGCTGCTTCTGCTCGTCGGTGCCCCAGCGGAGCAGCATCTGCGTGGGCAGCGAGTTGTGCACGCTCATGAGGACCGCGGTCGAGGCGTCGACGACGGCGATCTCCTCGAGAGCGATCAGGTAGGTCAACGTGTCGAGACCGAGGCCGTCGAATTGCTCCGGGATCATCATCCCGAGGAGGCCGGCGGCTGCGAGCTTGCCGACGAGAGAGGGCTCGAAGTGGGCGTCGCGGTCCCACTGGGCGACAAAGGGAGCCAGCTCGCGGGAGGCAAACTCCCTGGCGGCTGCCTGAACTTCCTTTTGTTCCTCGGTGAGCGGTGTGAGAGCCCATGCCATTCGTCAGGACTCCGAGTCTGGTTCTCTCACGTGGCGTAGCTGTAGAATCCTCGCCCCGCCTTCCGGCCCAGCCAGCCAGCGGCAACATGCTTTCTGAGCAGAGGGCAGGCGCGGTACTTCGGATCGCCAAGGCCGCTGTGCAGGACGTCGAGGATGGCGACACACGTATCGAGGCCAATGAAGTCGGCGAGTTGCAAGGGCCCCATCGGGTGGTTCATGCCGAGCTTCATCACCGTGTCGATCGCCTCCGCGGTGCCAACGCCTTCCATAAGGCAGTAGGCCGCCTCGTTGATCATCGGCATGAGGATCCGGTTGGCGATGAAACCCGGATAGTCATTGGCTTCCACTGGCGTCTTGCCGACTGCCTTGGCCAGCGCCACGGTGCGCCTGGCTGTCTCGTCGGACGTGGCCAGCCCACGAATGACTTCCACCAGCTGCATCACAGGCACCGGATTCATGAAGTGCATCCCGATCACCGCGTCCGGCCGCTTGGTCTGCGACGCGATGCTCGTGATCGAAATCGAACTCGTGTTCGTCGCGAGGATCGCGCCCGGGCTGGCCAGACGATCCAGGTCGCGAAAGATCCTGAACTTCGTGTCCTGGTGTTCGGTCACCGCTTCGACGATCAACACCGCGCCGGCGACGGCGTCCATTGAATCCGCCGTGGAGACGAGCGACAGGATGCGGTCTTTGTCGGCAGGAGACAGCACGGCCTTCTTCACCTGGCGATCCAGGTTCTTGCCGATCGTGTCCATCCCGCGCTTGAGCGCGTCGCCGGAAATGTCGATCATCGTCGCGGCGTACCCCGCCTGCGCGAACACGTGCGCGATGCCGTTGCCCATCTGCCCCGCGCCAAGCACTGCGATTTTTTCGCTCATGTTGGTAGCGTCTGTTGCGTGCGTTGGTGTCGAACGTACAGCCATGCCAGGCCGGCGAGCATGGCCGCCGCGGCAAACGCGCCGCCCTCCGGTCCCCACGGTCCCCCCGACGCCCAATCGGGTCCCGAGTCCACCGTCTGGTAGCCCGGGCGCGGCACCGGCACACCGCTCACCACGACGTGAAGTGGCACCGCCATTACCCAGTTCCACGCGAAGTGCGCCGACCATGCCGCATAGAGACTCTTCGTCGCCAGCA
>ERZ1292623.509-Hain-H51-01um-R1-509-length-42237-cov-8_pt1 | contig 25251 bp, 41 predicted proteins | sample MGYA00564398_ERZ1292623 | MGnify/ENA primary metagenome ERZ1292623 (study PRJEB36523, sample SAMEA6512633) | groundwater metagenome | collected 2019-01-07 | study: AquaDiva: Metagenomics assemblies of 32 groundwater samples | reverse complement strand
GGCGGCGTCCCGCCCAGGACGCCACTGCAAGTCACCAGGGAAATGTGGGGGGCCAAACCCCCCAAGCCTTCGCTCGGACAGCGCCTTTCCGACTTCAGTCGGACGCTTCAGGAGAAAACAACTGATAAGTTCGCGGGCATCAATGCCTTGGGTCCAGAAGCGGAACGCTACACGGCGCTGGTGGCGGGGGCGCCAGAGGCGGCGGTCGAACGCTCCCGTGAGGTGCTCGGGTCCGTTGGTCGAATCGCCGGGTCGGATGCCCGTGCGGTAGATGACTTTCTTCATCTTCAGCATATGGCGCACGTGGTGGAGGAGAAAGGCCCAGGACGGCTCATAGCAGGAGGCATCAAGGGGAAAAAGGACATTGCAGCCGCCTTTGGCGAGTTGGAGGACTCTTTGGGTCCTGAGCGGTTTGTTTCTGTGCGCCGGGCAGCCGAAGCGGTGCGTCAGCATTATGCGGACCTTCTTGACCGCAAAGTGGAAGCAGGACTCGTATCCGCGAAGGATGCCACAGTGCTTCGGCAGAAATATCCTTGGTATAACCCTATCGTTTACATCAAGGGGCTTGATGAGCAAGTTGTCGGTGTCGGCGGACGGGAGTTGTCCGTGACGCGCAGCGGCTTGAAACAGCTTTCCGATGTGGGCCTGGAAACGGCGCGGGAGCGGCCCCTGAACTCGCTTGGCCGTGCCACTTTGGAAAGTGAACTGTTCATTGCTCGGAATCTGGCGGCGAGAGCCATTATCCGCGACAGCCTGGCAAACCCAGAGATGGCCGGACAACTTCGCCGCGTCTCCGGGGTGCGACCAGTCGCGCAAGTGGAGGCAGAGACGATATTTCGCCGTCCGCAGGGAGAACTTCGTGGCACGATCTCCTTTATGGAGGACGGCAAGCGGGTGATCTACGATGTCCCGCAATGGCTGGAGAATGAGGCGAAACATCTGGCGCAGATGCCTCTTACCGACGTTGAGCGTGTCGGGCACTTTCTCAACGCTGTCCCGCGAATGGCGATAACGGGCAAAAACCCGATCTTCTTTGTGAGCAACTTCGCCATCGATACCCTGACGGCCTGGATGACAGAGGGCGCGAACCCGCTCCGTTCCTTTCGCCGTCTCGCCGTCAACCTACGGAACCTTAAACAAGGCGATCAGACCCTTCAAGAGATGCTCAAGAGCGGCGGGGGCTTTGGCGGCTATTCGGGGCGGCTCCCAGAACAGCTTGCGGAGGACATCCGAAAGAGTGGCAACGCCGCCATTCTCACCCCGAAGGACCTGCGGGCCTTCAACCCCCTAACCATTCTGGGAGACGTAGGCCGGGCCGTCGAGCAAGCGCCGCGTTCGGCGGTCTACGAACTGGCGCTGCAACGAGGGCTTTCCCCCGCCGAGGCAGCCCTGGCCGCCCGGCGGGCCACGGTGGACTTCGCACGGTCTGGCACGGCCATCAAGCAGCTCAATGCGCTCTTTCTCTATCTCAACGCAGGCGTCCAGGGCACGATGATCCCCCTGCGCGCCATGAAGGATAGCGTGGCGTCGCGATGGCGCGTCGGCGGCTTGATGGCGGCCACGGCCGGCGTCTATGCCTGGAACCGGCAGTTCGAGGAGTTCAAGGATGTGCCTGGATGGGCGAAGTACAACTCGCTCATTATCATGCTGCCGTCGAACGAGTACGACGCCCAGGGCCGGAAAAAGCCGAGGTATGTCAGTCTCATCCCGAACATGCGCGAGTGGGGGGCATTTACCGGTGTTGTCTCGTACGTGCTCGGGCGGCTCGACGAGGAATCGCCGGAAGATGCGATGGACTTCATCCGCACGATTGGGGCGAACCTGAACCCCCTCTCTCGCTTTACAGGCCAGGGTGGGCTCCCGGTCCCAACGCAAATAGGGGAGACGCTGACGGAAATGATGCTCAACCGCGATATGTTCCGTGATCGCCCCATCGTGTCGCCGGAATTGGTGGGCCTGCCGCTGGAGGAACAGTACGATAACCGCACCACGGGAGCGGCGCGTGTCCTCGGGCCGGTCATTGGCTGGTCCCCGCTTAAACTCCAACACCTGTTCGATGGAGTGCTCGGCGGCTTGGGCCGCTCCGCCATTTCCGGCGTGGACTACGCCATGAGCAAGGTTGCGCCGGATATGCCATCGGTCGAGGCGCAGGCCGCTCTCGATGCCCTCGACAGCCTCAAGCCGCCTCTGGTCGCTCCTGATCGGGTGGCCCTGGAGCGGCAGGGAGTCCTGGCCGGTCTGAGCCCAGAAATACGCAAAGAGGTGCTGGACTACGAACGGAGGCAGCCGCCGGGGCTGCCGGTCGTCTCTGAACTACAGCGCAAGGTGCTCCGCGAGCAGGGCGGGCAGCTTTTCCGGACGGGGCAGCGGGCGGCGGAACGCGAGACGGGGCTATCGGCGAAGCAAACAGCCGAGGTGAGCAGGGCTATCGGCAGGGTTTTTGACGAGCTTGATGTGAAGCAGAAACTCTCCGACGAAGGCTTCACATCCGGGAGCCTCAATGGACAGCCGTACACGGGCGAGATGTGGCGCAAGGACCACGCCGAGTACGGGAAGTTGTATCGCGGGGCGCTTCTGGCCCTGGGCATCCTGTATCCTGGGTCGGCGCAAACGCAAGGCGGCGCTGTGTGGGACGAGTACCGGAACGTCGTCTACACTCTGGCGGGGACAATCCAGGATAGGCGCTCCAGGGGGCAGACGCTTCTGGCGGCGTATCGGGCCATCCAGCCGGAAGGCCCCACGCCCGAGACTACCGACTGGGACGCCTACGACAGCCGCCTCACGAGTTTCCTTGACGGCCTTCCAAAGGCAGACCAGGCGTTGTTGGAGGAGTGGCGGCGGGCGAGCATGACGCCGGTCGAACGCGAGTACGACAAGGTAAGCGTCCTCTTACGGAAGAGCGGCTATTGGCAACTGCATCGAACGCTGCCCGTTTACCAGTCGAGTGTGGTCGTAGCCAAGGATTACGAAGGCTGGCTCAAAGCCAAGGACAACCCCGCTACGCTTCAAGCCTGGGAAGCGGAGGACCCCAACCCGCGAAGGCTGCTTTGGATGAAGGAACTCTACCGGCAGGCCCAGGACGCGAAAGAGAAGTTGCGCGAGGCTGCCCCCGACCTGGACGCGGGACTCGTTCGCTTCTACGGCCTTGTCCCCAGGACGCCGCGAGGCCAGGCCGTGGACTACCAGCGGGGGTACGGGTTGGCGGCTTTGCTAACCCGGCCTGGGACACGCCTACCAGCACAAGCACGTCAGGCGTTGATAGCGAAGGGTTTTAGTACCATGCAGGCCATCGCGCAAGCTGATGATAGGACGCTGCGAAGGATCACCGGAGTGGGGAAACTGCCCTTGCAAGCTCAGATGATTCTTGCCGAGACTGGGGTGGGTAAGTGACCGTTCTGGTGAAGTCCAGCGTCTCACTCCGATGCGCGGGTCCGCACTGCGGTATTGGCCTTCTGTGGGACTCGCAAGGGAGGCCGACAGGTTTTCTCAAAGAGGGTCACGTCATCCAACCAGCAGCAGGTAGCTCGATCATATGCCGTCGCTGCGGCACGGTGAATACGGTGGCTTGACAAGGCACCCAGGCGTGTAGTAGGTTATTTCTAAGTAAAGAGCGGAAGGGCGGGAAGCCCGTTTTTGGCGCGGAAGCGCTACGAACGGGCTTCTTTTCGTTTCAGCCACTCTCCGAGGCTTGCCGAAAGCAGGCGACTCAGGAGGGCGAGGCCAGGAGGTAGAGACATGACAACCGAGCGGATGGACAGGTCAGCAACGCAGGCGGCTCCGGCTCCGAAGCCAGAGGTGGCCCCGGTCCAGGAGGCCCCGAAGCTGTCGCGCTTCCGGGACTTCATGGCGGGGGCTTCTGATGCGGACAAGTTGGAACTTGGGGCCTACGCGAAGCAACTCTCCGAGCCGGATATCCAGAAGATCAAGCAGGGTCATGATGTGGCTCTTTCACTCGCCAAAAGCAAGGGCTGGGAGAAGGTCGCCCAAGAGGAGAAGGATGCCATTCGAGACGAAAAGATAGCTTTTCTTGTTCAGGATAAAGGCTACCCCGCAGATCTCTTTGAGGGTGACGAGGACGGGAACCCCATCAACCTGGAGAGAGTCAACCAGCGGAAAGCCGACTACGATAGGGTGCTCAGGGCCGTCAACGCCCGCAACGGCAAACCCGGCGCAGCCCCTACCGAAGCAAAGCCCGAAGACGACTTGCTTACGCGCATCGCCCAGCTTGAAGCGACCATCGCCAAAGGCAGCGGCACGGCGACGGCGAACCTGCCGCCCACAGGCGGCGGGGGCGCAGCTGGGTCCCGGACTATGGCTAGCTTGGCCGACGGAGAGTGGGACCCCAAAGAGGCCGACCGGATGCTCCGGAATATCGGCCTACGGTCCTGAATTGGAAGGATTATCGAAGTATTGTCTGTACGGACTAGACAGAAGGACGGTGTGCCATTCCTGGTGAAACGACTACTACGGCGCTCAATGATTCGCTTCCAACTATGCGTTTTGGTGCGCGGTTGGTCATGGAACAGAAGGGACGGATGCGCGACACGGTGGATCGTGTCGTGCTGCCAAAGAGCCAGGGCAACGCCTGGTCTGAGGTCAGCTTTGCGACTCTGACGGCCTCAGCTGTTACGGAAACAACCGACAACATCGATAGTCCAGAGCAACTATCCGATGCCCTCATCACCATTACGCCATCGGATAATGGCATTCATACCCTCTACACGGATCGTGTGGCGGATCGCGTGGTTACTCAGTCAGCCTCCATCGTTCGCAGTGGTGTCCTGGGCATGAACGCGATTCTCCGTAAAGAGGATTTGGATGGCATTGTTCAAGGCCGAGCTTCGACTACCGATATGGGCACTGCTGGAAACCCGCTTACTTCGACCCTGGTACGGCACAGCAAGTACCGCATCAGCTCTAACGTAACGGAGCCGAATGCCGATGGCCCCTTCCATATGCAGCATCACGGCTTTGTCCTTGCGGATATCGACGATGAGCTGAGCGCCCCCTTGGGAACCTACGAGATCACCGCTGGCTTGTCTGCCGATGTAATTACGAACTCCTACACCAAAGCTCCCCGAATGCTCGGCGGCGTCAACGTGTGGGAGAACGGTAACATGACCATCGATGCCTCGGACGATTCCGAGGGCTTCACCTACGCCAAGGATGGCATCATCCTTGTCGAGGGGCGCGGCATTCGCACAGAGGTCCTGCGCCGCCCCAACATCGGCGGTGGCGCTACCAGCGTTTTCGCTTACTACGAGTATGCGTGGGGCTTCAGAAGCTCAGGAAACTGGTCATTTTCGATCACGGCTGACGCCCTAGCCCCGGCATGATAGCGTTTGCATAGGATAGAGAAGGATGTTTAGCACCGGACTAGCCCCCCGGAAAGGATACGGGCTAGAAGGGAAAGACGATGGCAAGAGGAACGTATGCAGAGATCAAGGTCTTCGAGGATTTTCTGCACTTCGAGGACAACATTGCGGCCACGGGCCTTGCCACAGCGATTGTATGGGGCACCGGCTATGTCAGCGTGGGCGATCTGGGCTTCGTCTCCGTCAATGAAGGCTCACTAGCCTGGACGATTGATGAGCCAGGGGGCATTTTGGCCATTACTACCGACGTTGGGGACGACGACAACGCCGTTCTCATCGCCGGGCGTTTCCAGCCTGGGGCGGATGGCGTTGGAGGCGGTGGGTGCGAAACTGAATCGCGGGTCAAGCATAACACGACGGGCGCGGTGCAGTTGGCGGTTTGGTGTGGCTTCTCGGAGACGATGGCTTTTGATACTCCGGTCATGCCATCCGAGTTTGCCACCGCGACCATGACGTACAACGGCACCGGCGGCATGATCGGAGCCATGATTGATCCGGATGCCACTACCGACGACTGGCGGGCTTTCATAGGTGACGCTGCCGCTGGCGGAACTGGCTCGGGCGCAACTGGGGTTCGAGCCAATGAGACGATCACCGCCGACGAGTGGTACGTGGTCCGCACAGAGGCGGATCAGGCGGGAACTGGAAGGGTTTACGTTGGGCACAAGGGAGTCGCTCTCGATCTGATCGGCGACTTCACGACAGCGGGCATCACCGGCACCGACCAGCAGTACGCCATCTGCATGTGCGAAAACCGCTCGGCTGCCGCGAAGGTCCTCGAAGTGGACTACGTAAGTTCTAGGGGCTGGCGGGATTGGCGGAATGCGTGAGCATAGGGGCATAGTATGCCGCTTCAGGTCATTCGCAAGGCGGAACGGTATCCGAACGGGCGAATTGCGGGGGCCTCGCCGCCGCAGCTGATCCCTAAGGTGTTGCGGATGCTCTCCGTTGCGGAGCAGGCCAAGATGCTCGTGATCCAGGCCAAGAGAGAGGCTGTGCAGCGGGAGTCGATAGAGTTCCTGGCGGGCCTGGGGCTCGACCCCAGAGGGCAGTACGTGTTCCACAAGACGGGGGCGGTGACCGAACGTGGGAGATATCGTCCGCGCTACTAACGTTGTGCATGGCCGCGAGCCGTGCTTCGAGTTGGCCGAGGTCAACAAGGTGTTGCCCATTCCAGGAGACGGCTTGCGGCGCATGCAGGTGATTCGTGTTGTGAGGAACGACCAACTCTGGGAGTATCGGCGCGATATGGGATCGGCAAAAAACTTCAAGGCTGAGGAGTTCATCTTCCCTGGGGCTGTGCCTTTGGGAAATGGGCGTTTCGATGTGCTGGAGACCGTGGAGAGGCTTCAGGGCGCAGCGGACGACTATCGGGCCAAGTATGATATGCCGACACCAAGGAGTGCTCCGCCAACGGATTTTGTGAAGGGATTCGAGGAGTTTGCAACACGACGCCGCGATGCTCGTAAAGGACGGCGGACTTTCGTAGTGAGCGGAGGGAGACGGAATGGTCACAACGCCATTAGTCGATAAGGTCAACCAGGGTGGTACGCTCGACACTGATGATCTCGCCCTCCTGAAGGCCTTGACGGAGATGAATGCGGCGCCTGAGCCCCAGCCGGAGGATACGGTTATCCGCGCCGGAGATGCCGCCAAGGACATCGCGCCCATGGTTCGCACCAAGGCGACCAGTGCAGGCTACGTCTTCTTACGGCGCAACTCCGATGGAAAGCTGGTCTCCATCAACAAAAACCAACTCCTTGAGCGGCTGAAACAGAAACTCGATGACGGTCGCCCTGCGTGGTTGTCGCCAACAGTGCCACACCCAGGGCCTTTCATCGGCACCGAGAAATGCCTGCTCCACCCGGAGCATCCTGATTATCTTGCCACCTACAAGGCTATGGGCCTTATGTCATGCGGCGCTAAAAGCGCCCAACCGCCAAAGGCGAACATGGCGAATAAAGAGGCGGTTTTTCTCCATATGGAGAAGAAACACAAAGCCTCTTGGCAGATGATCCAGCGGATGGAGCAGCGGATTCGAGAGGACCGCCGAGACACGGCACAAATCCAGATGGCAGAAGCTCTGAGCGTAGCGTTGAAACCAGCCGCTCCTGTCTCAGCCACGAAAGTACCAGCCAAGGCTTTTACGCGAGTATGCGAGGTCTGCCAAGAGGTCTTCTCTGCTGGAGCGGCGGTGGCAGCAATGAACAAGCTCCGAAGACATACGAAACAGGTGCACCCAGGGTAAGCCTGCGTAAAAGACATGGCGGGGAAGGGCACAGTCACCAACCCCGCCCCAAATGCCATGCCGTAAGGAGGCAATATGGCGAATGTATCTCCTACCCGCAAAGGTTTAGTCCGCGATGCCCAGGCGGGGCTGCTGGGTCTGGTCTACACAGGGGCCTTGCCGGGCGCAGTGGCTCTGGCGGCCAATACAGCCCTTGGGGGTATCTTCCTCGGCACTCCCGTCATTCCGGCCCTGGCTGTTGATACCATCGTTATCTCTAACCTCGTGGCAGATGGCGATCTCGCACTCGTTACGCAGACCGGCGGCAACTCGCAGGTGTGGCTGAGGGCTGACGCCTCTGCTGGAACCCTCGACCTGTTTGGTGCAGGCACCCTGGTAGGGGTGATCTCAGCGACCGTCATTGAGGTTGAGGACAACGTTATCCTTGCCCTTGGTAACGATCAAGACATTGCCATGGTGGAGCGCAGCACTACCTTGGCGGCAAATACGGCTCTGACAGGTGTCCTTGTGGGGACGCCTGTCTCGGCTGCAACCCCGGCCAACTCGCTCTTGATCTCCAACATCACCGCAGATGGCGACATCGCGATCTTCACTGTGAACGCAGCGGGAGCCAACAGTATCGAGGGTTTGCGGTTTGACGCCTCGGCTGGTCTGACAGTGTTCAACGAGGCGGGCTCCGATGTGGACTTCCGAATCGAGGCGGACACCAATGCGAACATCTTCAACATCGATGCAGGCATACATGCCGGTGTGGGCATTGTCGGTATAGGCCAGGGAGCGGATGGGGCTGCGGGTCTCAGGGTTGGCAGCCCGGCGCGAACCCTTATCGCCAACAACTCATTTGCCATCATGGATACGCTGGCCGCCGGCGGGACTGGTATCACCGTTCCGACTGGCACAGCAGGTTACGTGACAAGCCTGAACCTGACAGAGCCAAACATCACCGCGACAGGCACGGTCACGGAGGCGTCCACACTGCGGATCGAGTCCGCTCCTACGGAAGGAACCCGGAACTTCGGGTTTGACAGCCAGGCGGGGTTGAACCGGCTTGTCGGCAACTTGGTGCTGAGCGCCAGTACGACAGCGCCCCAGCATTCGACGGCTGGGACGAGAACATTGAGTTTTGAGGATGGAACAGATCCTGCCGGAGCAGCTACCAACACATCAAGCATCTTTGCAACAGCGACCGTCCTTCAAAAGATCAATGCCGCAGGAACCGTAAGCGCCATTGAGACCTAGGAAGGAAGCATATGACTACAGAACAGAAAGAGGTTTCCCGTCTTTCTTTAGCTGTCCTAGAAGCGCTAGCCATTGCGGGGCTTCCCGAGGCGCACTGGATATACGGGGATGACCTCTGTGACTGTGAGTTCCCCCGTATCGGTCACTGGAGTAACCCGTACACTGCTCGAACGCTTCGGGTTCGCCTGTGCTGCATCTGGGCTGAGGTTTACAAGCAATATCCCCAATTTGTCCAGGAGATACCCGCGTCATATGATTCAAACCGCCACCAATGGCAGCCCACCCCAGAGCCATGGGATTCCGAGGACATGAAAATGCCGGTGTTTCTCTGGTTCCGGCAGTTGGCTGCGAAGACCGGCCTACCACTTTCCGAGATTCGGAAACGCTATGCTGACCGACTAGATGAAAGGCCAAAGAAGGTCAAGCGCGGCATGGGAAGGCCGCAACCGACAGAGGAGGAAGTGAAAGTGGCGCACATGGAGCGACTGAGGCTCGGTGGCTGGTTATGACCAATCAGGAGAATCATCAGCGGGTGATCGATGAGGTTCGCCAACTTGTGCCAGACGTGGGGTCAGTTGAGATCGAGCCGCCAGCCCACATCATGGTTGCCATCGCTGCCGAGAGGCGCTGGGCCTTGAGGAACGAGGCGGCATTGGCAGCCATGAACCTCAAACTAGCTCGCAAGCGTCAGTCCTATCGAGAGACCAAGGCTTTCGGAGAGGTCATAGATCGCTGCGTTAAAGACATGGCTGAGATCGACCGCGAGTTCCCGGAGGCGAAGCACCGGATGGCCCTGATGGACGAGGCTCGGCGTAGCCAAATGGAACAGGAAACGAGTGCGTTGACTGAAGGGTCCTGACGGGAGGCGACTAGGTGCCAAAACAGATTGTTGATGCCCCCATTCGGGAGCAGCGGGGTGATAATGCCTTAACAGTGCCTGCCAGCACTGGAACCCCACTCTGTGTGAACTTCCGGCAAAGTTTTCGTGAAGTGCTGATCTCCTTCCCCTCAACAGCGGCGGTACGAATGGGCTTTACGCCTATGGTGCTGGATGCCTACTTCTTCGATGAGTCCGCCACAGGCGTCTTAGAGTGGATTCGCCTCACCACGCTCGGTGCGCCGAACCAGCCCTCCATGGTTGACCGAGAGGCTATCGACCATCCACAGGTCACAAGCACGACGTATCTGGATTCTATGACCACGAGCGATTTCATTTACGTCTGCTTCAGCCGTCCTAGCGGCGGGGTTTATTTCGATGTGGTCAATGCCAATGCCAATGCTGCTACTGCCTCAGCAGGTTATATAGCTGAGAGTGATGTCAACGCCTTCACCGCCCTGACTATTGCCACCGACGGCACAGCCTCTGGCGGGGCGACCCTTGCTGTAGATGGCGCTATGACCTGGACAACTCCCACAGACTGGCGACGGACCAGTCTACGGGCCCTTCTGGGTGGCACGACTGCCCCTGAACTGGTCGGCTACTGGTGCCGTATTAGCGTGAGCGCTGGCTTGGATGCGGCGACCTCGATCCAACAGATTGTGGGCGTCGCCGCCGCCGTCTCAGAACGTGGGACTTACAAGTTGAGCGTGGAATACTCTTTGCGGGTTGACGAGAGTTATAGCGGGGGCCTTGACTTCCTGTCTACTGGAGCGGCCACAACCGTAGACCTCACCTGGTATCGGCGAAGCGGCGGATAGGTGCTCGATGGGTGTTGCGGTCATTCTCCAGGACTAGGCAGTGCTCGTGGCGAAGTAAGGGTCTGGGCATGGTAGCTAACTCTCAACCCTACCTGAAGATTCTTCGAGTGTTCACCAGCGACGAACTTATAACGCTGGAATATGAGTCCGAGCCTGGCTATCCGCAAACGGTCCAATTCCGACGCGACAAATGGCCCTCCGGCGAGATCGATGAGCATGTCCGCCTTGCCGCACGCGCACTGAAGGGGTCTCTGGAGAGACCTAAAGCCACTGATCTAACAGACGTGGCGAATGAAGCGATCAAGGAGTAGGTTGTGGCTATCGCAGTTGTCTCGCGTACGTGGGGGGCCGTAGTTCAGGACTGCGCTCGCCTCACGGGGGACATCCGGAATCAGGGTACATTTACTGCTGGGACGACGACAACAGGGACAGATTCTAACAACGAGAGGACGCCAACAGCTCAAGACAACGCCATAGTTGGTGATTACCTCTATTTCCCTAGCGGCACCTCGGCTGGAACGGCGCGGGAGATCACGACCTACGGCACGATTGGTGTCTACACCTGGATTCAGGCTGCCACAGCTCCCGATACGACAACAACATGGATACGTCTCCGCCGTCGCCCTCAGGTCCTTCTCGACGCCATCGATTCCGTGACCCGCATGGCGGCCTTCAAGCAGGCCGTCCCCTACGAGTCGCGGGCCATTATCACCAACAACCTGCTAGGCTATCAAGGCACCATGGAGGAGTTTACCAGTGGGACAGCAGTAGCCCCGGATGGCTGGACATTAGCCGGGGCAGGTTCCAGCGTCGCACGAGAGGCTACGACTATCGGCCAGGGCCTCTACAGCACTGCCGTGACTGCTGGCGCGGGTGCGGTTGCCACGCTGACCAGAACGGTGCCGTACAGCGCCCTACGCGACCTGGACGGTGCAGCCCTGACCCTCCATGGGCTTGTGGGCGAGAATGTCGCCGCCGATGGTGTTATTCGAGTCATTGTGACCAGCGGAACAGGCACGGTGACAAACACCGACCGGACTGGGACTTATACAGGGAATCGCTTCGAGGAATTGAAGGACATCTCCGCTGCAACGATCAGTCTTACCGACCCTGCCGTAGGCCTTCAACTTCAATGCCGAGTGGCGCTCAGTGCAGTCGTTTACTTTGACGATCAGGCCCTCTTGTCTCCGAAGCCAATCTTCAACTATGAGCTGCCGCCAACGCTGATTGGCCTTGAGCAGACGATCTACATGGAGTCGGCACGGAACAACGGTAAGTTCGAGGTTCCCTTGAAGTACGGCGAGAACTGGTCGGTGATCTGGCAGGACGGGCAGGGCACGACACGTAGCGGCGTTCTTCTCATGCACCAGGCTCTCCCCAGTGGTCGCCATCTACTCGTCAAGGGATACCGCGCCCCGGACCTGGTGACGGCGGCAACCTCGAACGTCGAGCCTAACCCTGAATGGTTGGCCCTGGCCGCAGCGGTCCATATCCTGGAGTCCGAGCCGGATAACGGCAACGCCACACGGCTCCAGACTCTCCGCCAGAGACTCTCCTTCCTGGAAGCAACTGCCGTCGGCGACGTGAGAAAAAGCCGGGGCATCATCTGGGCTGAGAGCCGATAACCCAATGCCCGAACGCTCCACGCTCGCTATCACGTACGGGAGCGTAAATAGGGCCTTCCAGATCGTTGGTCCCGTCCAGGTGCGTGTCAAGCCCCGCACTGGCGCATTGCAACGCGCTACGGGGCAGCTTCTCCGTGCCGACATCATCGACACCCCTGTCGCCATCAGGCGGTTCACGGGCATCGGGCTCTCCCGCAACGACAGCATCGAGAACCGCGTCACTGGTGTCATGCGTCTTTGGGACGCCGCGAATGTCTGTACGATGTTCGCAGGCACACTGGTAAGCCTGGGACCATTGAAGCAGAGCCCCACCTTTACGGGCGGGCCTACTACATACACCTCCCTTGGTAATGGCTTCACTGAGACGGCTGAAGGTACCCTGTGGATGCACGGAGCAGGCACGGCGGCTACCGATGAACCGTTGCACTCTCTCGTTTCGACCACCTGGACAAATAGCACGGCGAATGCGGACATTGCAGGCGACGTGAATACGTGCATCGGCATCGTGTGGATCAACGGGACTTTTTACGCCATTAGTCGCGACTCCTGGCTTAGCGGTGGGAACCGACGATACGTTTTCAAAAGCACATCTGCGGGCGGGGCATGGAGCGAAGACTTCACCACCGCCGCCCACGAGTTCACCGGTGGGGACGACGATGCCTACTTCCTAGAGAACATCGGTACGACTCTCTACACCATGTTCTACCGAGCGAATACCCAGATCAACATTGCTACCAGAACGGCAGGGACGGCTGGTTCGGCATGGACCCAGGCGGCGACACTTGAGGAGGATACCGATGCTGGCCCAAGAGGCATGGTCAAGTTCCATGACCGGGTGAACGTTGTTGATTTCTTCGTGGCGACACACCGGCAACTGTTCTGGTACGACGTGAGCGCTGCGACGTTCACGTCCCTCTGGAAGTTCCGCAACCCGGACAGCGCCTACACCGGACGCCTGGTCGTCAGCCCAATAGAGGATGCTATCTACTTCACCGATGGGCCTAATGTGGGTCGGTTCTCCTGGGGAGATAGTGGCGGCATCAACATCAAGTACATCGGGCCTGCCAGCCTTGACAATCCCCAGGCCCCTTGGACAGGCTTACCCACATCCAAAAGTGGCAATGTGACCGCCATTACAGTCAGCAAGAAACGACTATGGTTGTATGTCACCGTAGGGGGTCTGGCTGCTAGCCGTTTTGCCTGGAGCGGTATCTATGACACGGTGCTGGGTGAATGGCATGTCCCCTATGCCAATACCACGGCGCAGCGGGCTATCACAGCGGTCTACGAGTTCAGCGAGACGCTGCGTATCATGGAGGAGCAGGCGGCAGGGGGCGACCAGGACCCCCGGCAGTTTTTAGACATTGTTAACAATCCTGCCACCACCGCCAACTATGCCCACGCCACTGAGGGTCAAGTCGTCTTAGCGAAAGATGACCGTCTGTTGCCGGAACTGAATGGTGTCTGGCTCAAGATCGAGGCTATTGGCACAGGGCTCACGGCCAGCAACCAGATCAATGGTGTCTTTGGGAGCGCCGATGCTGCCGTGCTTGATTTGCAAAGCAGTTGGACAACCCTCGGAGCGATTACAGCCAACGCCGGATCACAGAACTTCACGGCGACGCCTGCGGGCACCGGGCAATCGGCTCGGGCAATGCAGTGTCGGGTTGATCTTTCGGGGGTCTCTGATGCCTCGCCTTATATCGAGCAGCTCACCATCTACGTTCGCAAGGACGTGCCGGTAAAGTACCTGCGGAGCTACACGGTCGATCTCGTGGCTAGCTCCAACAGCAGCAGCCGCACCCGTCAGGCGGTTCTCGATGAGCTGGAGGCCATCGTGGTGGCCACGAGCTACCTCAGCGTCACCTACGGCCAGGAGGACGCCATCGTGATGACGCCCTGGCTGGACGGCGATGGACCGTTAGCCTATGTGGATGAGCCCTCACAGAAAGGCACGGCTCAAACCGGTCACATGGACGTGAAAACGGTTATACTGACGCTGGCGGAGGTCTAACATGACGACTCCCAAACCCGAACCGACGCCGGCGCAGCAAGCCGCTATCGCCACCTATAAGCAGACCATGAGGGCGTCCATCGCCGCGTGGAAGGCGGCCATCAAGCCTCACTTCGACACCTATTTCGCGGCCAAGGCCCCGCTCCTGCAACGCCGCGACCAGGCCATCGCGGAGATCACGCTGATGGAAGCGGAGATCAAGCGTATTTCCGGTGAGCGTGATGTGTTGACGAGGCCGCATGACACTGTGGCAGGTCAGGCACAGCAGGATGCTCAGAAGGCTCTATCTATAGCCGGCATCAGTCACCTGGATGTAAACCTCAACGAGGTCTAGTATGCCCTCTCAGCGTATCCCCTACCTTGAACCTAACGGGCGAGAATACGCGAATCTTTATGTCGCGCAGAATGAGTCCGACAAGCCAAGTACCGCTGTGGTAGGTGATGAGGCTTGGTGTGAAACCACGAAGAAGGGGTACGTCTGGGACGGTACAGCTTGGCGAGAGAAGACCGTTGCTGGCATCAGCAGCGGCCTTGTCTCGCTAGCGATGATGGAGAACCTTGCCACCGGCAGGATCGTTGGACGGAGCACGGCTGGGACAGGGGTTCCAGAGGCGCTCACGGCCCTCCCCGCACCTTTTCTAGGCACAGGTGCGACTCAGGCTGCGGCTGGCAACGATGCCCGGCTCTCGGATGCCAGAACACCCCTGGCGCACTCGCACGTAGCGGGCGATGTCACGGGAACTGCTGTCTTAACCGCTGATGCGCGGTTGTCAGATGCCCGGACTCCCACGGCGCACAAGACAAGCCACCAGGACCTGGGCTCTGACGAACTGAGCGTTGCTGGCTTGTCCGGTTTGCTCGCCGACCAGCAGACCCCCCTCACCCATGACATCCTCACGAAGCATAGCGGTTTCCCCGGTGGGACAACGAACTTCCTCCGGGCGGACGGCGCCTTCGCTGCTCCTCCTGGCGGTGGTGGCGGCAACGCCACGGTCATGCACCTTGTTGCCTATGCCGCCCTCAGCAAGACCATGACGAATATCGGCACGGCCTACAAAGACATCTACGTGGCCCTGAGTGATCTCGGGAACGACAAGCACCTGATTGACTTTGGCGGTGCTGCCTCCTTCCGAATCGTCTACTTTTGGGACTACGTGGGTACGGGAAACCAGCAGGTCCGCTGGGTGGATCAAGCTAACAATGCTAACGTTCTCTGGGAAGCAGCGGCCTTCACAGCAGACCGGGACCCTGGCGATTCTGGCTGGACGGCGCTCCCCGCTTGGGCGACAGGCGAGAAGACCCTGGAGTGGCAGGGCAAATCGACTACTGCGGCTGACGACCCGATAGCAAAGGGCTTTCGGATTTACCTCAAGTAGCGTCAGGGGAGGGCTGATAAATGGCGAAGAAGCAGGTATCGAAGGCGAAGGCGAAGGAGATACTGCACCATGGCGCGGTGCGAGGACACAAGTTGACGGCACCTCAAAAGCGATTCTTCGGTGCGCGGGCTGGGGGGGCTCCCGTAAAGAAGACACGGTGAACCGATGCCCGTTTTCCAAATAACTTGGGTAGACCACCATACCAGTGAGAAGGGCTGGTGGAGTCTGGAGGAGATTTGCCATCGGGCAAAACAAAAGTGGATGATTACTACAATCGGCGACCTGGTTTACGAGGACCAGGACTGCATTGTTCTAGTCATGGAAACAGGTCCAAATGGAGACGGGGGAGAAGGGATAGCTTATCGGAAGTGGACATCGATCATGAAGCCTCTTATTCAGCAACGAAAGGAGCTGGCGATGTCACCTCACAAGAGCGGTCGGGGGTCCTACGGTGCGAAACCTGGGCATCCAGGAAAGAAGCCCAAGAAGAAGGGTGGCAAGAAGTAAACCACATGCCAGCTAAAGCAGGCAGCTTTCCCCTACCCAGCCCCGAGTGGGCTGGAGCTTTACCTGCGCGGTCAGTTTCATGGTCACTAGTCTACCACCGGTCAAGACTTGAGTCAAGGGAAAGGGGTACGGTGTGATTCGGCGGCTCTGGCATAACAGGTTTGGGCATGTTTGGGATTTAGTGGCCCACGTAGAGAACGGCAACCCTGAGCCGAGCCGCGTGGATTTTATCCGTTGCGCGTGTGGGGCCATGGACAAGCTAGAGCACACGTGGGAGCACACGGCAATCCCAGCTGCCATAATCGTGCGGGAGCCCAGATAGCCAAGTGAAGGGCCTGGGAGTTATCATGGCTGGCTTAGTGCTCACGATAGGCTCGATGGTGCAGGCCGACACGATTAGCCCGCCGCCGCCTATCACCAAAGCTGTGCCGGTGAGGGAGCAACGCTTTCCCTTCGTGGCCCCGCCAGGGGGCTTTCCCGCTGACGCCATCGTCCACGAGGGGCCGCGCACCGTCCTATCCGTCCCTGGACTCCAGACCTATCGAACGGCTGGGCTTTCCATGATCCCCATCATTCCCGATGGGGGACTGGTGCTAGTGGCTCCTGTGAAACCGGCTGAGGTCCGGGTGGGGACCGTCCTTCTTATCGACGGCTGTGTCTTTTTTTCACAGGGTATCCTCTACTTGCACCAGGTATGGCGCATCGATGAGGATGCCCAGGGCTGGTTTGCCTTGACACGCGGCATAGCGGGGAGTGTGAGCGATCTGTGCCAGGTGCGCGCTGACATGCTCCGAGGATACGTGGTGGCCGTGCTGTATGGGAAGGCGATCCAGTAAAAAGGAGGCCGTCAATGATCGGTTGGGAGTGTCCCCGGTGCCATGCAACATATTCACCCTTTGTTGACCAATGCGGGCCATGCAGTACGCCTCCAAGCATAGTCTCTGATCGAACCTACCTACCATTGTTCGACTCTTGCCCGCACTGTCATGGCTCACGGTCTTCTCCGCCTATGTCGGCATGCGGGCGCGAGCACTATGGGGCATATTCCTTTTTCTCCTGACTCGCCTTGGTAACGTGAGGGCCAAGAATGCCAAACCTGCCGGAGGGCCAGTACACCACCCCACTAGGGCTTCTGATTATAAAGAGTGGGCGAGTCAAGATAAGAGGGCAGGTAGTGGAGTCCACGACAATCCGTCTGATTCCACTGAGTAAGGTCGTCCCAAAGCAGCTCGTGCATATCGACTGGATATTCTATGATGAGGAGTACGACGGGTGGGAAGTATCCTGGGGTGAGACGGGCATCAGCGATGCGGAGGTAGACCTGCTCCCAGAGAGGTGGTGGGCTGAGAACTGGGAGGAGCCGAAGAGACTTGACCATGGGCATGAGGGATAATGACCGCCTTCGACGAACGTGACCAGCAGTACATCGACACCCTGGAGCAGGTCATCAAAGACCTGCGGGTCTCCTCGTGGGCGCTCCAGTGGTTCGAGCAGCCAACAGAGTACCCCGATCTTTTCAACCACTACTATCTACCCTTCTTGATTCAACACCCAGAGGTGCGCAACGCCCCAGTATCTAACGAAACCTTTTTCTTACCAAGCCGTGAGCAATTCGAGACGATGCGTCAGGCATGGTTCCAGTTTCCAGCCAGCGACGTTCGACGGTATGGTTTGGCTCGTAACCGATGCACAGACTTCGCTTGGAACTTCCGGGCATTCTGCCAGACCTTCTTCGGCATCAACTCCATCGCTTTCATCTACGACTCGGGCACGGCGCTCCACTCCTACAACGGCGTGGTGATAGCAGACATGCTTGACGTGGGCATACAATGGTTCGAGCCGGAGGGAGGAACCTGGGTGCGGCTTTCGGACAGCGGGCTCTATCAGCTCAAGCGCGGGGAGATCATTCTCTAGGAGGCTGCAATGAAGATTGACCTGTCGATTCTCAAGGCGGTTTTCAGTACGGCGAAGGAGCTTCTGGACTCCAAACGCGCATCCGCGACCGGCGCTGGGGTCGGCGCCATCGTCTCCACGGGCGACTGGCGGCAGGACCTCATGATCGCCATCCTGGTCGCCATCTACACGCTGGCCCAGACCTATTTGGATTCTCGGAAGTCCGCAGCGTCAGGGGGTTCCCCTTAGATGGGCCTGGCGAAGATCAACGGTGCGGCTGGGATGGTCTTGCGGGGTGTCATTGCCTTGTTCACCGTGCCCTTTGAATTGAAAGGCACGAAGTCTGACCTCGCGATGTTCAAGACGGAAACCAGGGTTGCCCTTGGGGAGCTAACACACGAGGTCCGGATTCACGCCAAGCTGGAGCAGGAGCACAACGGGGAACTCTGCCGACGGGTAGCAGTCATCGACGGCAAGCTGGAGGGGCTCATTGTAGGGTTAGGGCTGAAGGACAACCCGACGGAGCGTCTGCGATGAACAGTTTGGCAGTGAAGAGTCGTGCTATCTGCCCACGCTGCACCGGCGCCTTCTATCGGAACGACGATGGCGAACTTCAATGCTTCATCTGTGCTCGTGTCTGGGGGTCGCTGAAGCGAGGAGCTGAAACCGCCATCGGGACTTCGCAGTGGCCGCCTGTGGGGAGCCTCATGTGGGAAAGGCAGCCAAGTTGGAGATGAACGCTCCGAAGATTCGTCCCGTCTGCGCCGTCGGGGAGCACGGGCGCTGTCATGGGCGGCTGGAAACCGGCGGCCCCTGTGAGTGCATGTGCCACCTCCCGGTTTGCCCGTGGGTAGCAGGCACCCAAGAAGGCGGAGTGCCAACAAAGGAAGGGAACCAGGCTAGGCGCGGCGGGCCGCCTGCTCTAAATAAAGCAAGGCGGGGGAAGGGCCTCGGTGGGCCTCTTTGACTCCCCCGCCTTTAGGGACTCTATCCCAAGTCCCCTGGGCTCCTGTGCGGCGAGCCAACCGTGCGCTAGCTCCCAGGGGGGTACCAGCCCCTGGTAGGTCAAGGGTACCATAGTTTCCCGGCTTGTAGGACTGGTTGCGGTACTGCTCTGGATTCTTGAAGAGACTTTGGGCGAGTAGCGTCTCACGAGCTGCATGCAATGTCACTCCTCGCAGAATCCCCAGCACCGTGTCCGCGTCGTGGGGCCTAACTAGGATGCACGTGTCCCCTCATCCCCATCCCCCTTCTTAGGCCAAATCTGCAACACGCTCAAACACCCGATCTGGTATTGCTTCAGTGCTGACAACTCCGGTCCTTTGTTGTGATAGTTCGAGTCATGCCCGATAACAGTCCATCCCCATGCGCCCACAAAAGGGAGCCATTTGTCATCCTGTTCTTCCATTGAGAAATGTTTTTGGTGGTATTCAACCTGGAGCGGGAACTTCAGATAGTCCGTTTGAAGTATCCGAGGCAACGACGTTCCTACGCTTCTGTCAAAGAACAAGATCACGCAGCGACCTTGCCACCCTCGAAAGCTAGGGCGTGAGTGATCTCATCCGCAGTAAGGCCAAAATCCTCCTGAATATCCTCTCGGGTTTCGCCAGCAGCATCTCTTCCTTTCACAGCCCATGTGGGAATACCGCGAACCATTGGCGCTCCAAATGCCACTCGTGGGTCAATCAAGACAAGCGAGTCACGCCCAGCCACATGCCAAGTGACAGCCAAAACAGGATTGTCACCATTTCGGCCTACTGGAATGGCCTCATAATCGAACTCGTAGAACTTATCCGCTAGAAGGGTATCCCATCCCAATTGACCGCCCTTGTCGCCGAGAATGCTGCCCTTGAAATCGAACCCTGGTTCTGTGTTCTGCAAATCCAATAGCAGATGCGTCCCTTCCGTTTTGAATCTGTAATCGGCAAATGGATACTCAGAGTTGAAGGTTTGAGCAACATACTCACGAGTTCGCCGGATTCTCTGGAGTGAAAGCCCATATTCCCGAAATACTGCCACGAACGCGATTTCAATCATCTCTAAATAGGATAAGGGGCGTCTTCGTTCTCGGTTGGGGAGTGCCGGTCCCAGTGAGCCTCCACGGTAGTGCCAATAGGCAACGGTTTGAGGAGTTGTATGGGCATACCTAGCGACCACTCCGATCTGGTAGCTAGGAAGATACAGACGGCGAATCCAATGATCCCCGGCGCGATTCGAAGTCAATGTCGGCATATTCACTTACCCCCGTTCGTGCTATAATTTGAACGCACGTTTGTGGTTGTGTGTCAAGGGGTCAATTACCCGAAGCATTGACTAACTGGCGGAGGATTGTCCCCTTCGCCATCTCCATAACGACGATGGCCTCTGGTGCTGTCAATCCGTGTTCCTGGAGAATTTCTAGGATTTCCTCTGCCGCCGAGACGAGTGTCGTCGCCTTTATGTCAACCGTTCGAGTTCCCTTGGCCATTGGCTCTCTCCTTCCCTTTCAGAATCTCCAGCACCGTGCCCGCGTCGCGGGGTCGCATACTATGAGCGATCCACCACAATGTCAGTCCTGGGCTCCAGGCTGTAATACTTGTGCGCCGTCAAGTCCACAATCTGCGCATCATCGTGCCAGGCTATGCCCGTTAACGCATCCTTGACAAGCTTCAGTAAATTGTCGAGGTCTGGCTTCACGGTGGGCCGCTGCTTGGGAGAATCCGCAGCCGCTTCCTTTTGGCGCCACTTTGGCCAGGAGCGTGGGATAGGATAGTAGAAGCGTACAGTCAGTCGAAGCGCCCCCTCCATCATATCCCGGCCACTTTCACATCGTGCCAGCCAGCCAATCTCTTCCTCTGCCGCTTGGGTCTTCTCGGGTGTCACGCCTACATACTTGCCAAGGCGCTCCCGGTAGACGATGCGGGCTCGGGCCTTAGCGACGGGTGGTCCTGGAACTACAAGATGAAACATTCAGACCTCCTCACTCATGGCCCGCAGGATGGCCCTGTGCGGCGATTCCTGGGCCTTTCGTGGCCCCCGTGCCTTGCTGCGGGGCGGCCTGGCGTCCGGCTGCCCGTCCTGGGGGCTCCCACGCGCAGCGGCGGGCATCCTAGGGCGCAGGAAGTGGGGATAATGGGAAAAATTGGATAACGCCTGACGGCGCTCTGCACCTTTATGGGGACACAGAGCGCCGCCATTAGCATCCGTGCCGACGTGGCGGAATCGGAAGACGCAGGGTACTATCACTACCCTGGCCTTCGGGCCATGCGAGTTCGAGCCTCGCCGTCGGCACCTGCTGGTTCCGTGGGCCGTGCTGGGAGCCACCGCTAGAGTTACGACCTGGCCGGTGACGGGTTCGATACCCGTGCGGTCCACATCCCCTCCCTTTATTCTATAGCCCTTGTCAAGCCAAGCGCCGCTAGGATTCGCTACAAAAGGCAAACAAGATCGCTAACCAAGCTTATGGGCAGATTCTAAAGGATTCGCAGTCTGTGATTCAGCCTCCACAATATGACCTATACGGTCGTCCGCGAAGGTGACAACCTCGACAGGATAGATGTAATGAACGTCGCCGTTTTCGTCCCTCACGGGAACGATTGGACGCTGTCCGCCTAGCCTCATCGCGACTGTCCCGACCAAGTCGAAAATAGCACGCAGCATTTCCCGATCACTAATCATCTTTCATTCCCCCCTTTCGCAACAGGCTCAGGGCAGGTCAAAGGCTCCAAGCCAGCTACTCCCCTTTCGGTTCCGCCGTCTCCGCATATTCCTGGCGCAGGGGCGCTTCGGCGGCAATGCACCTACTGGTCTGCGATGGGTTTATGCCAGTGGGCGTTCGTGCGAAAGTCAAAGGATTCGTCACCGAAAGTATCCCATCTCATACGCTGCACTCTAGCAAAAACATCAAGGTATGGTCCTGGTGACATTTGCTCCACGAGATCATAGAATATTGCGGGCTTTTCGCTGTGCACCGTGCGCGGCGCAATGAAGAAGTTCGCTACATCTTCACGTTTTGTCTTCAAGTTATTTCTCGTGGCGAAGATAATGTGATCTGTCGCGTTCCGCCAATAATAGCCAAGACCAATATGAGATACCACCCGCCCGTTTTCAATGCGGCCTTTCACCCAAGTGACAATCGTCTTTGGCTCGAAACCCCACTGTCGAACTATCCTATGGGCCTCTTCAAGGTTGGAGTTCAATGCCCATAAATAGAGATGGGCACTTTCCTCAGCCCATAATCCAACAGGTGTGTTAGCGATTTCTTGAGTGCTCATCGTCGGATAGGCATTGTGCTCATTGATCTGTCCGTCATAGCGGCGGGCTGCTTGATGCAGAGGTGGCCATGGCGGATCGGCGACGATAGTTCGATAGCGTTTCGTAGTCTGTGCCATGCTAGAGAAGAGCGGAAGCAGGACTTCATGTGTCGTCGTCATTTGAGCTTTATTCAAAAGTCTGACCCCTTGCATCATCATGCCCTTGCGCGTTCTCTGGCTATGCCGTAGCGTATGTGCATAATTCCTCCACAAGGAGCGCATCATGGGGAAGGGATCGAAAACCACTCTCAAAGGCCGAGACGCCAGGACTGGAGAGTTTATTACAGTGAAAAAGGCGCGGGCACATCCGGAAACCTCCGTTGTTGAGAGGGTTCCCAACCCTGGCCGTGGCGATACCAAGAAGTAACATCATCGGCCTCCCCGCAAGACCGTTATCTTCTTGATAGCCGCCGTGGGGATGGTCAAGTCCCCACACCCCTGAAGCATCCAGTTGCCCTTTCTCTCCCCTGCAATATGGGGAACGATGACTTTACAGTCTTTCTTGTCTACTGCCATCCACCCCACCGACCGGCAGTAGAGCGGTTCGGCAGCCTGTTCAAGCTCCTCGAACGGTTGCCATCCACGGCCTGCGTGGGAGTCCACCCACTCGACGAGAACGAGTTTCGGTATTTTTACCATGCATCCGTGTGCGCTTCGCAGCGTACGTCGCTTGTTTTTGTACGCTTCGGCGCAAACTCATGGAAACTGGTGGTGTTCTTTCGCAATTTTCTCTTGACAACAGGAGTGCAACCGCATGATTTGGTGCGTCCTGCCGTTAAAGATGCGCCTCTGACAAGGCTAGTGCGACCACAATCACAGAAACACCGCCACATAACTGCGCCATGAAGATCACGACCATTCTCCTCAATGGCTACTAAACTACCGAAGCGACGACCGGTCAGCTCTGTTTTCCCTCGCATGTCATAAGTATATCAACTACTGTTGCTAATTTCCAGCCACACATCGCCGTGACACGCCTCGTCAAGACGACACCAGCAGCATATATTCTTCCCTCGCAGAACCACCTTAGATTTCTGCACGAGGTCTCTGCCTATGTCGGTTGTAAACAGGAAGTTCCAATACAAGGCCACCGCCGTAGCCCTGCCGTGTTCCTCCCAACTGAACCGGTTGCCCCACACGGTAGGGCGACCGACGTAGACAACAGGAAGCCCATTAGGGCTATTCAACCGAAATCCTTTAGAACGACGGCGTTGGACCCGTACAGGGTTAGTTAGACCAGTTGCGGCCCCTTTTTCGATCCACTGGTACGAAGCCTCCGTCATTGACACGCCGCCAGCCAGCCGAGGTCAGGGCGCACCTGGTGACTGAGCGCGGCTACGACGACTCCGCCCACGCGCCCGTTGCCGTCCTGGAAGGGGTGCACCGTCTCGAAGTCCCAGTACCAGGCTAGGAGTACGTTGAGGTCTTTACGCCAGTTCATGCCATAATCCCGCTCTCCGGCATGATTCCAATTCTCCAGCCGCGCCATGAGGCGCGGCACGGAGGCCGCCGGCGGCGCGACGTAGGGGCCTACCCTGACCGCGCTTCTGCGCCAGTGTCCCGGCTTGTAGGCGGGGTGGCCCCCGAAGATGATGCCGTGTGCCCGGCGCCAATGCCGACGATCCACCAGGCCATCCCCCATGACATCAAGAACCCACCGAGTCCTGTCCACGAATGCCTTACCCCCATCGTGATACGAGTTTATCCTTTCGGCAGCAGCCATGGAGGTTGGGAGCCACTCGAAGGTCGCGTTCCAAGGGACAGCACGGAGGGGCGCGAAGATGCCGGAGGAGACGGTCAGGGTTTCAGCCATGTACGCTTTCCTTTATGTCACCTGCCATTGTCATTTCACCCCCCACTTCCCGTCGGGTTTCTTCTCAATTCGCCTTATGAGATACCCGCCGCGATCACCCACACCAGTCTCCCGTATCTCTCCGGGTCGTTCAGGGTGATTCAGCGAGCAGGCAAAGGCTTCGCTGCGAGTTCCATAAAGTACACCGCATGGACAGATGAACGAACCCGGCTGGTTCTTTATCATCGCCGGTGCCTTCTTGAGCCAATTCACAACAAAGGCTGGCGTGAGCTTGCGCCGTCCTTTGAGATGGCTCAGCCAATTAGTCATCGCTTCGGCTTCCAACGCCAGGTCCCGATCTGAGAACTCTGTCAGGATACGCTTAAGGAACACCACGCTGGGCTGGAAGCGCGGGTCGTATCTGCACAGAATCTCCTGGAAGGGATTCAGGGAATCAGCGAAGGGGAGTTCTTCAACCATAGTGTTTTGTCACCAGCAGACCCGGATACTGTTCAAGAGTCCCCCTACCCCCTAAACTTAGGGAGTTGTTCAAGCCCAGTTAGTCCCTGCCGGCCAGCCTACCCGCAATAGCCATCTTGGAAAGTTCATCCGCCGCTGCATTCTCCTCCCTCGGCACCCACTCAAAGCGCAAGGATCGGAACTGGATTGCCAGATGTTTCGCTCTCAGAAAATACTTCCCGTAAGGTTTTCGCGTATTGGCTCCCCATCGCCCAGAGAGTTGTTCGATGACTAGCCTAGAGTCGCCATAGATGACAACCTCGTCGTCCTTGTTTTCCATCAGGTACTCCAGTGCTGCGACAACCCCTGCATACTCAGCTACATTATTGGTCATTCCCTCCCCATGCCCGACATAGCCAGAAAAGGCTACATCGGGTGGGATAAAGACCCCAAAACTTGCGTATCCACCAGGATTCACCGGCTCACAAGCGCCATCGAACCAGGCTTCCCTTGTGATCCCTCTTGTCTGGAGCATCCCCGTCCCCTCCCTTCCCCTCCCCTGGGATTCTATCCCTGGAGGGATCAAAAGGAATCCCCACCTTAGAGGGGACCCCCTTTATGAAAGTCCCCCCCGTACCCCCCCCACGGGGGGCTTTGTACCCAGGTAGTCCCGGCCCGGCAGCCTACCCCCACGGGGTTTCCTTTATACAAGGAGATAGGAATGACGGTTTCG
>ERZ1292623.1220-Hain-H51-01um-R1-1220-length-25256-cov-8_pt1 | contig 25256 bp, 38 predicted proteins | sample MGYA00564398_ERZ1292623 | MGnify/ENA primary metagenome ERZ1292623 (study PRJEB36523, sample SAMEA6512633) | groundwater metagenome | collected 2019-01-07 | study: AquaDiva: Metagenomics assemblies of 32 groundwater samples | reverse complement strand
CATACTCCTTATATACAGTCAAGAAGATGTATGACAAAATAGTGTATCCGCCAACCTTGCAAATTCTGCAATACTCAATGTCTCTCCCCTTCTTTTTGGGTCTATCCCTGTTTTAGTAAAAGCAGAATCAAGGGCATCATCAGTTATACTTGGAAGGTTGGCTGACCTTAAGGCGTTTCTTAATGTCTTTCTCCTCTGGCTGAATGCTGCCCTTACTACCTTAAAAAAAAATCCCTCATCCAATACATCAACTCTTCTCTTGTCAAGGATACGCAAGAATACCACTGCTGATTCTACCTTTGGCTTGGGAAAAAAGGCAGAAGAAGGCACAATAAAATTTAATGCCGGCTCTGCATAAAACTGGACTGCAATAGAAAGAACGCCATAGTCCTTTCCACCGGGACTGGCAACAATCCTCTCTGCAACCTCTCGCTGCATCATTAGTGTCATTGAGATAATCCTATCCCGTGATTCAAGGAGATGAAAGATTATCGGCGTTGTTATATAATAAGGAAGATTAGCAGCAACCTTGAACCTGCCTTCTATTTCATTGAAAGGAAATTGCAGCGCATCCTTTGCTATTATTTCAATATTATTAAAACTGCCGAACTCCTCTCTTAACTTATCTATCAATCTTTCGTCTATCTCTATTGCAATTACCCTCTTTGCCCTCTCTGCAAGAAGCCTTGTGAGTATACCGTTGCCAGGGCCTATTTCAACAACTATATCATCTTTTGATATATTCGCTGCATCAACTATATCCCTTGCAATATTTGTGTCTGTAAGAAAATGCTGGCCGAGTGATTTTTTGGGACGGACATATATCATAATATATTAGATATAGTAAATATGCTAACTATATATTTTCAACATACCTGCTTCTTATCAGGCCCATCTCATATTTATTCCCTATATATGGATGGGCTGGAGCCACCATAAAGCTAAAGCCCTTCCAGCCGTCTTCTACCTTGACCTTTGTGGTGTATGTATAAAAACCTTCCCATATCTCGCCTTGCGCTGTCATCTGAATCATTCTGCTGCAGTAGCAGCTTTTGTCATCTTCCAGTCTTCCGTTGCACACCTCAACAGAGACGTCAGACGGCGAGATGGGCCCTAAATCCACTGTTAATATCAGCTCTGCAAAGGACTCTCCTCCTGCCTCTTCAATGCGCTTGTTGATATTGACTATCTTTATATATTTCCAGTTCTCCTTCATCCAGAGCTTCCACTCTGACAGCTCTTTTGCCTTTGCATAATTTTTTAAGCCGAGCTGAGAGCCTTTTTCAGAGGCAGGTATATAGAAATTTTCAGTATAATCCTTTACCATCCTGTGCGAGCTGAATGTCGGGGTTATGTTTTCAATAGAGTTTTTCATCATCTTTATCCATTTGTGCGGCACGTCATTTTCATCCCTTTCATAATACATGGGTATTATCTTTTCTTCTAATATCCTATAAAGCTCATCTGCATCCTTTTTGTCCTGTTCACCTTCAGATAAATTTCCTCTTTCATCTCCAATTGCCCATCCATTATCGCTGCTGTAGCCCTCTGGCCACCATCCGTCCAATACACTGAGATTTATAACCCCGTTTACAGCAGCCTTCTGCCCGCTTGTGCCGCTTGCCTCAAGCGGTTTTCTCGGCGTATTAAGCCATACATCTACCCCTGAAATCAGATATTTTGCTATAATCATGTCATAGCCTTTAAGAAAAACTATCTTGCCTGCAAGCTCCGGGCGCTGTGATATTTTATAAACATCTTCAATCAGCCTCTGCCCCGGCCTGTCATCCGGATGAGCCTTTCCGCTAAAGATAATCTGGACAGGAAGTCTGCTGTTATTGATAATAGCATTCAATCTATCAATATCCCTGAATATAAGATATGCCCTCTTGTATGTGGCAAACCTCCTTGCAAAACATATTGTGAGCGCATCGGGTTTTAGATTATAAGGCGTAATTGCGCTGTTTTTAACCTTTTCAATCATCTTCTTTTTAAGAACATTATGCACATCCCACAATTCTTTATCAGGTATATCATGAATCTTTTTCCATTTTCTGTGGTCATCTATCCTTTCCTTCCAGTCGCTTTCAAGATACCTGTCAAAAAGATCCTCCATCTCTGATGCAAGCCATGTCTTCGTATGAATGCCGTTTGTAATGTGGTAAATCGGGATGTAATTAAATGGGACATCACACCACAGGTCATTCCACATCCTTCTTGATGTGGCAGCATGCAGCATGCTTACGCCGTTGCGATATGAAGACGCATTTATAGCCAATACTGTAAGGCTGAAGAAATCAGAACCCTCTTTCATAATGCGAAGGCCAAGATTCATAAACTCGTGGTGGCTTATGCCGCTCTTTTTAAGATAAGCTCTGAAATATTTATCCATTAAAAAGAGTGAAAAAGCATCATTGCCAGCAGGCACAGGCGTATGTGTTGTAAAAACAGTCTTGGCCTTCACCACCTCAAGCGCCTCATAAAAACTCAGCTTTGCGTTTTGCATTAATCTCGCAATACGCTCAAGTATAAGAAAGGCAGAGTGCCCTTCATTCATGTGCCAGACAGTCGGCTTAAGGCCCATTTCAAAAACTGCCTTAGCGCCGCCAATGCCTAGGAGTATCTCCTGAGACATGCGCAGCTCTTCCCCGCCGCCATAGAGCTTGTATGTAAGCTGCCTGTCCTCTGACCTGTTCTCATTAATATCCGCATCAAGAAGATATAATGAAATGCGGCCTATCTCTACCTTCCATACCTTTGCAAAGAGCCTCCTGTCCAAAAGCTCAATGCTGATAATGAGATCTTCGCCCTTATTATCTTTTACAGACGCAACAGGCATATCTTCAATAAAATGTTTTTCATAGGTTGCATGCTGTATTCCATTTTCATCAATAAGCTGGATAAAATAGCCCTGCCTGTAGAGAAGCCCGACGGCAATTAATGGAATGCCCAAATCGCTTGCAGATTTTAGATGGTCGCCTGCTAAAATGCCAAGACCGCCTGCATAGATTGGAAGAGTGGTGTCAATGCCGAATTCAGGAGAAAAATAGGCAACAGAGAAACCTTTACTGTCTTTATATTGCTCAGAAAACCATGTCCCCTCTGCCTTCATATATAAATCAAAATCAGATATTACCTTTTTATACAGGTTTGTAACATCTACTCTTGAGAAGGCATCTTGAAGCTCTGCATCCTTTATCCTCTTTAAAAATAATACGGGATTATTTCCGCATTCATTCCATAATGCAGAATGGATAGATACAAAAAGCCTCTTTGCATCCCTGTTCCAGCACCACCACAGGTTATTGGCAAGCCTATTTAGATCTGACAAAAAAATCTCTATCAAGACAATCCTCCTGATTTAAAAACATGATATGGGTATTTCCCTCTGTATGGATATTATATGCCAAAGAAATAAAATTGAAAAGAAAGAATTTCTTCTTGTCTTTATAAAACCAATTGCTTATACTTACCTTAAAATAAAGGAGGCAGAAGATGAACAGAGCTTTGCAAACTATTATCATTATAATAACCTTTTTTCTCATGTCAACCCCCGGCATCTTTGCTTCTGACGTCCCATTTGGAAAGCTTGTAGAAAAACAGACGCGTGTAGAAAAAATATATAGGAATAAATTTGTAACAACGCTTGTTGTAAATGCTGTTTACAGAAACATGGAATTCAGAGAAGGCTATGTCCGCGAATATGCAAAGGCATATCAACTGACAAAGGCAGAAGAAGATGCAATGCTGACAAAGGAAAAGGAGCAGGATGAAAAGGAGATCAGCTTTTACCTCTTTGCATATACAGAAGAAGAAAAGTGGAATAATTTTGACAAGGCCAATCCTGCATGGAAGATTTATTTAAAAGACGACAAATCAAACAGGCTTGAGCCGATATCTGTGAAAAAATTTACCCTTGAACCTGCCCTTCACTTTATATACTTTCCCATGGTTTCCCAGTGGATGAAGGGATATGAGGTCAGCTTTCCAAAGAATATTGATGCGGCAAATGCAAAATCACTCGCCATTATCCTTACAGGATTTCTTGGGAACACAGAGATAACATGGGAAATCAAATAGTCTATGCCCTCCACATGCCATTATCTGAATAATGAAGCTTAATAAAAAACATATCATAAGCTGGTCGCTCTTCGACTTTGCAAATTCAAGCTACTCAGCAGTTATAGCATCTGTCGTCTTTCCTGTTTATTATGTCAATGCAATAGTTGGAAATGAAAGCGGCATTGGCGACCTCTGGTGGGGAAGGGCAATATCTATAAGCATGGCAATTGTAGCGCTGAGCTCTCCATTCCTTGGCGGTATAGCAGATTACAGCGGTATAAGAAAGCGGCTCCTTTTTGTCTATACCTTAATCAGCGTATCTGCTATAGCAGGCCTTTCTATACTTGAAAAAAGAATGGTCTTTGAAGGATTTGTGCTGATAGTTCTGGCCAACATCGGCATGGAAGGCGGTCTTGTCTTTTATAATTCCTTCCTTCCAATAATAGCTCCAAAAGAATATCATGGAAGGGTTTCTGCATGGGGATTTGGGGTCGGCTATGCTGGCTCCATACTCTCCCTTCTTATCGCACTTCCCTTAATAAAATCTGGAAGGTTTGAATCTGCATGGCTGATGGTAGCCGCATTTTTTTTCATCTTTTCAATGCCGGCCTTTATTTTTCTGCCGTCAAACATAAAAAGCGGATTCTCCATGTTTAAGGCAGGGATTAAGGGTTTTACACAAACAATAAAAACATTAAAAGAGATATGGGGAAAAAGAAATCCGAGGAGGTTTTTGCTGGCTTATCTTATATATGAAGACGGCGTGAACACAGTAATTGTATTCTCAAGCATATTTGCTGCAACCACACTAAGATTTGCAAACGAAGAACTGATAGCGCTTTACTTAATTGTTCAGGCATCAGCGCTTATTGGCGCCTTTGTTATGGCAAAGCCATCTGATGTATGGGGGCACAAAAAGGTAATTATGCTCGCGCTCATAATGTGGACATTAGTAGCTGTTACAGCCTTCTTTGTGCATACAAAGACCCAGTTCTGGCTGCTGGCATCCTTTGCAGGACTCTGGCTCGGCACAGTCCAGTCAGCAACGCGGGCATTATATACAAGGTTTATCCCCAAAGGAAAAGAGGCGGAATATTTTGGCGCCTATTCCCTTGTAGGAAAATCGTCTGCTATAGCAGGACCGCTGGTCTTTGGCTATATATCCACTGCATTCGGAAGCCAGAGGCCTGCAATCCTTTCCCTTGTCGCTTTTTTCCTTATTGGCCTGATAATCCTTAAGCCTGTAAAAGAGGAATAAAAATTCTTATCTAAAACCTCGCCATCAGAGCAACAAACGGGCCATAAAGCATTGCTGTTACCGATTCCTTTCCACCATTATCCTCTGCCGAGAATCTCATAATCCTGTATCCGCCAGATATGCCAACATACTTAATTGGGTTTACATTAATCGCTGCCTCTGCATCATATATGCTTGCCCTGCCAACACTAAGACCTGTAATCTCGCCTGATAAATTAAAATATTTCATTGGATAGATCCTTCCTGCAAGGCCGATAACCAGTATAGGCGCCTGACCCTTTCCCTCTTTTGATGCGCCTGCTGCCTCAAGCTTTCCGTAAAGGTCAAAATATTTAACGCCAATGATTATGCCGAGGAAGCCTATATCACCCTTTATTGCATCAAGCTCGTATGTTAAATCATACATATCTGCCTTCAACTCTGTTTTAATTGTTGTGCCTGCTGTATAAGTAGCGCCTTCAAAAGAAATGGATTGGGAAATCTGCTTTTCTCCTGTATATCTTATCGGCAGATAAGAGAACCTTATTTTATTCCTCTTTGTTATCTGTAAAATAAGCCTCCCGCTAAAGAAGTTCTCATTTTTTATCCCAAGGTCCTCCTTTACATTTATATCTGTCCCAAGTATCTCTACTCCAGAAACACTATAACCAGAAGATTTTATGTTTGCAGACAGATTTGGCATCCAGTAACGTCCCTCAAGCTCAAGAATAAACTTATCACCAACACCCTCTTCAGCAAAGGCAATTGAATATGGTGACAATATTGCCAATGATAAAAAAACTGCAATGAGTAACTTCTTCATTTTCAGACCTCCTGTTTTAAGATGATTACACAGATTTTAAAGGACGATTAAGCAGATTAATCTGTGTAATCTAAATTTTAATCGGTGTAATCAAGGCATCACTTTTGTGAACGCCTTAGGTTTTGTTTAATGAATAGCACAAAAAGCCATCTTTGTCAAACTATGGTAAAACTTCAATACTTTTAACCAGTAATCGTTGTCAAAAAGCCACATATTGAGATTATAAATTGTTTTTTTGCAACAATTTATATAGTTAATATTCTCAATAAATAAAAGACTGCTTCATCAAAATCCCTTATAAAATAACAGGTTAACTGTTTAATATATTCTATAAAATACTACTGGCACGAAGCTTGCTTTATTACACCTGTGTAAAGGTGTATTTTATTATGAAAAACGGTATTCGCAATCAACAGACAATTGAAAAGATTATAACCTGCTCAGGTGTAGGACTTCATACCGGCCATAAGGCAAATCTAACATTAAGACCTGCTCAGGAAGGCGCTGGCATACATTTTTTTAGAAAGGATATGGGCAATAAATATCCTTCTACAAAGGCAGTTGTTAAAAATATCACAGATACAAGGTTCTCTACTTCCATCGGCTATAACGGCAATTCTGTGCATACCATTGAACATCTGATGGCAGCCTTTGCTGGATTAGGCATTGACAATGTAATGGTTGAGGTAGACGCCCCTGAGATACCCATAATGGATGGAAGCGCTGCGCCATTTGTATCGTTAATAAAAGAGGCAGGGATTAGGAAACAGGAATCTGTTCAGCCTTATGTTAAAATAACCAAAACAATAGAGTTAAAAGAGAATGGCAAGTCAATAACAATAGAGCCTGCAGAAAGATTAAAAATAACCTCTTATATCAACTATGACCATCCAGTAGTTAAGGAGCAGGCGCTTTCTTACACCCCGCATAATGGAAATTTTGAGAAGGAAATTGCGCACGCAAGGACATACGGTTTTTTAAATGAGGTGAAGGAATTGATGGCAATGGGGCTTGCTAAAGGGGGCTCTCTGGAGAATGCTATTGTAATAGGCGATGACAGCATACTTAATGAAGAGGGCTTGAGGTTTGAGGATGAATTTGTCCGCCATAAAATATTGGATATCCTTGGTGACATAGCGCTCCTTGGAATGCCTGTTGTTGGACATATAATTGCCAGAAAATCCGGTCATGCCCTGAATACACAGTTTGTAAATGAAATACTAAAGAATAGCGACTGCTGGGTATTGATGGGAAAAGAGGACTCTGCAAAGAAGTCAGAAGAAACCTGCCAAATATCTTCTCCTGCAATCTAAATCAAAAATAACTGACAGCGAGAAAATAAACAACGGGAAAAAACTTCATTAATAAAATCTGCCGGGGATAACTAAGTTACCCCCGGCTAAGTCTTAGCCTGTAGTTTTCACTACTAACACTTCTTCTTCTTTGTTGTCTTTTTCTTTGCTGTCTTTTTTGCTGTTTTTATAGCCAATTAATTCACCTCCTTCCATCTCGCCTATATATATTTTTTTTATTTACTTCTTCTGCTCATAAGGCGATTATTTATCCTCTTTTGATATTTTAAAGAGGAAACTGTTTATATCAGTAAAAGCTGAGAATGCCTTTCTTTAATAATAGCGTCTATCTTTTTAACAAATTCCTCTGCATCTAATAATGCCTGCTGGCTTTCATATTTTGTTATCGGCTTATTGTACTCCTTTATAAAATTTTCAGTCCGCCTCCGCATCCTGTCCAATTTATTCAAGAGGCTCTTAAAATCCTTCTCAAGAATTGAGCCTGAAATCAAGATAGTATTTTTTGACTCATCCAGCCCCTTTGGTATAAGCCCCTCAGCCCGAATCAGGGTCTTTAATATCCTTAGCATTGCAAAAAATGCAATGATGTACGCCCATTCCCTGTCAATATCCAGAATATTTTTTGCGGCATTAAGATCGCCGTAGCTTCGCTGCTTCAGGTTCTTTATTTCATTTAGATTAGGAGCCTTATTTTCTGCTATGCCCTTCTCAATTAATTCACTATAATTCATCTTCCCTTCCCACCAACATTATTTTTTTCTCCTTTAAGACATCAGTCAGGAAGGGATCGTTTTCCTCTTTTCTCTTTTTATACTCATCATCATCAAAGACAAGATAATTAATATTCCTTTTTAGCCTATCCTCTAATTGGGTTATTGCGTCATTCAATTCTGCTATATTAACAGAGCCGATAATCAGCAGGTCTATTTCATTCATATTTTTATCAATCACCTTTCCAGAAGTGCCGTAAATAAAAGCAGTTTTAATGCCGCTAATTGGCGCAAGATGCTCTTTTGCAGAACCAATAACACCTGTGGTCTTTAATATTATTCCTTTTATTTCATTGTAGATTGGAGAATTTCTGTTTGCAGAGTAGTATTTAAGGTTGCCCTTTTTTTCGCTGGTAAGAAGACCTATATGCTCCAGGTTAGAGAGCTCTCTTTTGATCCCAGAGACATCCCTCCTCAGCCTCCTTGCAATCTCACGCATATAGAACCTGTCTTCAGGATGGTTGTAAAACAGGTCTAAAAGGCCTGCCCGTGTCTTTGATGAGAACAAATTACTCAACATTTATTGACATCCCTTCAACATCTGTTGACAAGGATACCATAAGAGATGTCAGATTGTCAACAACTTTTATCATTTTCTTTAAAAAAGATTGAAGAGGAGGTTAATCATAGGTACTGATAAGGACACACAGCAATTTGATATTGCTTATACTTCCTTCCAGAGAAAACCCATATACTTTTTAATCTTTCCTGTAATGCTTGCGCTTTTGCACCATTCAATCAGGTTTTCCCTGTTGCCGAGATATTGATAGCAAGGCATGCCATAGCCGCAGCTTGTCTTTACCTTTTCTATGCGGAGGATTATCAAATGCCTGGTATATTGTGAAACCTTTCCATTCAATTTTTCTTTCAACTCTCTGCCTAACGGACTGTCTAAGGCAACGGCTTCCCCGCTGCCGTAAAGGCGAAGGATCATCGGGCTCTCGCCAAAGCTTGCAAACATTATTGTCAGCCTTCCATTCTGTTGAAGATGTGCGGCTGTCTCATTGCCGCTTCCGGGATAGTCAGCATACACAACAGTTTTATTATTCAGAATCTCAAAAACATCGTATCCCTTTGGAGACAGGTTTACGAATTCGTTTTTCAGATTATTAGGCGCAGTGGCCACAAAAAAGATTCTCTGCGCCTTGATGAAGTTTATGTGCTTCTCATTTAATTCTGAAAATGTTTCAGCCATTACACACCTCGTTTGACCGCAAAAACCTTTATACTTATAACTGAGCTTGCTATCTCTTTTACTTTTTCTGCTGGCATCTTAATGCCCTCAATAATTGACCTTGCAGTTGGATCGTTCATTATACAGTCAAGAGGAAAAGATGCCTCACTAATTATTCTAATATCCTTAAACCCTGCGGCTTTTATAGTCTCTAAATATTCGCTTTTTAATATTGCGCCTGAAACACAACCAATGTATGCTTCAACAGAGGACTTTATGGCATCAGGGAGCTCTTTTAATAAGACTATATCAGATATCATCAGCCTGCCGCCTGGTTTTAGCGCCCTGTATGCCTCCTGAAAAACCTTTTTCTTATCAGGCACAAGGTTGATAACGCAGTTTGAAATAACCACATCAACGGAATTATCTGCAGCAGGCAGATTTTCAATCTCGCCAAGCCTGAACTCTACATTGTCATAACTGCCTTTTTCAGCATTCTCTCTCGCTTTTTCTATCATCTCATGCGTCATGTCAACACCAATAACTTTACCGCTCTTGCCAACCCTTTCTGCAGCAAGAAAGCAGTCAACTCCAGCTCCTGAGCCGAGGTCAAGCACGGTCTCGCCCTCTTTCAATGAAGCGAGTGCAACAGGATTCCCACAGCCAAGCCCGAGATTTGCGCCTTCAGGAATTGTATTGAGTTCAATCTCAGAATAACCTACGCTCCTGCTGATATCATCAGCTAAGGCAGTATTGCCGCAGCATGAGCCTTTTTTTATGGCTATTTTGGCATAGCTATTTCTAACCAGCTTTTTGAGTTGTAGTTCTCTCATGATAGATACCTCCTTTTTATTTTTGAAAGATATCACCCATTAAAGGCCCAAGCAGACCCCTGACCATTTCTGCAAGGTCCTCTGCCTTAATCAAGGAGATGCAGCACACCTTCCCATCCTTCTTCCAGCTCACAACCGCCAGCTTGTCACCTGCACGAATATTTGACTTATCCCTTACCTCTTTCGGAAGCACAATCTGTCCTCTCTCATCTATGCTTATTACAGATTCAACCTTGCAGCAACTTAAATCCTTATCTGCTCCCTTGCAGCAGCTATCATCTTTAATTTTCTTTGCCATTAAAATTCCTCCATGAAATGCTATTTCTGATTTATCAGAAATATCAGTATATGCTGAATTATATCTTTTGGCTTAAAGTTTGTCAAGCACTATTTTCCGAAGCAATCAAAACATTTTAGGTGATGATAAGTGGAGTGAAGGAATAAAATAAAATGAAGCCATTGCCATTTTCGGCAGGCTTGATAAGGGAGTTACTTTGCAGCGTTAATCTTTTTTTGAACAGCCTTGCCTGTTAATTCCCTCAGTGCATCAGCGGCAATCCATCTGGCGCTTTTTGAATCTATCTTTTGAATCTCTTTTGCTGTTTCTATTGCCTTTTTATTCAGTTTGAGATTGCGTTTTCCAATCTGCCTCAATGCCCAGTTGACCGCCTTTTTAACAAAGTTTCTTTCATCTTTAGCCTCTCTTTTTATGATTGGCAGGAATTTTTCAAATTGTTTATCATCCGCCTTCTTGTCGCTAACAGCCAAGCGAGCCATCATTACAAAACCTGCCCTTTTTACAAATTCTTCCTTTCTTTTGCTCCATGCAATTGCTTTTTTGAAGGCAAAGGAAGTGTCTTCAAAAAGATTCATACACACTTGATCACACACATCCCATGAATCAAAATCTCTTACCCAATCCTCCATTTGTTTTTCAGTAACCATTTGCGGATCATCAATCATACCTGCGAGTATCCGAGCCTCATGTATAGCCGCTGCCCAGAGCTGCTGTGCAAGCGTATGCTCTTTTCCAATTTGCTTCGCTATCTTTCTAAGATTAGGAATGGAGATGCCGTAGGTATTTTCAGGATTAATTCCAAACCTCGCCATGGCTGCAACGGCTTTTGGATTGGAAAGGGATTTTAGTTTTTTAAGAACATCTGTATAGTTCATTGGCAAGCATCATAAAATTACCGTTGTTTATATATCGCTGTAAGGCATTCTATATCTCTCCTCCTGATAACGACTGAAATCAACACGGCGGTTTAACAACATACGCTGGCTTTACTTGATAGGACTTACTTTATTAGTTTTATTCCAAGGTCTTTGCATATCTTTCTTGCGAGGTTCTCGTTAATTTCTGTATGACGGGGCACAGATGAGCGTTTGTTTAGATTTGGGTTCCACCACCATGAATGACGACTTCCTTCTCTTATAAATTCACATCCTTGTGATCGTAGATGCTTCAGCAGGTCATTGCGTTTCATACAGCAATTTTTTCTTCCAAATACCCTGCTCCTACTGCAGAGAGTGCATCTTGGCGATTGAATTCAAGAGCCTCTTTTAGAGTGGCTCTAAGACTTTCCGTTAACTCTTCACGAGTATGTTCTTGACAATTAACTCCTGGAATTTCTTCTATCCAGCCAATCCACCAATCACCCTCCTGCTTCACTACAGCAGTATATTCTGTATTCACAATTTGCCTCCTTTCAAGCAGTATATTTAGTTTTATGCTTATTCTTTACTTAAGGACATTATATATAGCTGTTGTGTTACAGTCAAGATTTTTCCAGCCGCGGCTCTTGCTACTCTCATTCCCTTTTTTTCCTCTTTTGACTCGTAGGCCGCTTCTGCACGATCTTTTTAGGCCACTTTTTTGCAACATCTTTTTCGCCTTTATAATAATCCACTCTTGAAGAGCTTTCAAACACCTCCAGAAAGGGAAGGATATTGACTTTTCCTGAGTCAGGATATTCGCAAACATCTATGCCGAATGTCGTCCTTAGATCCAGATAAACACAGGGAGAGCCACTATGGTTATAAAGCTGATGGGCACTGGAAGGGCCTTCTTCAAAGAAAATGATATCGCCATGGACGACCTTTTGGAATCCTTTGGGTGTCCGAAGGGTCGCCTCTCCGGAAAGGATCATAAACAATTCTTCGGATGCTCTATGAAAATGGTAAGGAAATGAAAATTTACCAGAGTCCAATGAGACAATATAAAATTCAAGGTATTTAGAATTCGCAAGCTGCCCCAGTCTGGGGCTCATATGCCACTCAAACTCAGACATGTGCAACTTTCTTTTTTTTAATCTCAGGTCTTGCCTATGGAAAACCTTTGGCATTTTCCCCTCCAGCTATTTGTTATTTTTATACATAACACCAGCCATAAGCGGCCATGATATTGGTCCGTCTTGATGGCTTTGTTAGGTTTTGCTACTATGTTCCAAAGTTATTACCACATTTCCTGTCTTTTGTCCTTTTTCGACATATTTTGTAGCCTCGATAATTTGCTCAATTGAATAGCGTCTATCAATGACCGCTTTATACTTCCCTGCCTCTATAATCTCTTTGAAAAAGAGCACATTCTCTTTACTTACTTTAGGAATTGCAAACACAAGTTTTTTACTGACAAATTTTGCAGTAATTATTGCAAAGAAAACATTCTGCCACAAAAACCCCAGATCAGTCTCAAGAAATACCCCACCTTGCTTCAGAGAGTTTTTACAACGCAAAAACGAACACTTGCCCACTGCGTCAAAAATAATATCATAAGTTTGGCCATTCAAAGTAAAATCATCTTTTGTATAATCAATCACTCTATCAGCTCCCAAAGATTTTACTATTTCTACATTCTTTGTATTGCACACTGCCGTAACATCCGCTCCGAAGTACTTCGCAAGCTGTACGCCTGCAATGCCTATAGACCCCGATGCGCCATAGATTAGAATTTTTTGTCTGCTCTGAATATTTACTTTTCTCAGGCAAGACAATGCAAGCATTGCGCCATCGCATACAGCAGCAGCTTCCTCGTAGCTCATATTAGCCGGTTTTGTTGCGATAGCTCCTTCTTCAGGCAGACACAAATATTCAGCATGAGCGCCAAAACTGTCGCCGGTCAATCCAAATACCTGGTCACCCTCTTTAAATAATTTGACGCTTTTGCCGACTGCTTCAATTTGCCCGGCGAACTCACTACCTAATATCGTTCTTTTGGGCTTAAAGAGACCATTGACCAATCTGATAATAAGAGGATATTCAGGTTTTCTAAATCCGCAATCTGTTCGGTTTACTGTAGTCGCATGTATCTTTATCAGTACTTCATTGTCCTTGGGGGTGGGCTTAGGTACATCTTTGAGATGAAGAACCTCAGGTGGTCCATATTTTGTGTATACAATTGCTTTCATAAATATTCCTCTAAGAATAGTTTGCCACAATACATCCTGCAAGCTTACAAAACCCAACAATATAAATTAAGCGATTTTTTAATGTTTCACAGCCTTGCCAGATTTCTTTCAATATCAGCTACGACATACTTCTTGCCTTTTTGAATTATAGTATGCCCTTCTTTTTCTAAAATCTTCTTTTGCACCTCTGTTCCGCAGGGGTACTTTTCATTAAGCTCCCCAGTGGACTTTAATGTCCGCCCTTCATCCACATCTTTTGGCGCAGGGATTACCAGAGTTCCAGTTCCCAATCTTTTTGCCATTTTCTCAGGAATCTTTACAACCTTTGGGAAGTCCTTGCTGTCTGCCAATTTCTTCTGCCATGATTTTTTTGATTTAGGCATGTCTTCACCTCCTTGTTAGTTTATGTTTTCTGCCGAGGTTTTTACATTCCCACCATGGGATGTCTAAAACAGCTCCTCTAAAGACATATAACTCACAGAGGTCTACTTTGGGATAGAGAATATGAAGCCGTTTGAAAAGTTTCTCAGGATTTGCCTTCTTCATTTGCTCAGGTGTTTTAATCCCAAGGGCATAAAGCTTCTCTGCCATTTTAGGGCCAATGTTTCGTAGTGTTTGCAAATGCTTGATGGCCTCTGCTTTTTTGTCTTTGTTGTTCATTTTCTTGCCCCCTCACCCCATCCCTCTCCCCTTTGGGGAGAGGGGAAGTAGTCGATCGCTTACTCCTCAATTGCCCCTCCTAATATCTTGAGGTGCTTGCGGAATGTGTAGGAAGGATCAGCAGCACGCTTACTCAGGTATTCTTCAAATCGGAGCTGCTCACGAAGTTTCCTACCGCTCTTTATTGCATCTGCTTGTTTGCGCTCTGTTTGATAAATTGTGCGGGCTGTAGAAAGAAGCTCCTCTATTTTTTGACTTGAGGCAAAAAGGACACCGTCATCATCAGCAAAGACAATATCATCTTTTGTTACCTCAAAACTGCCAAAGCGCGCTGACCTAAGCGCATCAGGTTGTCGCTCATCAAGTCGCTGAGGACCTGAAGGGCATGTGCCATAACTAAATATAGGAAAGCCAATCTGTATAAGCTCTGCGGTATCACGATGATAACCCCAGACGATTATTCCTGCAAGTCCACTGGCCTTAGCCTCAAGGGTTGTTAAGTCCCCAATACAGCCCTCGTCTGGTCTTCCGCCATTATCTATTACAAGGACATCCCCTTGCCCTGCATTCCCCATTGCTTCAAGAAAAATATCCACGCTGCCATAGTGCCGCACTGGCAGAACACTGCCTGCAATTCGGCTTCCTGTTATCAATGGACGAATGTTAGGCGGAGCGATACGAATGGGTAGTTTCAATCGCAGACAGGCATCGGCAATGAGTGAAGTGGAAAGCTCAGAGAAGGCGCTGCTTATGTCTTTGTTGTCCATAAAGCCCTCCTGTTTGTAGGTGAATGATACAGGAGTTTAAGCGCTAAGGCAAGAATTAAATGGATACGACCTTCTCCATTTTAAGTCCGCTTTCGGTCTAACAATGACACAATCCAGATAACTATTAATTGAAATACAAGGCCGAATATTGCGAAGCCTCTTATATTAAAATCTGAGGGAGCTGGAGTAAGTAAACTTGCTATCCACATAGTAGTTACAAAAGCTGAAAAAATAATCATGCTGTACTTTCCAGAAAATGTAACTCCTTTTGTAGATTTAAGATACATCCATAATCCAGAAAGGAATATCAAAAACTCAATTAAAAAAGAAACAAAAACATAATTCCATAGACCTAATCCAATCTTATATGAATCACCGCCTAACAATGGCAGATCCGCCCTATGAACAATTGCATCAAGAAGGAAATGTGACAATACTGTGGCTCCCATGGCAAGAGCAATCTTGTTTTTATTAGAATCAGGCTTTGATGGCGATATCTTAAACACAGCAAAAAAGAGCCCAGTCCAGATAAAAGAAGCCGCAAGACCATGTGAATATGGGTAATATGTAAAATCAAGTGGACTAACCTTCGTAATCCCAGGAGCAAAGGACATTTTCTCTATCCCTAAAAGCACGAGCGTAAAAAACAGTATATCTGCAAACTGCGTAGCAAAAAACAAAAACCCTAATGGAATGTTCTTATCAACCCTCTTTGCTGCCAGAGCTATACCATAGTGTCCGATGAACATGTATGGTTTCTCCACTGTTTGTAGATATATACCTATATAAATACTACTTTATCAAGTCCTTGAAAATGTGCATCGTTGGTTACAACCTTACATTCTTCTTCCATTGCAGTTGCATAAACAATGGCATCTGCCATCGGAAGAGAATAATGAAGGCTCAGGTCAGCGGCAAAAAGGGCTATACTCTCGCTTAATGGAATTAGAAAGGTTCTGTTTATAAGGGATACTGACAGAAGCGCTTCTTCTTCTGTTCTTTCTCTCTTTATCTTTTTGTAGACTTCGTAGAGTATGATAGTGGGAGTTTTTATTTTTGAAGGGTTTTTCAAATATTTTGCATATTCGCCTGCACGCGGGCCGTCTGTCAAAAATTCAATCCAGCCTGAAGAATCAACGAGAAACATTATCGCTCCACATCCTCCCGAAGGCCTCCTTTATCCATCCCCTTGAGAAGTCCGCGGAAAAAGGAAATGGGCTTTTCAGGAATAAAGTATATTACTCCGCCCTTTGCAACAACCGTCATCTTTTGCCCGCTCTTAAGATGCAGCTTTTCCCTGATATTCTTAGGAATCACTACCTGATATTTTGGGGATATTGTAGTTGTTGCCATTTATCCTCCTTTTTAGGCATCGATAGAGATATAGTAAAACAAATTATATCCCTTGTCAACAGCAATATTTACCAATTCATTCATTTAATCGGCAAATATATCTCAGTTTACCATAATTTCATTGCAGCCCATTCAAGGCGGGTTCTGCGGATATAGTCATTAAGGGTCTCTCCAACATACGCAGCAAAGATGCGGTGGAAATGAAATGGCGAGAAACATGCCACATCAGCGAGTGCTTCAAGCGACAAGGGCTTATCAATATTTTCCTGAATATGAATCAGCACCCTGTTTATCCGTTCCTTATGGTCTATGATTGTAGTCTCTCTGGATGGCATGAGAAAAGTTTATCACGAGAAGGTTTTTTATGCTATTCCAATCTTGCGAAGTTTCATTTCCCAAATGGACAGACTTTTATACAAACCCCGCATATCCTGTGGCAGATACCCTGATACTAAGCTCATGGGCTTTTTGCTTCTATATCTTCTGTAGCCTTGAAATGTCTTTTATCAAAGGTATAGATTGTATTAACATTGTTGTTCTTTGCAAACTCAATTATCCATGCATCTATAAAATCCATATTTTTAGCCCTATAAAGCTTTAAGGCAAGGTTTATAATAGATTTATCAGTAACCTCAACGCCAGGTGTGTTCAGAACTGCCTCTATAAGCTCTGCAATCTCATTCGCCCTCATCTCATAAAAACTTTCAAGGACCCAGACAAGCTCTGCAATTACAATTGATGGGATAAGTATTTTTAATTCACCCTTAAGCGCTTTGTTAAGGAGGCTATCTACTGCCTTAGCCTTTGAAGGGTCGTCGTTGGTGAGATAACGGACAAGTATATTTGTATCAATAACAGCTCTTTTATGGTCTTCCACCGTGAGCTACCTTCTTGCCGACATATTCTTTAGCCTTTTTTCTAATCTCGTCAAAATCTGAAACCCTGCCTTTACCTTTCAAAAAACCCTTGTATTCCTTAAGGGTCTTTGCAGGCTTGATTATAATTTTGTCATCTTCCCTTTCAAAGACAACAACATTTCCAACATTGACATCTAAAATTTTTCTTACCTCTTTTGGCAATGTAATCTGACCCTTTGAGGTAATCTTTGCTGTTACCGACATTGTTATTTCTCCTTACAAGTTAGTTACACCTTACTAACATGATATAGCATGAAAGAATGTAAGTCAAGGAGTAATTCTTATTCATATATTCATTTTCTCTGCCCTAATTTTGACCTTTCTCAAAGGCCTTAAGGTTATCAAAAATCTGCCTTAAATAAACTTCAAAATTATCAATCTCCTTTTTTGTAAGTCCTTTATAAAACAGCTCTGTCATCTCTTTTGATATCTGCATATAAGCATTTTGCAGGCTCTTGTCTTTTTCAGTCAGCTTTACAATTATCTTTCGTCGGTCTTCTTTAGACGGGATACGGAACAAATGACCAGTATCTTCAAGCCTGTCCAGCATACTTGTTAAGGTTGATTTTTCCAATGAAGTCTTTTTTGCCAATTCCTGAATTGATATACCGTCCTTTTGCCAGAGGGCAAAGAGGATTCTTCCTTGAGCCGGATTTATTTCTTCAAGTCCATACTCTTTTATTTTTTTGGCTAATATCCTGCCTGACAAATGATGTATCTTGGCAATCAAGAACCCGCCTTCACGCAATTGTTTCATGGTTTATTGTCCTTTATGTATTGTTGTCTGTCATTCCTGCGAAAGCAGGAATCCAGACTTGTATATTTATGGATTCCCGCTCAAAAACTCTGCGGGAATGACAGGAAAAAGTAGAATGTCATGCCTGAATGTTTCTGTCAGGCATCAAGTTTAAAAGGTTCTTACTAATCTTTCAAATCAAAATTAAAAAAATTAAGCTGATGATAATATTTTGCGAACATAGGACGCAGGCAAAGCACTGTATGGTCTGTATCATGCGGCCCTCCGGGATAATACATCTCCCATCCCTTCTGCCAGACGGCCTCTTTTATTTTTTTGTCTTTAACAATTTCAACCTCTCCGCCTAACATCAGCCCACGCCAGTCGCTCGGTTTGCAATAGTAGATTGATGCCTTTGGATTCTTCTTAATGTGTGCTATTTTTGATGAGGAGGTGTTTGTTATAAGATAAACAAGAAAGTCGTCTTTATGTTTTTTGAAAAACTCTGACAGCCCGGGAAACTGCTCCTTCCTTCTCAAATTAAACATAGCCCTTGTATATGGAAAACCACCGTGGCCAATTGTTGTAACATAAGCCGCCTCAGCAATTTCCATTAGCTCAAGGCTTAACTTCTTTGCGTCCCTTTCATCCATTTTTGTCCTCCTTGTTCTGCAACTGTCATTCCGTGCTTGACACGGAATCCAGATATTTTTATCAACTCATGGATTCCTGCTTTCGCAGGAATGACAAAAAGCTCATTGACATGAGCAGAGCTCAAATTAGTCTTATATAGTATAGTCCTATATAGAACTATTTGTCAAGGAGAAAGCTTACCTGTCCCTTAATCTCTGCTAAGATGATATTCAAAAACAGGGCGCATGAAGCTCAGTACATATTTTGTTCTCCATGCGGTTTTAAAGAAAGGGGGCGGATTGATTTTGTTCAATCCACCCTTCATAAAAGATTTCTTTATTTCGCCTTTTTCATGGGTGGAACACAACCACATCCACATGAGCTTTTTACCCCGCTCTTAACTTCAGTCTTCTTCTCTTCAGGATGCTCTTTTGCCTCTTTTTTGTCTTTTGCCATTGTTTCTCACCTCCTTTTTAATTAAGTTAATGCTTATTAACTTATATATTTTGTTAAAAAAAATCCCTATTTTGTCTTTGAATTTACCTTGTGAATTCTTTCCACACCTGACTGCTTGCTCAGACAGCCGCAGGTGCAAATACGATTGAGTCTTTGGCGGCATTTTTCAAGGGCATCACGGTCTAAGGAATAATATATCCAATACCCCTGCCTATCTGCTTCCACAAGGCCAGCGCCTTTTAGCACCCGCAAATGCTGGGATACTGCTGATTGGGTTATTCGTAAAACCTCAGCTAAGGCATTAACGCTCATCGGCTCTTTTTTTAGCAGTTCAATGATTTCTATTCTCTTATCAACTGAAAGTATTTTAAATAATTCTGCTGCCTTCTTCACAGTCTATCCATCCTCATAAGCTTATAAGTATATACTAATATGCTCCTGCCGTAGCTAAGTTGTCAAGCAAATTTTTAATGTTTTTGTATTGCTTATTCTACTTTCTCCCCCAATTCTCTGGCTTTCAGCAGCCATTTGTGTCTTTGTGCCTCAGTTGACATCTTAATCGGTCCAAATTCTGAAATCTTCACAAGCTTGATGCCGCAGAATCCTAAGATCGTCTTTTTCATCATATTATGCCCAGGTTGTTTGTATACCCATTTATAATACCAAGGCGGCGCATCCATTGTAACAAGCAGACGCGCACTGCGGTTTGTCAAAAGCCTGTCCCAAAAGAGCGAATCCTTTCTATATTTAAAAGCAAAACCCGGCAAAAAGGTTCTATCTATAAATCCTTTTAGCAGTGCAGGTATAGTTCCCCACCATGTAGGATAAACAAAAACCAAATGTTCTGCCCATAATATAAGCTCCTGCGCCTTTTTTAAGTCATCTTCTAATTCCTGAATCTCTTTGTAGCCATGCCAGAGTATTGGGTCAAATTTTAATTCGCCGAGATAAAGCTGTTTTATATCTCCTCCCGCACTTTTAGCGCCTTCCGTATATGCCTCTGCCAATGCGCCGCAGAAACTGTTTCTCATAGGATGGCCTATTATTATCAATACCTTTTTAGGTTTCATAGGTTTCTTATTATCCCCATTTCTTCCCGCCAAATTGAGAATGTATCATGGGAATTGTTCTATTTTGAGCCCTTTTATCTTCCCATAATCTCTCATATCAGAGGTTGCAACTGAAAAGCCGAGAGAAATGGCACAAGCCTTTTAATATTCATAGAGCTTCGCTCTATCGCAATAAGCACACTGGTATCAAATATTATGCCCATTGATTTTTCTCAGGCATTAATGGCTGATGTTTTATAATCTCCTTTAAGTCCTTTTCAAATCTTTCAGCCTCATCGCCAAGTCGCGGAAGTTTTTTCAGCAATTCCTTCAGCTCGCCGAGCGTTTTTTCTTTTGCTGGTTTCTCCACAGGGCTAATTGAGGCCACAGGTTTCCCGCCTCTTAAAATTATGTAGTGATTGCCTCTGTATTTTATGGAATTCAAAATATCAGAGAATTTTCTGACAACATCCGTTGCACTAATAGTTTTAGCCATACAAACCTCAGCTTTATGTAAAATATGATTATCATTCTTACAATTTTATTGGCTTATTGTCAAATAAATTAGCTTTTCTATATACCATCACCACAGCCCCCTCACGGCATTTAGATTTGCAGACCCTCAGGAGCTTCTCCACGAGTTCCTTTGGTCCATACTCAATTCTTTTAAAGCCGAGTCTTTCAAAATAATCTATCAGGTCAGTTGTAATATAAACATCATTGGACGGAAAGATATTTATCAGATGTTTAACAATCATATTGCCAATGCCATGATTCCTTTTATGCTCAACAACGCCAACACAGCCAAGCTCATAGACCTCCTTATGCGGCCTGATTCTTCCAAAACCCGCGATATCATCCTCATCAACTGCAACAACAAACTGACGATAATCCATGTCTTCGTCGTCCAATCGGAATTTCACAGCACATTCCCTTATAAAAGGCATATCTTCAGGAGAGGCTTTTCTGATTTTGACTGATAACTTCTTCATAAAAACTCTCTCCTTATCGGCGACCACGCATCCACTGCTTTGCAGGGTTTGCTGCCAGTAAAAGCAGCGTGTATCACATTTGAAGGTATAGCTATAACCTCTCCATGTTTTAAGTTGACCTCTTTTCCCTCATATTTAAAGGTCAATTCTCCTTCCAGTATTAATGTTATCTGCTCGGCCTCATGGGAATGCTCAGGAAATTCTGTGTTTAGCTCCATTTCAAAATATGTAAGCATTGCCTTTTCTAAACCGACAGCCCACATCTCAGCTCCCTTGACACTGGGTCTTAAATGTAATTCGTCTTTAGAATATACTTTTATTTCACCCATAACGCTCCTCCATTATTTCCTCCCACCATACATCGTAAATACCCCATATTTATAAAAGCAATCCACATCTTTGAATCCAATCTTTTTCAAGGCATTAATCTGATCTTCCAGCGTATTGGGTTTGTTATCCTTATTGTTTTTGTACCTGTTTATAATATCATCAAAACAACCACCTTCTATACCTGATAATTTTTTCCTTTCATCAATCCATTCCTTCCACAGCAGAAGATACCATTTCTCAAGATTTTCATCCGGTGAAAGCACAACATCTATATTCAAGAAATATCCTTCGGGAAGTAAATGGTCATATACCTCTTTAAACAGAGATGTTTTTTCATTCATCGTTAAATGGTGAATAGATAGAGAGGAAACAATAAAAGCAAAATCCTGATGCAAGATGTCTTTTTCCAGAATCTCCTGAAAGCTTGCAGGGATATAATTTATATTTTTAAATTCCTTTAGACGTTCTTTTGCACTATTAAGCATTTCCTCAGAACCATCAACGAGTGTGGCTGAAATGAAGTTATCTACTTTGAAAAGCTCCTGTGTAATAATCCCGTCCCCACACCCAAGGTCAAGAATGCTCTTCTGCTTTTTTCCACTCAGGAAATGTCTGTAAAATGACTTCAGAATCTCCAGTAATCTGCGCCGTTCAACTATATAGATATCTGCATTATCCCTGTATTCCTGACTGAACTCTGCATTTGCCCATTTTGCTTTGTTGAATTCTGTCATAATCTTATCCTTTTCCCAAATGCGGGATATTTTAGCAGGTTGCTGAAAAAGCGCCAATTCGTTCTCAGCGTCATTCCTGCGAAACTTGTCCCTGCATGTCTTAAGCAGGGAGCAGGAATCCAGTAGGGGCGGGTTTCAAACCCACCCCTACACTACTATATTATAAACTCTGGATTCCCGATAAAAACATTCGGGAATGACATTTATGGTTATTATAAAGTTTCTCGACAGCCCATTCCTTTACTCATTTGTTTTCAAACAGACCCACGCTGAGAATATCAGTTATTTTATTCTCATATTTTAAAATGGAAATTGCTCTACTTTAAGCCCTTTAATCTTTCTGTAATCTCTGATGTCAGAGGTTGCAACTGAAAAACCGAGAGAAATGGCAGTGGAGGCAATAATAAGATCGTGGGCTCCGATGCTGATCCCCTTTTTCGCTAAATTAGCCCAGATTCTTGCATAAATCCTTGCAGCATTTAAATCAAATGGATAGATTGGAAAGGTCTCTATAATCTTTTCAACATAAGCCTCTCTCTTAAGACGCCTGTTTTCAGAGGCAGCCCTATGCACACCATGCAGAAGTTCAGAAACTGCAATTGTACAAATACCAAATGGCTCGTCTTCCCTGCCTTCAATGAGCCTTTCTATATTCATAGAGCTTCGCTCTATTGCAATGAGAACACTGGTGTCAAATATTACTCCCATTGGTCTTTCTCAGGCATCAATGGCTGATTTTTTATAATTGCTTTCATGTCCTTTTCAAATCTTTCAGCTTCATCGCCAAGTCGTGGAAGTTTTTTCAGCAATTCCTTCAACTCACCAAGCGTTTTTTCTTTTGCTGGCTTCTCCACGGGACTAATTGAGGCTACAGGCTTGCCGCCTCTTAAGATTATGTAGTGATTCCCTCTGTATTTTATGGAATTCAAAATATCAGAGAATTTTCTGACAACATCCGTTGCGCTAATAGTCTTAGCCATAAAAACCTCCGCTTTATGTAAAATATGATAATCATATTTTACTGCTAAATAAGCCCTTTGTCAATCGCCTTACTCCACAGCCCACTCCTTTATCCATTTGTTTTCAAGCAGACCCTGCAAAACAAAGGGGTCCTTCATGATGATGCTTGTTGCCTTTTCAAGGCTCTCTGCTTCAAAAGTAATCAGCCCGCCTGTTCTGTCAGCAAATGGGCCGCCGAGATAATTGTTCAATCTGAGTTTGCGCCAATACTCAATATGCAAAGGCACAACTGCCTTTATCCTCTCAGGCTCTTTCTTCATAAAATAAAAAAAGACAAACCGCTTTCCCATGATTTTTTCCTATTCGATAAAAAAATATTTTTAGCCTGCCTGATAATATTCCGTTATAATCTGTGGAATTTTGAGATAATGATTGTCGGTTGTTAAAACCATTAATCCATGTTGCATAGCAGAGGCTGCTATCCATAAGTCATTAGTAGGTATAGGTGTGCCTTTTGTACGGAGATGGTTCATGATTATAGCGTATCTCTCTGATGTTTCTTCATCAATATCAACTATCTTCACCCTCAAAGAGGAAAGAAACTCCTGAAGTATTTCCCTGTTCTTCTTTTCGCTCTTTCCAATTATATAGCCAGCCAATAACTCACCAATTATAATTGGGTTGAAAAATATCTCAGATGCCTGCTGTATCGCCAGTCTAATCGCAGGGCTTCCCCTTAAATAAGCAGAATAGCCTGATGTATCTATTATTATCCTGTTTTTTTCCATAATCCCACATCTATCTCCCTCTGAAGCTTAAGGCTTTTGTCAAAGGCAGCAGCCTCTTCCTTTGTCCATATACCAAAAAGATGGTCTAAATCATGATATAAGACCTTTTTCTTCTTTCCCTTTGCCCTTAAACCTGTTGCTTTTTCAAGCAGCGAGATAAATGCCTTGTTGAGGCTCAGCCCTTTTGCCCTAGCCTCTTTCTTTATTATCTTTTCAATCTCATCAGGGATGCCCCTTATTGTAATCTGTTTCAAATCTAACCACCTCCATAATGACTCATATATGAGTCATTATGATTCTATTATTGCATCATCAAACTGTAAAGTCAAGACCTATAATTCATTCACAGACACGTAAAAAATCTATCCTGTCAGATGTATCACGGAATCCAGCCCTTATTTTCATCATCTGATTAGCCCCTTTTTGAAACTCAAAAGGCACATTTACTATTTCTGTCTTTATACCACTGTAATCAAAAAATGACAATATATCGTTTAAATACGGATATGGCTTTGCATCAAGGCCGACAAGGGGGAATATACGAACCTCTCCTGAGCATACTCTGATGAGTTCTTTTATACATGCTTTATGAAACACAGAATCAAGCCTGTCGCCATAGAGAAACAGAAAATTACCTGATAACACAAAAGAAAAACTTTTATCAGGAAACGGCAAATGTGGTAGCCCTGCTTCTACATATCGCTTCTCTTTAAACCCAGCAGGAAAATCCTCTACAAACAGCCTTAGCGCCTTATTCCTTAAGGCAATAACCTCTTCCTTATTTTTATAATATTTCCAGACATAAAGATGGCTTGCCTCATTAAACTTTTTAAAGACATGCTGTATATCATTTTTGCACTTTTCTATGAGTTCATCAGCGCTGAGATTATACATAATATCACATGCAGTAACATCAAGGCCTAATTGATGCGCCTCTGCTGCAAAAGAAGATGCGCCAGCAGGACAGTCCAATACTGCGCCTCGCCTCAACAATTGCTCATCAAGATCAAACATGCTCATGTATTCAGCATAAGTCCTGCCAAAGAAGGCAATGCGGTCTATGTCTAATTGATTTGTTTTTGGAATGCCTTTGCTCATTTAACTATCTCTAACAATTCCTGAAATTCATTAATTATAAAATCCCCCAGTTCAATAAGGAAGTGCAACGCTTAGGATAGGTGGTATCCTAAGTGTTATGAAAGATACATACAAACATCTCTCATGCGAAGAGAGAGACAAAATCGCCATTCTTCGCGCACAAG
>ERZ1292623.1219-Hain-H51-01um-R1-1219-length-25258-cov-7_pt1 | contig 25258 bp, 36 predicted proteins | sample MGYA00564398_ERZ1292623 | MGnify/ENA primary metagenome ERZ1292623 (study PRJEB36523, sample SAMEA6512633) | groundwater metagenome | collected 2019-01-07 | study: AquaDiva: Metagenomics assemblies of 32 groundwater samples | reverse complement strand
TTTTCCTCCAAAACTATCAGTCATTTTTGCACCACATTCTCTACAAAATTTAGCATTATCAAGATTTTCCGTTTGACATTTACTACAATAAGCCATATATAAATAAAAGAAATAACGATTTATATAAAGTTTTCTACCGTTTAGGAACTACCCCCTATAAATTCTTTTACGAAGTAAAAGGCAATATGTCTCGAAGAGACTAAGGCGGCTACCCCTTTTAATAAATCTACACGACGATTGAACATAACAGTACATATGCGAAATTTTCTATTTTCACTGATTTCAGCCTTTATAACTATTAAATTTTAGGAGTGACCTTAAAATAAATGTACTTCTTACACAGTTATAAATCACAATCATTTTATTAACTTATCAAAGCTAAGTTATATAAATATGAGCACATATAAATATTTTATGAATATAAATGAAGCGATTAAGAAAGAAGCATTAAGAAGATGTTATTCATTTAGGACAATTAAGACATATCAAAAATGTGTTGAAAGATTTCTAAAAACTTGTAATAAAGACATAAGCAAAATAAGCAAGACAGATGTAAAAGAGTTCTTATATGAATTAATAGAAAAAGGCAAAGCTGGAAATACAATCAATGTTTATTTAAGTTCACTAAAATTTCTTTTAGAAGAAATATTAAACAAAAAAATGAGGCTGAATATTAAATATTCAAAAAAACCTCTTAAATTGCCTATAATCTTATCTAGGGGGGAATTAAAAAAACTATTTTCTTCAATCTATAATAAAAAACATAGATTAATCATTCAATTTATTTATTCATCCGGCTTAAGAGTAAGTGAAATAATCAATTTAAAGATACAAGACTTAGAACTCAACAAATCTTACGGCTTTGTCAGAAATGGGAAAGGAAATAAAGACAGAATATTTATTGTAGCCGAAACTTTAAAAGAGGATATAAAAAATCTGATTGAAAAAGAAAAGTTAAAAACTGAAGATTATCTATTTAACACAAACAGAAAGAGCAAGTACAACATAAGAAGCATCCAGCAAATAATTAAAAACGCTGTAAAAATAGCAGGGGTAAATAAAAAAATTTCTCCGCATACGTTAAGACATAGTTTTGCCACTCATTTAATAGAGAATGGCTATTCGGTGTCAGAGATTCAAGCTTTACTTGGTCATAAAAGTCCTGAAACAACAATGATTTATCTACATGCATCTTTGCCAAATATGATCAAAGTAAAAAGTCCTTTAGATAATTCGCAATGAAAAAGAAGACAGATTTCAGGGAGATTAAGAACAATAAAAACGAAGACAAGGATAAAATAATTATATTGTCAGGGTACTCAGATAAACAACTGCATGATTTTATTAATGCTTATAAAAAAATTAAACTTCCAAAAGCGATTTTCGCAACTATAACTAAACATAATAAAGATTTTAAATTGAAAGATTTGTTGAAAGAATTAAAAAAAGAGCATAAATTTATGAAAAAATAGCTTAGAGGATTATTATCGAATAGTTTTTTCCTTTTTTAAAATCTCTATATCTTCTCTCAATAGTCTCAATATCCCATCTTAATGCAGGAGAAACTTCAATTAAATGTTCTAGATTCGGCCTAATTTTTGTTAGATAGAGATAATAAATATCGTTCATTCTTGAGTTTAAAGTATCTATGCCGTCATTAGAACTCACCTCGTAATGTCTTAATCTTTCTTCTAACACCCCAAAAGAGAATAAGCTTCTTAAACTAACCTCATTTAATTCAAATTTTATGTCTAATCTTGGTTCTTCTGAAGGTTTTTCAGTTAATATTTCATAATTATAATTATGCATCTATCTAAGAGTTGGATAGAATTTATAAATTATTCTTTTTCAAAGCTGATATGGTTGTTATAAAAATTACAAGATACATAATTAAGCCATAAACACAAGTTGGCAATAATAAACTATAATCACAAACACCATTTAAACAGCTAGGCAATGCATATTCTTTTATTGTTGAATAAGCTGCAAAGATAATTGCCAGTAATGAAACATAAAACATTGTTTTTAATTTATTCTTGCTAGTTTCTTTAAAGGATAATATCGACAAGATTAATAATATTAAAAAGAAACCAAATCCAAAGTAACATGCAGGATATGTTAGGAATATAGGACATCCTTCTTTTAATGGGCAGTTTTCTAAAATTAATTTCGTGAACGATAAATATCCTGAAAACAACACTCCTATCAAAGAAAAGATAAATATAATCTTTATGTATTTATTCATAAAAAAAAGGGGATTTATTTGTTTAAAAACCTATCCTTAACTATAGTTAAATTAAATAATTTTATATATTAATAAGTTAAATTAATTATATGAAAAAAGAGCATGTTGAAATACATAATAATTCTGGTTCTAACTTAAAAGATATTATCCTTGGGGGTCAAGACGGCTTAGTCAATGTTCTAGGAGTTATTTTAGGAGTAGCTGCTGCAACATTTGATACAAGGATAATAATTGTGGCAGGATTAGCTGCTACTTTCGCAGAATCTATTTCCATGGCTGCTGTCGCATATACTTCAACAAAAGCTGCCCAATCATATTATTTATCTCAATTAAAAAAAGAAGAACAAGAGATAAAGGAAATGCCAAAATTAGAGAAAGGGGAAATTTACGATATTTATTACAAGAAAGGTTTTCGTGGTAAGGTATTAAATGATATTGTAAAAACAATTACAGGCAGCAAGAAGATATGGCTTGAGACAATGATGGTAGAAGAATTAGGGATGTTACCAAGAGAATATTCAAAACCAGGAAAAAGTGCGTTTATAGTTGGATTAAGTGCAATAATAGGAAGTGTAATTCCTTTGATCTCATTTTTCATTTTCCCAGTCAGTTTAGGAATAATTATCGCCTTAATATTATCTGCATTGGCTTTATTTATCACAGGAACAATAAAAGCAAAATTAACAGTTGGAAATGAATTTAGATCTGGATTAGAAATGTTAATTATTGGAATGGTAGCTGCATTAACTGGTTATTTAGTAGGATATTTATTTGGAAATATCAACTTTTAGGACTAGCTTCCAGATTATTTTGTTTTTTTTCATAAATCTTAAGACCAATTAGATATATTACTAGAACAATCATAAAAAAAATCGAAAATAATTTTGATGAGTCTATTTTTTTATTTTCTGATGCAATAGCTGAAGTTTCGCTTATAGAGTTATTTTGAAGAACATCAACAATAACATTATTTTGGCTTGTATTAGAAGAAACATTTGTATTTGAAACTGAAGAAGTACTGGTTAAGTTAGAAAAGTTAGCATAAACCTTAACATTTTTTGTTATGCTACAATATTCATTTCTGCATGCATAAAAATATACTGTGTTTAATCCATTTTCTAAAGAAATTATAATATCCATTTGAGGGTTGTTCACTAAATTTATATCCCAATCAAGACTATTTACCCTAGAATATAAAGAATCTGCACCCTTTGTTTTTACGATAAATGTAAGGTTTTGTTTGCTCGAGTTATAATAATCATTAGGATAAAATATATTCACATAAATTATAGTCCCATTATTATCTATGACTGTTCCGTTATCTCCTATAGCCATTCCGGTTATATTATCAAGATAATTTAGTGAAATAAGTGCTAAGATCAAAATTAATAGAAATAAGGCTAAATCCTTATATTTTTCCATGAAATAATCAATAATCAGTAGTATTTAATATTTTTTAAAAAAATAAAAAAAGAATTAGTTTATTAATTTATATTACTAAATTAATATTTCTTGTGTTTTTGGTAACAGTCTCTACAATAAACTGGTTTACCCTCGATTGGCTTGAAAGGTACTTCACATTCTTGACCGCAGTCAGCACAAGTTGCCTTATGCATTTCTCTAGGTCCAAAATTACCAAAGTCTCTCCTTCCACCTTCTCTTCTTCCGCCTTGGAATCCCATTTTCTTATTCTCCTTGATTAGTTATACTTAGATTACTATTAAGTCTTCGTATACTAATTCTTATTAAAAATCCACTATTTATAAGACTATGTTTTTAGCATAAAATCTAGGATAGAAAGGTTTATATACTATAATAAACTATAGGCTACTATGGTAACTACGATACAAATAAGTGAAAGTTTGCAGAATGAATTGTCTCAAAAAAGAATGTTTGACAGAGAAACGTATGAAGAAGTAATATGGGATTTGATAGAAGATAGTATGGAATTAAATAAACAAACTAGAGAAGAGATAGCAAAGTCTCGTGCAGAAATAAAAGCAGGCAAGTTTTACAAACTTTCTGAAGTAAAAGAAGAAGTGGGGCTAGATGTATGAAATCATTTTTTCACAAACTGCCCTGAATCAATTTAAAAAATTAGAAAAAATTACTCAAGAAAGAATAATAAAAACATTAGAAAGAATAAAAATAAGACCAGAAGCGTATGTCAAGAAATTAGTAAACGATCCAGGTTATAGATTAAGGGTTGGAGATTATAGGGTTATTTTAGATATAGATAAAAATAAACTTTTAATACTAGTAATAAAGATAGGACATAGGAGAAATATATACGAATAAGGGATACATGAAAGCTTATGATATTATAATCATCGGAGCAGGTGTTACAGGATTAGCTTCTGCAATGTATTCTGGAAGATTAGGATTAAAGACTTTAGTCATAGGAACAAATTCTTCAAATGAGCTTCCAATAGGGGGGGTAATAACCTTAACAGAAGTTGTTGAAAATTATCCCGGGTTTATAAAACTAACAGGCCCAGAATTAGCTGAAAAGATGAGAAAACATGCTCTAGACTATAAAGATAAGGTTGAAATTAAAGAAGATTTAGTTGTAGATATTAAAAAACATGAAGATTGCTTCGAAGTTTTTACTAAAAATAAAAAATATTTATCTAAAACAATCTTATTTGCGACAGGGACAAAATGGAGAAAATTGCAAATGAAAGGTGCCTTAAAATATGAAAGTAAAGGTGTGCATTATTGTGCTTTATGTGATGCAGCAATTTTTAAAAATAAGATTGTAGCTGTAATTGGGGGGAGTGATTCGGCAGCAAAAGAAGCTTTGTTATTATCTGAATATGCGAAAAAAGTCTATATTATTTACAGAGGGGAAAAAATAAAACCCGAGCCGATAAATAATGACAGGATTAAGAAAAACAAAAAAATTACTGTAATAACAAAGACAAATGTAATTGAAATTAAAGGAGATAAGTTTGTTAATAAAGTTATTTTGGACAATAAGTTTCAGGGTAAAAATGAAATTAAGCTGAATGGTATATTTGGTGCCATTGGAAGTGATCCATTATCTGAATTAGCAAAAAAAATTGGCGTAAAAATAAATTATAAAAAAGAAATAATAATTAATCATGAAAATTCTGAAACAAATATTAAAGGAGTGTTTGCAGCAGGAGATGTTGCAGATAAAGAGTTTAAGCAGGCAATAACAGGAGTAGCAGAAGGAGTAACAGCGTCACACTCAGCCTATAAATATGTTAACGAAAATAATTTAATTTGTACTATGAACGATGAAAAAATTAAGAAAAAATAAGTTACTTGAATAACATTCCAAGGACCAAAACAAAAACTATTCCAATAACTAAGAATAAAGCATTTTTCTTGTTATATTGTTCATGTGTCTCTGGAACTAAATCACTTGCTGCGACATATAAGAAACTTCCAGCAGACAAAGCAATTAAAATTCCTAAAATACTTTCAGTTATATCATTGAGAAAGAATAGGGTTAATGTTGCTCCAAAAGGTGTTGCTAATGCTACCAAAAACGAATAAAATACAGCCCAAAATTTTTTTATATTTGCATGCAACAAAACTGCCATTGATGTCATTCCTTCCGGAAGTTCATGCGCTATGACCGCTAATGTTGTAATAAATCCTAATTCAGTAGAGATTTCAAATCCAGCTCCTATTACAACCCCATCAATCAAAGAATGAAATCCAAGCCCAATTACAGCTGTTTTGCCGGCATTATGCTTAGTTTCATAACTCTCATGAAAACTGTGATGCATAACAAAATGTTCTATTAAATAAAATATTAAAAATCCCAAGAGAACAATCATTAAAGAATTATCATATAATTCCAAAGAATCTGGAATAAGATGTGTTAAAGCAAATGTTAATAGAACACCTGCTGCAAAACTTACAATATAAATTGAATATTTTCTGGTAAAATTTTTTGCGTATAATACAAGCAATATCCCAATAATTGTGGCAAATCCTGCAATTCCAGAGTAGAATAATATATTAAAAGTTTGTGTTGCCATCTTAAATTCTGCAAATATTACATTTCATTCTTACTCTTTGTTTTGCAATTTCTACAGCGGCACTTCTAGGGGTAATTTTTTTCTTAAAAGAGTTTTTTAAAACTAATTCTGTGTTTTTAGTTATTTTTTCCTGAACTAATTTGAACATTTTTTGCTTTGTTCCATTAATATATTCAACATAGCTTGAAATTACCCCACCGGCATTTGCAACAAAATCAGGAATAACTAAAATTCCTTTTTTATGCAGCATTTCTTCAACCTCATAAGTCATTGGAATATTACTTCCTTGAATAACTAGTTTGGCTTTTACTTTATTTACGTCTCCAATTTTAATAACATCTGGAATAGCAGCAGTAATTAAAACATCAACGTCTGTTGCAATTATTTGTTCACATACTTGTTTATTTCCAGGATAATTATTTACACTTCCTGTCTTCTTCTTTACCTCAAATAATTTATTATAATCAATCCCATCTTTTTTGAATAAGCATCCTTTTGAATCTGAAACAGCTGTAAATTTTAATCCAGCTTCTGTTAAAAATTTAGCTGCGAACATTCCAACGTTACCAAACCCTTCTATGGCAAAAGTAGTTTTCTTGGGGTCTTTTTTCAAATATTTTAATGCGATTAAAGTTGCTTTACTTACCCCAAAACCTGTACTTCCTAATTCATGAGGGATTCCTCCAAGTTTTTCAGGTTTTCCCGTACATGCTTTTTTATTTCCAATTGCTTTTGAAAATATTTCCATTTCATGTTCTGCTGTATTAATATCAGGAGCAGCTATATAATTATTAGGACAATATTCTTTTATAGCTTCGGCAAAAGCTTCAATTATTTCATCTTTTCTTTCTTTTGTCATAGCTTTATCATCTGCGATAATTCCAGATTTTCCACCGCCAAAAGGCAAATCCGCCATAGAACACTTCCATGTCATGATCCTTGCTAATTTAGAAACTTCTTCTGCTGTTACCGAAGAGGTCATTCTTATTCCACCTTTAGCAGGGCCAAGTGCAGTCGAGTCAATAACTAAATAGCCATGCATATTTACTTTAGGATTATACACTTCTAATACTTTCTCTGGTCCAAATTCATCATAATTAATCAACATATCACCTTTTTATTAAACTATTAAAAATTATTTAGTATTTAAATCTATTTCTTTAAATAATAATCTGTGAGTGCTTTAATTGAATTAACAGCTTCTTCCGGAAATGTATAACAAGGAATATTATTATTTTCTAAAGTCTTTTTTAATAGTTCAGTAAATTCTCCGCCAGTAGAAACAACGATTATTGGTTTTTTCTTTAAATCATTTAATTCTGTAATAATATCAACAACATCTGTAGAAATTAAAGGAGTCTGATAAAGTAAATTAACTAATAATATATCACTATTTTTATCATCCAAACAATTTTCAATAGCAACTTGGTATCTTTCGGTCGTAGCATCTCCAACCAAGTCCATTGGATTTCCAACAATAACGATTTCAGGCATTATTTTTTTTAGTTTAATTAAAGTATCTTTACTGAGCTCTGCCATCTTTAAATTATTTTTTATGATAGCATCTGTACTTAGGACACCATAACCCCCTCCATTGGTAATAATTTGTACCCTATCACCTTTAGGAAGAATACTTTTTTCTAAAATTTTAGCATAATTAAACATTTCTTTTAATGAATGTGCAATAATTATTCCTGATTGTTTAAATGCACCATAATAAACTTCTTCTGTTCCTGCTAAACTTCCAGTATGAGATAAAATAGCTTTGCTTCCTTCCTGAGTTAATCCGCCTTTTATTACAATTATAGGTTTCATCTTAGTAACTTTTTTAGCTATTTGAATGAATTTTTTTCCATCTTTTATTCCTTCTAAATACATGCAGATAACTTTTGTTTCTTTATCATGAGAAAGATATTCTAAAATATCACTTTCATCTATTGTTGTCGCATTGCCATAACTTACAAATTTGCTAATCCCATAATTTTCCGTAGTTGCTAAATCTAATATTGCAGATCCTATTGCTCCAGATTGTGAAATAAATGAAACTCCTCCTGAAGAAGGTCTCTTAAGTCTATATCTTGGCAAAAACAAGGTATCAAGTTTCGTTATAGCATCAAAAACACCTAAACAATTTGGCCCGATTAAATTAATTTTTAATTTAGTAACTAGTTCTTTCAACTGTAATTCAAGTTTTTCATTACCAATTTCCTTAAAACCGGAAGAAACAACAACAACATTTTTTATTTTTCTTTTGCCACAATCTTTTATCACATCTAAAACTTTTTTTGCAGGCACAGCAATTACAGCTAATTCAATTTCTTCTCTAATTTCTGTTAATGATTTGTAAACTTCTCTGTTTAAAATTTCGTAAGCATTTGGATTTACCAAAAACAATTTGCCATGAAAATTAGCATCTAATAAATTCCTGAATATAACATGCCCAACTTTTTTTGGATCTTTTGAAACTCCGACGATAGCAACACTTTTTGCTTTGAAAAACTTTTCTAAATCCATGTTTCCTCTTTTCAATAGTGAAGACTGAGCTTTTATATAAATGTTATGTTTATTTCTAAAATAGATATATTTAAATATTTGTTAAGCATTGCAATTTTATAAAATAATCCAAAGGAGGGATTCTCATGGCAGCAAGAAAAAAGAGGAGTGCAGCAAAAAGCTCCTCAAGCAGAAGGAGAAGAAGATAATTAACTTGAACGGAAAACTTTTCCTTCTTTTTTAATTTTTAAAATGAAAATTTACAATGAATACAAGACCGAAGAATTCTTGAAAAAATATTTGCCTGTGACGCAACATATATTAACAAAAGATCTTAACGCCGGATTAAAATTTTGTTCTCAATATAAATATCCGATAGCATTAAAAATAATTTCTGATCAAGCTTTGCACAAAACAGAGATTAATGGTGTAAGGATAACCCATACTGATGAGGATGCTAAAAAAGAATTTGATAGTTTAATGAAATTGAGCAAAAAACTAAAATTGAAATTAGATGGGATCTTATTTCAGAAATATAGAATTGGAAGAGAAGTAATTCTTGGTGCAAAAAGAGATAATATATTTGGAGATACAATTTTATTTGGAGCAGGCGGAGTTTACACAGAATTTATTAAAGATGTTAGCGTTAGAATTTGTCCGATAACAGAAAAAGATGCTATTGAAATGATTGAGGATACTAAAATTGTCAAAATACTTGGAAAATTTCGTGGAGAAGATCCTGTAGATAAAAAACTAATTGTTAACGCCTTATTAAAAATAAATAAAATTCTTCTTGAAAATAGAAATATTTCAGAATTAGATATAAATCCTTTAATTATTAACAATGAAGGAATTTATGTTGTTGATGCTAGAATGTTATTAGATTAACTATAATTCATGCTTCTTTCTTTTCCACCACGCTTGTAAACTCTATCTCTTCTTTTAGCTATTTTATCTCTTTTAGATTTTCTTTTGCCGTAACTTGGTTCGTCCCATCCCATAATAATGCAAAGAATAATTAATATATAAATTTTATCAAACGATAATTATTTAAACAAATTAATTAGCTAAACAAAAGGTGATATAATGGCTTTAATACTTTATTATGGTACAGAATGTTTTCACTGTCATGCAATGGATCCAGCGATAAGTAAATTAGAAAAAGAGACTAAGCTAAAAATTAAAAAAGTTGAAGTATGGCATAACGCTAAGAATGCTGCTGAATTTCAACAAAGAGATGCTGGTAAATGTGGTGGAGTTCCTTTCTTCTATAATGAGAAAACAAAGAAATGGCTTTGTGGCGAAGTCCCATATTCTGAATTAAAAGCCTGGGCAACTGGAAAGTAAAGTTTATATAAAGAATAATTTTATTTTATATATTAAAAAAGAGGGAATATGCCAATAACAAGTCTAGCTAATTTTCAGGTAGAAAAACTACAAATTCTTGATATTGATGGTGAAGTAGATAAAAAGTTAATGCCTAAGTTATCTAACAAAGAGATAAAAGAGATGTATGAATTAATGTTCTTAACAAGAATATTTGATGAAAAATCTTTATCATTGCAAAGGCAAGGAAGATTAGGAACTTATGCTCCAAATAAAGGACAAGAAGCTGCACAGATAGGATCAGCATTTACATTAAACAAAGAAGATTTTGTTTTTCCTGCTTTTAGAGAAAATGGAGTATATCTTTCAAGAGGAATGCCCCCAGAATTATTATTTTTATATTGGGCAGGAGATGAACGAGGAATGTTAATTCCAAAAGATGTCAATATGTTCACAGTTGCAATCCCTGTTTCAACACAAATATTACATGCTGTAGGTTATTCTTGGGCGAGTAAAATTAAAAATAAAAAACAAGTCACATTAACCTATTTTGGTGATGGAGCAACTTCAAAAGGAGATTTTCATGAAGCAATGAACTTTGCAGGTGTTTTCAAATTACCAATGGTATTCATCTGTCAAAATAATCAGTATGCAATTTCTGTTCCAGTTAAGGAACAAACTGCATCTAAGACAATAGCACAAAAAGCATTTGCATATGGTTTTCATGGAATACAAGTTGACGGAAATGATGTTTTTGCAGTCTACAAAGCAGTTAAAGAAGCTGTTGATAATGCAAGAAAAGGTCTTGGTCCAGTTTTAATTGAATGTTTTACTTATAGATTAGGAGATCATACAACTTCTGATGACGCAAAGAAATATCGTAATGAACAAGAACTTCATGAATGGATGAAAAAAGATCCTATCTTAAGACTAGAAAAATATATGATTAAAAATAAGATAGTAGATATAACATATTTTAAACAAGTTGAAACTAAATGCAGAAAAAAAATAGACGATTCTGTTAAAAGATCTGAATCTTATCCTAAACAACCTATTTCAGATATGTTTGACTATGTTTATGATAAAAAAGATTCAAGATTAAATGAAGAATTAGAATATTTAAAACAATTTTATGAATAGAAAAGTTTATAAATAAGTAACAATTACTTATTAATTAATAACAATTAGTAATTAATATGTTAAGAACAAAACTAAAACACGCCCCGACATTAAATACAGTATTAATGGTAGAGGATACTCTAAAAAAAATGAATGAAAGTGCTATAAAAATCAGCGAGCTTAAAAGAAGATTGCCTAAACAAATAAACCACAACACCCTAATGACAATTCTTGAATATTTAGAAAGAAGTAATAAAATATTATTTGGATTAAAAGGAATTACTTGGATTCATAATACAAATAAAAATTTAAGAAAAGCGATTGCCGAAGGTTTAGAAGTATGAAAATAGTTAAAGTAATATTTTCTCCAGAGGCTGAAAAAATATATAAGTATTTGAATGCAAAAGCATCATTGTCAAAAACAGAAAAGATGATTTTAAATGCCATAAATAAAAAAATAGATTTAATTAAAATTAATACACATTATGGTGATCCGATATCTAAAAATTTAATTCATGAAGAGTACAAAAGAAAGTATGGCACAAATAATCTATTTAGAGTTGAACTGCCTCAATTTTGGAGAATGTTATATCCTTTAACGAACAATGAAACGCAAATAGAGATAATTGCTTTTGACATAGATATTTTGGACCATAAACAATATAATAAAAAATTTGGTTATAAATAACATGGCAATAATGAATATGGTTGAGGCATTGAATTCTGCTTTATTTAATATCATGAAGCAGGATAGTAATGTTGTTATTCTTGGAGAAGATGTTGCAAGAGACGGAGGAGTTTTCAGAGTTACAGATAATTTATGGAAAAAATATCCTTCACGAGTATTTGATACGCCATTAGCTGAAACAGGAATTGTTGGAGCAAGCATTGGATTAAGCATTGCAGGGCTAAAACCAGTAGCAGAAATACAATTTGAAGGTTTTATGTTTCCTGGCTTTGATCAATTAGTAAATCACGCTTCCAGAATAAGAAATAGAAGCAGAGGAAGATTTACAAGTAGTTTTGTTTTAAGAAGCCCTTTTGGAGGCGGAGTAAAAGCATTAGAGCATCATTCTGATTCACCAGAAACTTATTATGCTCATGTTCCTGGATTAAAATTAGTTATTCCTTCACATCCTTATGATGCTAAAGGATTATTAATAAGTTCAATAAAAGACAATAACTCTGTAATTTTCTTCGAACCTAAAAAAATTTACAGATCAATTAAAGAAGAAGTTCCTGAAAAATATTATGAAATTGAATTAGGAAAGGCAAATGTTCTAGTTAAAGGAGATGATTTAACCTTAATTACATATGGTGCATGGGTTAAGGAAATCGTTGAAGTTGTAAATGAGAGTAAATATTCTATAGAAGTTATTGATTTAAGAACCTTAAAGCCTTTAGATGAAGAAACAATTATTAATTCTGTAAATAAAACAGGAAGATGCTTGATAATAAATGAAGCTCCAAGATTTTTAAATTACTCAAGTGAAATAATAAGCATTATAAATGAAAAATGCTTTAAAAACTTAAAACATCATGTTGAAAGGGTTACAGGATTTGATACTGTGATGCCAATGCCAAAACATGAAAATTATTATCTTCCTAATAAAGCAAGAATAAAATATTCCATTGAAAAGGTGATAAGTTAAATGTCATACGAATTTAGATTTCCAGATGTTGGCGAAGGAATTCAAGAAGGCGAGATAGTTAAATGGCTTGTAAAAAAAGGTGACAAAGTAAAAGAAGATCAAGTTTTAGGACAAATTGAAACAGATAAAGCAGTTGTTGATATGCCATCCCCTAAATCTGGAATTATTTTAGAAATAAAAATAAAAGAAGGTGAAACAGTAAAAGTTGGGCAAACTTTAGTTGTTATTGGAGAAAAAAACGAAAAAGTTTCTAGTAAAGAAGAAAAAGTAGAAACTAAAAAAGGAAATGCTGTTGTTGGAAGTTTAGAAGAAGCAAAAAGTGCTGGAGGATTTAATTTTATCCAAAAAGGCTCTCAAAAACAAGAAGTTGAAACTGGTCCAAAATTACTAGTAAAAAGAAAGTATGATTTGTATGGTTATATTGACAGAATTCCAATAAAAGGCATAAGAAAAACAACTGCAGAAAAAATGTCTGCAGCAAATACAAATGTTGCCCATGTTACGCATATGGATGAAGCTTATGTTGATAAATTAGTTTCGTTAAGGGAAAAAGATAAGAAATTAGCAAAAAAAAAGAAGATTAAATTAACTTTCTTGCCATATATTATAAAAGCATTAATAAGATCTTTAAAAGAATTTCCATTAATTAATTCAAGCATAGAAGATAACGAGATAATTGTTAAAAAATATTATAGTATCGGGATAGCTGTCGATTCTGAGGAGGGACTAGTTGTTCCTGTAGTTAAAATAGCCGATCAAAAAGATATTTTCACAATAGCTAAAGAAATTGATAGGCTTGCAGATGATGTAAGAAAAAGAAAAGTTAACATAATGGATTTGAAAGGAAGTACGTTTACTATAACAAATGTTGGAAGCATTGGAGGATTATTTGCAACCCCAATAGTTAATTATCCTGAAACAGCAATTATAGCTTTAGGAAGAATGTATCAAAAACCAGTTGTCATGGATAATAAAATTGAAATTAAACAAGCACTGCCCTTTTCAATAACATTTGATCATAGAGTTGTGGATGGTGCTTACGTTGCAAGATTTTCAAATAGATTTAAAGAATGTTTAGGAAATTTAAAATTTTAATTATTTCTTATCATCATCCTTTGTCCATTCTAAAGCAATTAAACAAATATCTTCATCTTTTTCCCCAGTATTTATAAAATCAGAATTAGTATATTTAGAATTGTATAAATCCATGGCTAATTTAATTTCATTATCCTCTAAATTTTTTTCATAAATTGGACTAATAATAGATTTAAGTTCTTTAGTTATATCCAATTGATTATTATTTTGTAAAGGCATAATTAATTCATCCCATCTTTTTATCTCATCGTCTCTCGCCATTAATAATTTAAAGATATCCTCATTATATTTTGTATGCAATATAACCCCTTGATGCAAAGCGGCATATTTTCCATGTTTTCTTGCACTTCCAACTAAAATTTTTTTATTTATTCTTACAGAAGTCCTTCCTAAATATGCTTGATGCCCTAAATTTTTTAAAGCCTTAACGATATATGAATTTACCTTATGATATTGGAATATTAAATCTTTATCATCATAAAAATCTAAAGGAGATATAAAAGAAAAGTGTAAATCCTCTGGCTCAAAATATAAATGCCCTCCGCCAGTATCTCTTCTTACTAAGTCAACATTCTTAATTACGTCAGGATTATATCTATTTTTTAAAGACTGATGACTTCCAAAGACAACAGTTGGCTTGGAAAATTGATACGTTCTAAATATAGGAGTTTTGGTTTCTTGATTATTCATCATTTCAAATAATGCCATATCAATAGCCAAACTCATTGCAGCATTATCTGTCCTATGTGGAATAACTCTTATCATATTTTCAAGACCCATTTATATAATAATTTTAATAAAATATTTAAACTTTGTTAATTATGTGTGAGATATACAACTCAGATAGTTACAAATTTCTCCAGAATGTTTAAATCCTTCCTTAACAACTTTATAATAAGACTTTTTAATGATTTCACAAGCTTCATCAATTTCCTTCTCTTTAACAATATAAGGAGGAATTAATCTTATTCCCTTGTATCCGCATCCCAGCAAGACTAGTCCATTTTTCAAACATTCAATAACTAGATTATTTCTTAATTGTTCATTTGGAAGATCAAAAGCATTCATTAATCCTAATCCTCTAACGTTAGAAATTTTATCAAGATTTAATTCCTGCAATCTTTTTCTCAAATATTTTCCCTGATTATTAACATTATTTAATAATTTCTTTTTCTTTATTATTTCAATAGTTTTACAGCCTAGAGTCAAATCTAGTTTATGACCCCCACCCCAAGTAGAGCTTATTGCACCTGGTTCAGGAAACATATTCCTATTTGATATTGTAGCTGCAACTTGCAAAGCCTTTGCAGCACTCATAACATCTGGGGTTATATTAAAATTATCAATAGCCCACCATTTTCCTGTTCTCCCCATTCCGCTTTGCACTTCATCTGAGATTAAAGGAATATTATTTTCTCTAGTTATCTTTCTTAGTCCATTAATCATTTCCTTAGAAGCAATATTATATCCTCCTTCTCCTTGTATAGGTTCTAAAATAACAAAAGCAATTTCTTCTGAAGAATTTTTTCTTAAAACATGCTCCAATTCATTAACAGCTTCGTTAGAATAGGACAATATTTTATTAGGAATAGTAAAATAATTTTTCTTGTATAATAATTTGGAATTTGTTAATGATAATGCTCCCAAAGTTCTTCCGTGAAATGATCCTTGAAAAGAAATTCCGAATTTAGCCTTATCATTTTTTCTCATGCATATTTTTATTGCGTTTTCTACAGCTTCTGCTCCAGAATTTATTAAAAACGCTGCATTCAGGTTCTTAGGAGTTATTGAAATTAATTCTTCTAGTAATTTTAAATGCTCTTCAATTGCAAAATCCTGCCCAGCATATTTTATTGGATGAGTATTAGAATATCTTTTAATAACTTGTTTTAATTCTGGATTATTATAACCAAGAGGATTAGAAGATATCTGTGATGAAAAATCCAAAAAAGTATTATTATCCAAGTCCTTAAAATAACAGCCTTGTCCTTTATCAGAATGAACAAACGGATAAGGGTCAAAATAATCCCCATTTAATTTTTTTAATTTAGTTAAAACTTTTAGCGAATTCTTTCCCGGTAATTTTAGGGTTTTCATTTTATCTGTAAATAATGCTTCTCATTATTTTTATACCATAATGATTTTCTTGAAGAATCTAATTTTAATCTTATTACAAAGTTATTTGATTCTAACTCGGTCAAATGTTCCCATGTCGCCTTCCAACCAAACCCAATGTGACCCGCTATTTCGTCTATTGTTAAAGGTTTATTTTCAACCAAATCAACAATCTTTGGAAAGACTAAAGTAGGTGCTTTATTTGGTTGAGAATTATTTATTACCCTAACTCCTTTTATGGACAATTTTTCCACGCTATGGTTAACTTCGTCTAACAATTCTTCACATTTATTTGTGTATTCAAAATTATCATCTACATGTCCATCTCCAAATGCATGCCCTATTAGGGAATCTAAGTTCGCATCTTTCTTAATTGGAAAATTTTTTAATAATATAAAACCACTTTTAGGTTTTTTCATACATACTATTTTTTCGGTTATTTCTTCAAGCTTTAGATTCAGAGGTTTGTATATTTTTATTAAAATTTTTAATTTGATATTCCTTCTGCCCCTTAATAAATTATCTAAAACATGCCTATTAAAACCGGCCAATTTAGAGAAATTTTTAATTGAGCCAAATTTTTTTCTTATAAGAGGATAGATTTTTTTAAGAATATTTCTTTTTAAAACCACGGAAATATTAGGATCAATCTTCATTAAATCAAACAAAGTAATCTTATGCTTCATTTTTTAATTAACAAGATTAAAAACTATATAAATATATTGATTATTTTTTGTTTAAGTATCGATTTGTGCACGTTGTAATTTACCAGAATAATCCACATAAATTGTTTTTACTTCAGAAAATTCTTCATAACCAAGTCCGCCTTCTCTTGTTCCATTTCCAGTTTGTTTAACTCCACCAAATGGCAAATGAACTTCTGATCCAATTGTACTAGAATTAATATAGACTAAACCAGCTTCAATTTCTTTCATAGCCTTAAACGCATTTGACATATCCTTAGTATAAATAGAAGAACTTAACCCATATTTAACAGAATTACAAACTTCAATAGCTTCTTGCAAATTATTAACTTGAATGATTGCCAAGCTTGGCCCAAATATTTCTTCTTGTGCTATCCTCATGTTTTTGGTAACATTAGTAAAAACAGTTGCAGGGTAAAAATAACCTTTTTTGTTTAATAATTTTCCACCACAAATTAATTTAGCACCTTCTCTTAACCCAATCTGAGTATAATTATGAACTTTTTCTAAAGCTCTTTTGTTAACCAATGGTCCAATATCAGTTTTCTTATTCAATCCATCTCCAAGTTTTAATTTTTTTACTTTATTTATTAACATTTTTTCAAATTTATCTTTAACTTTTTTATGTATAATAACTCGAGAAGCAGCAGTACATCTTTGTCCAGAAGTTCCAAAAGCTCCCCATATGACTCCTTCTAAAGCTAAATCTAAATTAGCATCATCCATTATGATAATCGGATTTTTCCCCCCTAATTCCAATCCAATTTTTTTCAATCCAGCATTTCTTAATATAAACTCCCCAGTATCCCTAGATCCTGTAAATGATATCATTCTTATTTTATTATGTTTAATTAAAGAGTTTCCAACGTCTTCACCTTTCCCAGTAACTAAATTTACAACGCCTTTAGGAATTCCTGCCTTTTCTAATATCCTTACTAATTCAATCGCACATAAAGGAGTATCCGAACTTGGTTTAAAGACACAAGTATTTCCACAAATTAAAGCTGCGGACAATTTCCATGCTGGAATTGCAATTGGAAAATTCCACGGTGTAATTAAAGCAACAACCCCAATTGGATTTCTAGTAGTCATGCAAAATTTATCTTTTAGTTCACTAGGAGTTGTTATACCAAACAATCTTCTTCCTTCTCCAGCCATATATTCAAAAATATCAATAGCTTCTTGAACATCTCCAGAAGCTTCTTTATACACCTTACCCATTTCTAAAGAAACTAGTTTAGATAATCTCTCTTTATCTTCTCTTAATAGATTTGCAACTTTTAATAATAATTCTCCTCTCTTTGGTGCGGGTAAATTACTCCAAGAGCTAAATACTTTTTCAGCAGCATCAACTGCTTTGTTAACATCATAAGAATTACATGATTGAAATTCTCCAATAACCTCCTCATTTGCAGGATTTAAACTCTGAAATGTCTTTCCTGTTACAGAATTAATCCACTTGCCATCAATATAAATCTGATAACTTTTCACTAAATCACCTCTTTATTTAAGAGTTATCGAAATATATAAAATTATCTCTTAAGTAATTGTAAAAGTATAGCTTTTTGCATGTAAAGCCGATTACCAGCCTGATCAAAAACAACACTTCTCTTACTATCTAAAACTTGAGCTGTTACTTCCTGCCCTCTCAAAGCAGGCAAACAATGCATAAAAATAGCATCTTTCTTAGCATAATTCATAACTTTATTATCAACTTGAAATTTCTTTAAGATCTTAATTCTTTTTTCATATTGAGATTTAGGAATTCTGTATGAAATCCATGTATCTGTGTAAATAACATCTGCATTTTTAGCAGCATTTTGAATGTTATTTGTAACCATAATTTTAGATTTGGTTTTTTTAGATATTTTAAGAGCATTTTTTAATACGTTTTTATCAGGAGAAAATTCTTTATTGCTAGGACAGCATACATTAATGTCTAATCCTAGCAAAGCACAAGCATAAATCAAGGAGTGAGTAACATTATTATTTGAGTCTCCAAAGTAAGCTATTTTTAGATTATTCAATTTTCCTTTTTTTTCATAGATTGTTAATAAATCACTTAAGATTTGACAAGGGTGTTCTAAAGAAGTTAATCCGTTTATTACAGGTATCTTAGAGTTTTCAGAGAATTTTAGTAATTCTTCATGTTCACTCATTCTTATCATAACAATATCACAATATTTAGAAACAACTTTTGATACATCTTCTATGCTTTCTTTTCCATGAGCCCATGGAGAACTCTCAGAATGATAATCTATAACCTCTCCTCCCATTTTAAACATTGCAACATCAAAAGATAACTCTGTTCTTAATGAAGGAAGAGCAAAAAAAGTTAATAATACTTCTTCATATAGTTTATTTTTATATCTTTCAGGATTTTTTTTAATTTCCTTGGCTCTTTTAACTAATTGAAGTATTTCTTTTTTTTTTAAATCTAAAATTGATATTAAGTTTTTCATTTTAATATTTTATCAATCTCACCGTAAACATATCTTAATTCTTTATCCATAATATCATAATCTGAACTATAAATTGGCTTGTTTACTTTAATAAATAATTTTAAATTTGCAGGACTTCCATCAATTACAATGTCACATTTAGCCTTATTGATTGTTTCCTGTAATTCTTTTATCTGTAAATCACTATAACCCATAGCTGGAAGAACTTTTTTCAAATGAGTAAACTTCTTATAAAGTTGTTTAATACTTCCAACAGCATATTTTTCAGCATCTATGACCTTAAGGTGATATTTCTCCGCAATTGCATCTGCAACACCATGAGCCATTCCACCATGAGTTAGTGTAGGCCCGTCTCCAATTAACAAAGCAGTTTTATTTCTAATTTCCTCAGGATTTTCAACACTTATTACAGAATTAATTTCAATAACCTTCGCCTTGCTATTAGCTTTTTTAATATTATCATGAACTAGTTTCAAGTTTTCTTTTGTTGTTCCGGACATTTTGTGTATTAAAATAATATCAGCCATTCTCAAATTAACTTGTCCAGGATAATAACTTAGCTCATGTCCAGCTCTTCTTGGATCAACTATAACAATATTTAAATCGGGCCTAACAAAAGAGAAATCATTATTCCCACCATCCCATAAAATTACATCTGCTTCTTTTTCAGCTTCTCTTAATATTTTTTCGTAATCAACTCCAGCGAAAATAGGAACTTTATTTTTAACATACTGTTCATATTCTTCTCTTTCTTCTATTGTAGCTTTGTACTTTACTAAATCTTTTTCAGTATAAAATTTTTCAACCTCTTGTTTTCTTAAATCACCGTAAGGCATTGGATGTCTTATATTTACAATCTTATAATTTTTATTTTTTAAATACAATGCAATTCTTTTAGAAACTCTTGATTTTCCGCATCCAGTTCTTACTGCAGTAACACTAATTACAGGTTTTTTACTTTCTAAATAAGTTGATTTAGTTCCTAATAAAGCAAAATTAGCACCATTAGCAAGAACAACAGAAGCTTTATTCAAAACTTCTTGTGCACTTAAATCAGAATAACATAAATAAACATAATCAATCTTAAATTTTTTAATCAATTCAGGAAGTTTTTCTTCAGGATAAAATGGAATGTCTTTTTTGTACAATTTTCCTGCTAATTGTTTTGGAAAACTTCTTTTTTCTATTCCAGGTATTTGAGCTTGTGTAAAGCAAACAACATTAAATTCTGGATTGTCTTTAAAATATTGTAGAAAATCTTCATAATCTCTGCCTGCTGCTCCTAAAATAATCACATTCTTTTTCATTTTATTTTATAATATGTGTTCCTGCTTTATTATTTAAAGCTTTCAATGCATTTTCCGGTGAAGTGATAACTGCTTTCTTCCCAGATTTTCTAACGAAATTAACAGCAGCTTGTAATTTGGGCTTAATATTTCCGTCTTGAAATTCTCCTTGATTAATTAACTCCTGAGCCTTTTTAATATTTATTTTATGAATTGGAGTTTGATTTTTCTTTAAGTAATTAAGATAAATATAATCCGTTCCAGTTAATATCAACAATAAATCTGCACTAATATTATTCGCAAGAACTTGAGAAGCATAATCTTTGTCAATAACAGCTTCTACTCCATTTAATTTTCCATTTTCTGAATAAACAGGAACTCCTCCTCCGCCAGCTGCAATAACAATTATATTTTTTTTAATTAAATTTTTTATAACGTCTATTTCAAGTATTTTTAATGGAATAGGGCTAGGAACAACTCTTCTATAACCTCTGCCAGCATCTTCTACAACTTTAAATCCTTTCTTTACTAATTCTTTGCTTTGTTCTTTTGTATAAAATGGTCCTATAGGTTTAGTTGGATTTCTAAATGCTTTATCATTTTTATCAACTAGAACTCTCGTGAGGATATTGACTACAGATGTTTTAATTTTATGTTTATGTAATAAATTATATAATGCTTGCTCTATTAGGTAACCAATTTCTCCTTCTGATTCAGCAACACAAACATCTAAAGGTAAAGCATAAGCTTTTCCCAATGATTCTTCCACCCTGATTAAGATATTACCCACTTGAAATCCATTGCCAAAGGTAATAACAATTGAATGTTTATATTTCAATAATTCAGGAATAAATCTTAATGCTTGTTTAACAACCCTAAATTGAGACTCAATAGTTGCTTTTTCTTTTCCTTTGACTAAAGCATTTCCTCCAAGAGCAATAACAATTTTCATAATTATTTAATTTTTGGCGGGTTTTTTAGCGCCAATTCAAGTAATCTAATAGTATTTTCAATGTCATCCCTGTTTGCCATTCCAACTGTCGAGTGTATGTTACGAACAGGAACAGTTATGGCAGTAGCAGGAACTCCTCCTTTTGAAATTGAAATGTTTAATGCATCTGTAGTTCCAAAATCGCTGACATCTAATTGCAATGGAATTTTATTTTTCTTTGCAACTTGCATAATCCATTTATCTACAGCACGATTAGATATCATCTCAGCATCTTTAATAGTTAAACAAGGACCTTTACCCATCTTAATAGTTGCACTCTCATAAAAATCATCAGCATTAGTAACATCAACAGCTATCGCTATTTCTGGATCAATAGAATACGCGGAAGTTCTTGCACCATATAGCCCGACTTCTTCTTGCACAGTAAATGTAAAATAAATTTCGCTTTTAGATTTTTTTAATCTCTTTGCCAATTCAACTAAAATATAACATCCAATTCTATCGTCTAATGCTTTACTGGAAATTATTTTTTTATTCCCCAAATTAATCATTCTCCTCTTAAAGAAAATATAATCTCCTGTCTTAATGTCTATAGTCACAAGTTCTTTTTTACTCAATCCAGTATCAATAAATAATTCAGTTAATTTTGGATTTTCTTTTATACTAAAACCATTGCTCATTTCATCGGTTGTTATAATTCCATAGACTAATCCCCTAGTCGTTTCTACCGAGACTCTTTGCCCTATTAACATCCAAGGATCTAGTCCTCCAATAGTTGAAAAATAAATTCTTCCTCGATCATCAATATTTTTAACAATTAGCCCAACTTCATCCAAATGAGCTGCAAGCATTATTTTAGGATGTTTTCCTTTCTTAACAGCGATTAAATTTCCAGATTTATCAAAATAAATTTTATCAATGTAAGGTTTTATTTCTTTAGAAACAATTCTTCTTATATTATCCTCACTTCCAGAAACACCAAAAGCATTTAATAACTGTTCAAGCAAATCCATCATATCACCTTGATAAAGAAGCGTTAAGAGAAGTATATAAAATTATTTATTTAGAGCTTTTTTTATGGAATCAACATCATATCCGATAATAATTTGCCCATCTATATCAATAACAGGGACGCCCATTTGCCCACTTTTTTTAATCATTTCATGAGCTGCTTTTTGGTCTTTATCCACATAAATCTCTTTAAATTTAATGTGATGTTCCTTAAAATATTCAGCAGCCTTATGACACCAAGGACAGCTAACCGTACGAAAAAGTAAAATTTTATGTTCTTTTTTCATATTAACCCTTTCCTCATTTTAATTCCTATTTTACTTTATTTAAATATTTTGGTTCGTATGAATTCATTATCCTTTTTAAATTTTTATTCACATTTCCAAAATGATAATTACAAGCACCATATAATGGCTGAGAAAGTTCGCTTTTACTTGGAGGATGCCCTAATTTTCTTGCAAACAATTTAAGTTTTTTTATCACTTTACTTTTGTTCCATTTGCTCATAAACATCTAAGAACAAGATTTTATTTATAAACTTGACCCGCGAACTTGTCCTCATATCCGCCTGTAGAAAATATATATTAAAGAAAATAAAAGAAAAAATTTATTCGACAATTACCTTGCCGAATTTTCCAGGGAAGTTTATATGGTCATGATATCCCCATGAGCCTTTTTCATTGAATGTAAAACTCCATGATTCTCCTGGTTTTAATCCTTTACAAGCATCAAATATTCCAGATTGTTCTCCAGTGTCACATTTTTCAATGCTAGATCCTGGATAAACTTCGTGTGTTGGATGTGATGCTGATGCAGGCCAACTATCTTTTGTCCATTTATTAACCCAAGTAACTGTGTCACCTTGTTTTATTGTTAATTCTGCTGGGACAAAACTGCCATCTGTTGTAATTTCAACAGTATAAGTTTTTGGCTCAGAAGCTTGTCCTGTTATTCCATCTTGTTCTTCAGTACTACAACCAGCTATAACTAATAAAGATGCTAAAAGTATTATTAGATAAATTTTCTTCATTTTTCCTCCTTAATTTACATTTATAGTTCCTGTAGCCTTTAATGCATTTGATGCAGGCCAATAGGATTTATATTCAAATGTTTGATCTGCTGTAAATTCAACTGTAATTGTTCCGCCAGGCAATATTTTTCCTGTGTTAAAGTAATCGCTTCTAAAATCTAATCCACCATAATAAACTTTATCTTGTCTAACTTTAAATATAATCATAACATTATCTCCTTTATTCACGCTTAAAGTTTCAGGGTACAATCCATAATCATCCCCCTCAACTGTAAATTCTTTTGTGTTTGTTGTAGTTTCCTCTTGTATTGGAGGCGATACCCTAGCTTGACATTCTTCCAAAGTTCCAAAAGTTGTTACATTATCTGGACCGCAACCGCTTCCGCATTCAATATAATCACATAAAAAGTTCTCTGTAGAATACATTGGAACACAAACTTGAGGGCAAACTTCTCCATTATTATCATTATTCTGTGGAAGATTTGTAGTACATCCAGCTAGAAATATTACAATAATTACAAGTAAAGTTAAGAATAATTTTCTCATAAGATTAATCCCCTCTAAAAGTTGAACAATTTAATTATTTATAAATATTACTCTTTATGTTTTTTAGAATTTCCTGATTTATTTCCAAATCCTATAAAAGGGCTAAATGATTTATACCATTTATCTCTATTAATTCTATGAGTAATTAATCCAAGCTGTAAATATTTTCCTTCATCTGCCTCACATATTATTCCAATTTGGACTCCATTAAGTTCACTTTTAACAACATTCCATAATCCAAGTTGTAATCCATATTCATCTTGAGCACGATTAATAATAGCAACATCTAAACCAGAAGAATATTCATCACTAGAACTAAAAGACAAATTTCCGTTTACTCCTCCAATTTTAAAACCAGTAGACTCTTTATAATCATTTAAAACCCCAAAAGAAAAACCTTTAAAACAATCTTGAAGGTTAAATACTCCAAGATTAAATCCTAAAAATTCACCACTACCATTGAGAATTCCTAATTGAGCACCATAACTAGTTTTCTCTGTTATATTCAATAGTCCAACTTGAACACCTTTTAAGCTTCTTTCAATATTAATTACAGCTGCTTCTAATCCTTGATAATCTTCATCGGGTTTATAATTTCCAGGAATTTGAACTCTTACTAATTGTTTAGCCATAATGAAAATAATAAGAATAAAACTTATAAGTCTTTCTAATGAAACTACTATAAAATTAAGAATTCTATTAAAACATAATCTTTATAAACCTAGTTTTCATAAAATTCAATGGAAAGAGAAGGAAGAAAAGCTTCTTTCTAAAAATAATGAAGCCTTTAACGCCTAGTTTACGTGAAAATAACAGATACGTAAAATTTCAGGTTAATACTGAAAAAAGATTGAATATAAAAGAGTTTGAAAAAGGCTTGCAGGAGGAGTTTTTAAGCTTCCTTGGACAAATTGAACTCGCAAAAAGTTCATTTAAATTGGTAAAATTCAAGAATAATGAGGGAATAGTAAAAGTGAATGCAAAATTCGCTGATAGGTTAAGAGCTATGTTTGCAATAATAGAAAAAATGAATAATGAAAAAATTACAATAAAGAGTTTAAAGACTTCAGGTTTGATAAACAAGGTAAAAGGGGAGGAATAAGAAAATGGAACCAATGCAACATCAGATGATGGGTTATGATCGTACTAGCACAATGTTTAGTCCAGATGGAAGATTACTGCAAGTAGAATATGCTAAAAAAACAG
>ERZ1292623.1217-Hain-H51-01um-R1-1217-length-25266-cov-6_pt1 | contig 25266 bp, 21 predicted proteins | sample MGYA00564398_ERZ1292623 | MGnify/ENA primary metagenome ERZ1292623 (study PRJEB36523, sample SAMEA6512633) | groundwater metagenome | collected 2019-01-07 | study: AquaDiva: Metagenomics assemblies of 32 groundwater samples | reverse complement strand
AATATAAAATAAAATACCCAGCAAATTATTTACTATATGTTGGCGCTATTGAACCTCGTAAAAATTTAATTACAGCTATTAAAGTTTTCGATTCACTAATAAAAGATAAAAAGTATTCTAACTTTAAATTTTTGATAGTTGGTAGGGCAGGGTGGAAAAACGAAAAAGTATTTAATTTAATTAGAGATTTTAAATTAGAAAAAAAAGTTATTTTAGTAGGATACGTTGATGATGTAGATTTGCCATATTTTTATAACGCAGCACGTGTATTTATTTATTTAAGCTTATATGAAGGGTTTGGCCTTCCTCCACTTGAAGCTACAAAATGCGGAACACCAACATTACTATATAAAAATTCATCTCTTAAAGAAATTTTTCCAAAAAATTACCACTTTAGTAAAAGGGGAGATGAATTAATAAATTTGCAAAAATTGCTTTCTAATAATATTAGCTTAAATTTTGCAAAAAAATTTGAATGGTCGCGTTACATCAATGAATTTCTTACATTAATTTCAAAAATTTAATATAATGCTAAGATGAAAAAAAATAATATAGCGTTTGAAATCTCTCCTTTTATTACAGCTTCTGGTTCTTTCGGAGATAAGTCTGGTGTTTATAGATATATGCTCGGTTTATTAAATGAATTTGTTAAATTAACTAAAAAAAACAAAATGAATCTCGTTTTATTTTCATTTAATGAATCCGCATTAAAACTACCAATAGCGCCGGAAATTTTTAAATTAATAGACAATAAAAATATATTCTTAATTGATAAGCGTAAAGATATCTTACTTGAAAAAGGGTTGGGGTTATTAATTAAAAAGATTTTCAGTATTAAATCAAATTCTTTATTTAAGCTTATAAATAAAATATTTTTTATTAAGTTTTTTTTAGAAGATTTGAAAAATAGGCTAAAATTTAATTCGTACCAGAAATATTTAACTAAGTCACTAAAAAAATTTAAAATAAAATCGATATTCCATTCTGAAACAGGATTTTTTAAAATAGGAGATTTTAAAAATATTATAGTTGTATACGATCTTACTCCAATAATTTTTCCTGAGTTCCATAGAAGAGCAAATAGGGAATTGCAAGGAAGAAAACTTAGATTTATTCAAGACTTTGCGGATGGAATAGTTTGTATTAGTAATCATACTAAAAAAGATTTACTAGACAATTTTAAATATTTGAAAAGCAAAAAAATTACTGTAGTCTATCCAGGCCTTGATGATGTTTTTTTTCAATCAAAACTTAGACAAACATACTTTGAAGATATTCAAACTATTATTAAAAACAAGGCGGGCAAATTAGAAAAAAAGAAATATCTTCTATATTATGGTACGTTTGAACCACGTAAAAACGCAATACAATTAGTAAAAGTTTTTTCAGATATGCAAAAAGAGGGTAAAATTCCAAAAAAATTTAAATTAATTATGAGTGGTGGAGAGGGTTGGGGAGGAGTAAAGAAGTCTATTAAAAATTTTATTAATGAAAATTATCCAATACCTAGTAAAAACACTATAGTTCTTCTTAATTTTTTGAGTGATGATTATTTAATAAGTCTAATAAAAAATGCCTATGCAATTGTATACCCAAGCCTATACGAAGGATTTGGACTTCCTGTTCTCGAAAGTATGGCCCTTGGAACTCCTGTAATTTGTTCAAATAAATCTTCTATGCCAGAAGTTGGTGGAAATTCGGTAATTTATATTAATCCAAAAGATTATTTTGATTTATCAAAAAAAATCCTTTATTTAATAAAAAGGCCCAAAATAGCTAGGAAATTATCCAGAAGAGGTATCAAACAAAGTAAATTATTTAATTGGCAAATATCTGGTAAAAAAGCTTATAACTTTATCCAAGCATTAATCCAAGATTAGCCTCTATTTAAATTCTAATCTTTTTATTGCAATAGAAAGTTTCCGATTATCTAGATTTAACCCTAGGTCAATAGGTCTGTAAAGACTTGAAGATTTAAGTGTTATGTTGTGTACTCCGTTGTATAGAGGTAGCAGGCTAAACATATACTCCTTCCAGTCAGTATCTACGCTGGCTGATCCTATAAGAATATTGTCGATATATAATTCTAAAAATTGGGGTTTGCTTAGACTTCTTGTTTCAATTAAAATCTTACTAAAAATGTCCTTATCTCTTTTTACCAACCTTGCTGTAGACTCCTTTGAATTAGACCATCTGAAATCTCCCTCACGAGCACTCCAACCACTTAACAATAAATTATCTTCATACTCGTTACTGTTAATTACGATAGAGTACAGATTTAAATCAGAGTTAAATAAACACTCATCGCTATAACAAAGTCTCCCTATTTTGAAATATTCGTTTTCCCAAACGATATCCCTTACAATTCGTTTTGGAGCATAGTACCAGCGACTTTGTTTACCTAAAAGTACAAGTGAACCGTCAGGTACTTTATTTACACTATCTCCATTTACAAACACAGTTGGCCAGTGATTAAATCTATTATCATATATAAAATACCCTGTCCAATTCTGAACCCAATAAGGAATCGTTGAATCTATAAAAGACTCTGTATATATAGACTCTTTTATTTTATTTAACGGAACTTCTTTGAGTGAAGCAAAAGATTTATCTACGGCTACATAGATGATTCTAAGTTTTTTATTAAGCTTTAGAGCCGAAAACACTACTAGAGCGCATAAAAAAATAATTAAAATGTTTTTTGCAAACCTGTGCTTTTTTAAAATGTGAAAAAATCCTATTGCGAATAAAACAATAAAAAATGGAAGGGTATAAGTTAAAGCTCTGTTATAGTCATAAAAATGATTGTTATAAATGGCTGCCCAGTAATAAAAAAAGAAAAATACAACCATATAAGATATAGCTAATGGTTTATTAGTTGACTTTTTAATTCCTATAAAGATTAAAAGCAATACTATCAAGCTTAAAGTAACAGCAATTACTATTGGCATGGGTTTAAACGAATGAATGCTATAAAAACCTAACGCTTCAAATGGGTTTGAAAAAGGGATCTCTTGTCTAAATAACTCCCATCCAATTGGTTGACCTTTTTTTGAAGCAAAGGTCTGCCCAAAATCAAATACAATCGCGTTGAAAATGGATACTGATCCAATGAGTAATGAACCAAATCCAAATAAAAATAACTTTTTTAAATAAGATATCGGATCCGTTTTTGATATAAAACGCCATAAAAGATATATAAATAAAGGACCTAAAATAAATACCGCTCCTTCGTGATAAGACAAATAAAGTACAGCTATTGATAAAATAATTAAAATATCGTACTTATTGATATTTTTTGATTGCTCATCACTGCTTCCCAGATAAATAAAGAACAAAATAAACAAAAATAATTCTATTCCCCAGAAAAATACCTGGCCAAAAAAATTATGATATAACATATAGAGTAGATTGGCATTTAAAGATATGAGAATAAGTAAAAAAGCCAGTCCTATATTCGAAAGTTTTCTATAAATCGTTTCTAAAAATACCACACTAAGAGGCAGTATCAAAGCAAATAGAATAGTCTGAATCAAATAAGAGAACTGATAACCGTATAGTTTAAATATTGACAAAAAAAAGGCGGATATTACTGGTATTCCCCATCTATAGCCGTCATGAAGTAAATTATCTACTGTCAAGTGTACTTTGTTATAAAAGCTTTCAATCAAACTGTTTTGAAGCAAGTAATCGGCATTTGTAGCATAAGCTATTACGTCATTATTTCCCATTGAAACTGTTGTTAACATTCCCTCTCTCCTAAGAATAGGAACCATATTGAAGATTACACTCAACAAAATAGCTGATAATATAATTAAACTTCTTTTTGTTATCTTTACTTTTGGTCTATTCTTAAATATGTAATAAGTACTGATAGCTAAAAGCACAAATGCAAATATAGGACCTGTTATTTTTATAGGGAAACCTAAAAAGCTTGAGTTTACTAAAAGGAATACTGTAAAAATTATAAAAATCCAAGGCGAAAGCCAAAGTGAGTAGGGTAGTAGTTTTTTTGGAATAATTAATTGTGTTATACCATAACCTAAAAAAAATACGACAAATAGCGTTAAAAATATGAAAATAAATGTTTCTATCATTGCTAAAATCTAAAAAACTAGTCCTAAAATTACTGGATTTATTAATATTGCAAATAACAGTGGTCTAATAAACAATAAAGCTTCTGTTCTTTTTTTATTAACGAAAAAGTATAAGCCCCCAATTGCTATTCCTAATAAGATTAATTTAAAAACTATACTACTTATACTTGCTATAAGAACAAGAAATAAAGCTATTAATAATTCTTCTATATGGATATTTTTTTCCAATTTGCTTTTCAAAATATTTATATATTCGCAGTAAAGTATTAACAAAATACTAATCGCTAATAATATCAACGATAAAGCCATAGTTATACTTAGAAATAAAGATAGAAATAAACCTACTAAAGCTAAATACGATAGTATTTTAAAAAATTTACCTGAGGTTATGTATTTAAAAAAAGTAATTGAAATAATATACAGAAGCAAAAAAATTACTATTCCATGAATGATTCCAGTCGAAATATCTGTTGATATGTCAAAAATCGTTGAATGAATAGAAGATAGTAAAGACTGTCCTACCTGCCAAATATCATTATTTATAGTTTGTTTCGCTACTAACTCGTACGCTATAGATTGGTTTTTTAGCTCGTTTGCTCTATTAGAAACGTAATCATCTCCAAGTTTACTAATAAAAATAGGGATTATTACCGAAACTATTAGCGAAATAACTAAGAACCGCTTTAAATAAATCCATAAAGTATTTAACGCCTTTCTTTTTATATTTAGTAGAGAAAAAATACTTATTAAAATTACAATAAATGTTATAAACCCTATTGCATTAAAAAGTCGATTATCAAAAAAAGGTTTGCTTATTGCAATTTTACTGAAATTTAATAAATAAGCTGCATTTACCAAAAAGGCTAATCCTGTACTTACAGATAAAAGATTAAAGAATTTCTTTTTTTTTAAATGGACGGTAAATATTGCTCCAATAAACCAAAGGGAAATAAGAGTGATATATATATTAAAAAAAATATACATTTTTATTCGCTAAAACGAATATTATAAAATTTTGCTGATATATCTCTTCTATCTTCACCTCCTAAAACATCACTTGGTTTATAAGATTTTGCAAAGATAAAATGTACTGTATTAATACCTCTACTCATATTAAAAGGAATATTAACGTCAAACGTCTTAATTGCTGGAGTCAGTTTGATTGTATTAACGTATTTTTTATTTATATATATCTCTGCTTCGTTTGGGGCATAGAAAGAAGCTGCGGTAAACAACAATTTTGAGTTTTTGTATTGTGGTGTTTTAAAAAAAACAGAGGCTTTTTTGGATGACCATCTAAAACTATTTTCCTCCGGTTCATACCAACCCATACCTGTATATAAATTACTTTGTTTTTCTCCTAAGTTAACTTCTGTAAAGAAACGTTCATTTACGGCTCTTTCATATAAGTCGTAATTACCGTCATTTAATTTTTTTTCATATCCTAAGTCAACTAACAGAGCGGATAAACTAGCATAGTAAGGTTTTATATTATTAAAAATAATGTTCTTTATACTTAAAAAGTCAATTGAATTCTTAGCAGCTTCGTAATCCAATTCCTGCCATTCACTAAGCTTTTCTCTATCAATACTACCGTTTAAATTAACATCTTCATCAATAATTCTGCCTAAATAACCAACAAATGGGTCTTTTTCGTTATACTCTTTAACATAATTTGGAACTCGGCCTATATAACCGCCTATCAAAGGCTTATCAAATGTAAACTGACCCATTATTTGATAAACCGCATCCTTATCTCCAAAATAAGTAATGCCGTCTCTTACAGTAAAAGGAATTTCAAGAACTACGCTAAATGACTTATCTTTGTTTATTTCTTTATATATTTTCTTAGGAAAATAATGGGGAGAAGTAGTAATTGGTTGTTTTTGGTACCTTTGGTCAAATATAAAAATAGAAATAAAAATTACAGTGGCTGCAATAATGACTTCTTTAGGCTTATTTTTAAAATACCGTGCGAGTAGAAACGCGATTACTATGTAGGCAAAAAATATAAAACCTACAATTAATCTACCTGGTGTTCTGATGTTTGCTAAAAAAGGTATGTAGTGCAAAATCACGTAGGGGAGCGGAACCACAACCCTTATACCCTCATCAAGAGGTAACATCCATCTTCCTGCTACATGTAAAAAAGGTCCAAGTGTAAGGACCAAGAAAACTAGGCTTGCTATAAAATACGCCTTTATATCTTTCCATAGGTTTTTATTAAGTTTTTTCCTTAATTTTTGGCTCAAAATATATGTATAACCTATTAATATTATTACTCCAGGATACGTAAAGTTTTCAAATATTCCTTTTGCAAAAGTAATGTCAAATTTATTTATTAGGTACGTGACATAATCTCCATAGTAAAAGTTATATACGCTTGGAACAAAATATCCTAACAAATCCGACGAAAAACCTATTGCGCCGCCCCAACCCATGCTCTGTGGCGGTTGTGAAAATTTAACAACTTCTAAAAAAGCTGTTAACCACGGAATCATCAACAAAGTAATCGTAATTACTGAAAGAAATATGTATTTTATATTTTCTTTTATAAGATTTATTATTTTTTTGGAGTTAGCAATTAAAAAATAAACGCCCAATGATCCTATTGAAATAAGAAGCATTATGAAATAATACATATGCTGCCACATTGTAAATACGAAAACAAGAGAAGTTGTAAGGGTAAAAATCATTTTGTTTCTAATTGATTTTGCTTCCATAAAATAGAGATAGGATAAGTAAAATAGAGGAAAAACATAGTAGAGCGTGTAAGTTAGATGACCCATTCTATTCGTAATAAATGTCATAAACCCAAACGCCAACCCAGCTAAAAAAGATGATAATTTATCAATTTTTAACTTTCTAAGAAGCGCGTACATACAAATATTGGCTAAAAACATATTTAAGACGACCAAAAGTGAAAGCGACTGATGAGGGGATAAAAATGGACGCAGGTATAAGAAGTGAAAAGCGAAACCAACATCCCCTGTACTTATGTCTATTTCATAGGGATAAAAAATAGACTTCAATGGTTTAAATGGATTTTCTAGATTTAAAAGCCTCTTATAAGTTAGTTCCATTCCCCATTCAGTAGCGTTTACTTCTCCAATTACAGCTCCATTTATTGAAGTATCATTAACTAATTCACTCCAAAAAGCATGGTAGTTAAATAAAAAATTTACACCTAAATAAAATAGAATTATAAAAACTGAAGAATATTTTTTTATAAATTTCATAATAATTTTATAGCAAGCATTATAACTTTTTTTACCTTATATACAAATCATAATTAAAGTCTGTTATTTTTTTATCGAAACCAATTTTTGAAATAAGATTCGTTATTATATCACTATAATCCTCATCGTTTTTAATAACTATATATCTAATATTTAACTCTATTAATTCATTACTTATAGTTGATAAAGGATAAGGATAAGGATATATCTTTATATTGTTGGGTCTACCTTTAATTGGATTGTAATTGCCTTTATCTATTATATCGGCAACGTATTTAACAAATCTCTTATTTTTATAATAGTCAAAAATCTCTTTTGGGACTCTTGCCATATAACCACCTATTAATGGTTTATTATATATTAATTGACCGTTCATAGGCCCTATAGCATGAACATATCCGATATATTCGAAACCATCACGCAAAGTAAACGGAATCTCAAAAACAGTAAACGAGTTTTTTTCGTTTTTAATTATTTCGTAAATTTTTAAAGGAAAATAAGTTTTATTCTTAAGAGGATTAATATAGATTTGATCGAAAATAATAATAAAAATTAAAATTGTAAATAATTGTATTTTTTGTTTATTGTGATAATTTTTAAATAAATGGTTTAAGAGTAATGACACTACAATTATTGCAAAAAAAATAAATATAGGAAAAAATCTTGTAGGAGCTCTAAGGCCAGCAAAACCAGGTAAGTTTTGCAAAGCTAAAAAAGGTAGGGGTAGGATTACCGCAATACCTTCTAAATCCAAAACCCATTTATTAAAGATCTTTAAAAAAGGACCAAGTAGTAATAAGCCAAAAAAAATGCTGTGCCAATAAAAAACAGACACTTTTCTTTTTAAGAATGGGTTTAGTTTTTTCCACATAACAATTATATATAAATAGACAGATAAAATTAGCACTCCAGGATAAATGAATTTAACTGTATTTGATAAAAAAAACTTATTAAGTTTTACAAAAAAATTAGAAAAAATAGTTAGTTTTTCAATAAAAAAACTATAAAAAGGGTTGTATTCACTTGGAATAAAAAAGCCAGCAAGATCTCCCGCAAGCTCAACTGAACCTCCAAAACCCATATCCGGATATGTATAAGAAAGTTCAATAAGATTATTTAAGTTAAATAACCAAAAACTAACAATTAGTAAAAATGAAAGAAAATATAATATTGAGTATTTGAGATTTACTTTTATTATTTTAATTAAAAGATTTCTGTCTTGAAATAAATAAATCAAAAAATAAACTAGGACTATAAGAATTAAAGAAAGAAAGTAATAAAAGTTCAGTAATAATGTCATTCCTGATAATAATCCTAAAAGAATCGTCATAATAAATTTTTTATTTGTAGATTTAGTATTTAAAAGATTTATAAAAAGTATAAAAGTCAAAGGAAAAATAAAAATAAATGTATAAGTTAAGGCTCCATAAATACTAAAAGGTATTATCGGTAAGATACTATACGAGAGTGAAAGTGGTATAGAAATAAAATCTTGAACTTCTATTTTTTTAAGTAGTAGGTACATTATTAATAAAGCTAAGAATTGATTTAAAAAAATAATTAATGCCATAGATTGATGTACATTAAAGAAAGGTCGAACAAAAAAATAAAATATTTGTGCTGATATTCCAGGATCATTAAGCGCCAAGTTCAATTTAAAAGGATAAAACGTCTCTCTCTCCAGTATAAAAGGATTTTCAAAATTTTTTATTTTTTGATAGTTATTTTCAATAATATATTCTGCTTGACTATAGTCACCTAAAAACTGATATTGGATACTAGAAGGATTAAAAACCTGATATATACTTTTTAAGTTAAATAATATATGGAACAAAAAGAAAAATATTACAAGAAGATAAAAACTAGTTTTTTTGTTCCACATATCTCATTTTTAAAAAATAACGAAATGCTTTTTTTAAGTTGCTTTTCTCTTTCCAAATAATCATGCCTTCTTTTACAATCTTTTTCAATGGTATTAATTTAACTTTTTTAAAATTGTTTTTTTGATAAAACTTTACGGCGTGTTTATTATCAGATAATACCTTCAGGTATATTTTGTAAGGTTTCAAAGAATATAAAGTCCAGTATACGAGAGAATTTAATGCTAAAGTCATAATACCTTTAATTAATTTTTTATCTCCACGAACAACATTGTCTATTTCGCATGATCTTTCCCTGAAATCAAAAGTAAACAGCCCTATGTGGCCAATAAGTCTTGGTTTTATATCCAGCGTCTCAATAAAAAAAAGTATTCGGGATGGTTCCTTTATTAATCCTTCAGTCCATTTTTTTGTTCCCTCTAAAGTAACCTTAAATTGAGTAGGAAAAGCAAATGAATTTTCCTCTCTCCATTTTGCTAATAATTTGATTTGTTTAGAATTGTTTACTGTAGATTTAGTTAAAGGCTTTAAAAAAGCAATTAAAAGACCGGTACCATCATAAACCGGAATTTTTTGCGGCAAATTCGTATTAAATTTTTCATTTTTAATCTTAAAAAATGTATCAATAACATTATTTTTAAACTTATTCACACTTTTAAATTACTTTTAATATTTTTTTTATTTTTTTACAAATAAAATCTACTTCTGCCTCTTTTAAATTAAGGCCACTTGGAAGATTAATTCCATTAAGGGCAATATGGTGGGAAATTGGAGTATTTTGCTCTTTATACATCGGAAACATACTTGATGGATAAAAAATAGGTCTTGTATCAATACCTTCTTTTAATAACTTTTTACATATATCGTCTCTTTTAATACCAAAATTTTTATTTAAAATTATTGAACTCATCCAAAACGTAGACCTCGTATTTGGCCTTTCCGAATTCATTGATAAACCATCAACTTTACCCAGTCTTTTTTTATACCAATCAAATATCTTTCTTTTTTTTGCTACAAACGATTCAATTCTTTCAAGTTGGGCTAAAGCTAAAGCGCACGAAATATTTGACATTTCAAAAGAATATCCAATCGAAGTTTGCCAAAATTTTTTGCCAGGCTCTTCACCGTGATTATTTAAATATAAGGCCTTCTCAAAAAGTTTTTTATTATTTGTAACAATCATTCCACCAAACCCTGCAACCATAATTTTTGCTCCTTGAAAACTAAAAGCTCCAAAATCACCAAATGTACCTGCGTGTTTTTTCTTATACAAGGTTCCTACTGCTGGACATGCATCTTCAACTACAAAAAGTTTGTATTTTTTGGCAATTTTCATAATCTCATCAGCTTCAATTGCATTCCCATATATATAAACAGGCATAATTGCTTTAGTTTTTTTGGTTATTGCTTTTTCAATTTGTTTTGGATCAATACACCATGTATCAGGAAGCACATCTACAAATACAGGTGTTGCACCTAGAAGCTTTACAACATCAGAACAAGCAAAATATGTTATTTCTGGAATTATTACTTCATCTCCCTTACCAATTCCAAGAGCGGCAAGTGAAAGCCATAACGCTCCTGTTCCTCCTGACGTTACCCTTGCATATTTTACTCCTACATACTCAGCAAATTTCTTTTCAAATCTGCGCATATAGTCATAAGATTTATCATTCCAACCTGTTTTAACGGCATCATTGACATATTTAATTTCTAAATTTGAAATAGATGGACCTGCAGTTCGAATAATTTTTTTCATTTATTTAGAATTTTTTTTATAATATATTTTGGTCTTCCTTTGACTTCTAAAAATATCTTACTAATATATTCTGCAATTACGCTCAAAGAAAGTAATTGTACACCACCTAAAAATAATATGAGAATAAAAAGCGTAGGAATACCCCTTGGAGAATTCGGGTTGATAAAATAATATATTAAAAATGTAACAATTGAAATTAAAGATAGTATAACTATAAAAAATGCTAATCCGGATATCCATGATAATGGTTTAAAAGAAAAATTTACTATGATTGTTTTTGCCCAATATAAACTTGTGAAGAGATTCTCCGTAGATTTACCATGCTTTCTTGCTTCTCGAATATAGTTAATACCAATTTGTTTAAATCCAACATATGCTCTTAAACCTCTCAAATAATAATCGTACTCTTTAATTTTTAAAAGCTCATTTATAACCTGCCTATTTATTAAAGAAAATTCTCCTGCGTTTAAAGGAATATTAATGTACGCCAACTTCCTAAGTAGGGTATAAAATCCTCTATATAGAAGATTCATAATTGCTCCGTAGCCCTTTCTTTTATTTCTTTGCCCGTATACAACATCATATCCTTCTTCCCATTTTTTTATAAATTTAGGAATAAGTTCTGGGGGGTCTTGTAAGTCTCCATGTAAAAATATTGCCGCGTCTCCATTTGAATTTTCAAGTCCTGCAAGAAAACTTGGTTGAGGTGATCCAAAATTCCTACTCATAAATATTACTTTTATTTGTTTATTGTTTTTAGCTAATTTTTCTAAAATCTTATAAGAATTGTCTGTTGAATCGTTATCAACAAATATCAATTCTAAAGAATAATTTTGTAGTTTTTTAAAGACCGTATAAGTTCTATTTAAAATTTCATGTAGACTTTCTTCTTCGTTATAGCAAGCAGCAATAACAGAAATTAGTTTTTTTTTCATGCGTTGAATTTTAACATTATTTATAATATCAAGCAATAAATTAATATTTTATTGTTAAAAACAAATCTTAATGTATATAATTTAGTCTGTGAAAAAAATAAAAAATAGTGTTAGGGTTATTAAGTATTATCTATACAAAAAAAGGGGGTTTTTTATCGAAAATACCAAGATCAATTATATGAATTCCAACAAAACAAACTTCGTGGTACTTATAGTTCTATAAAGGACGGACAAAAAACATATATTCCTTATATTAAAAATCTACCAAGTAAGAATCTCAGAAATTATTATTTTCTTGACGCCGGATTTGGTAGGGGAGAATTCCTGGAAAACCTTAAGGATCTAGGTATTAAAAAAATTATTGGAGTAGATGTCAATAATAAAAGTGTTGAAGAAGTAAGAAAAAAAGGTTTTAAGGTTATCAAACAAGATATAGTCAAATTTTTATATCTTACTGATAAGGAGTTTGCATGCATTAGTGCTTTCCACTTGATAGAACATCTGCAGATTCCTCAACTATTTGATTTTTTAGTTCTTGCAAGAGATAGATTAGTTAAAGGTGGGATATTAATAATGGAAACGCCGAATGTAGAGAATATCTTTGTCAGTACTCTTACTTTTAACTATGATTATACCCATATTACCAAGCTTCCAAAAATAGTTATCAAAAGACTATTGCAATTTCTTGGTTTTACTAAAATCGAATTTATCTATCTCCATCCTGCAAAAGATAAATATGATACAAGATATGACGAATTGCTTTACGGACCCCAGGATCTCGCAATAATAGCTTATAAATAATGCTATATTCAAAAACATATAATGTATAATAATCAAAATGAATAAGACTTCTAAATCTTTAAGAGTTCCATACGGACAAGCCGTACACGGTAAAGAAGAAATTAAAAATGTTCTTAAAGTTCTAAACGAGCATAGAACTATAGCGGGAATAGATGTTCGGGAATTTGAAAGTAAGGTAGCAAAAATATTTGGTAAAAAATTTGGAATTATGGTAAATTCAGGTTCTTCTGCGAATTTGCTTGCAGTCGAGATACTAAATTTACCTGCTGGATCTGAAGTAATTACACCAATTCTTACATTCTCAACTACAGTCATGCCGCTTATCAAAGCAGGACTCATACCAGTATTTGCAGATGTACGGCCTGGAGAATATGTAATAGATGTTGATCAAATAGAAAAATTAATAACCAAAAAAACTCGAGCACTTATGATTCCACTTCTGCTTGGAAATGTTCCAGATCTAGAAAGACTTCAAAAAATTGCAAAAAAATATAAATTAATTCTTATTGAAGACTCATGCGATACACTTGGAGCGTCTTTCAAAGGAAAGCCATCTGGTAAATATTCAGACGTTTCAACAACAAGTTTTTATGGATCTCATATCATAACAGCAGGCGGTAATGGAGGAATGGTTGTTTTAAACGATCAAAAATTAGTCGACAAAACAAAAGTCTTAAGAGGGTGGGGTAGAACTTCATCTATTTTTGGTGAGTCTGAAGATATTAAAAAAAGATTTACCATAAAGCTAAATAACGTACCTTATGATGCTAAATTTATTTTTGATTCAATTGGGTATAACTTTATGCCATCAGAAATAGGAGCAGCATTTGGTCATGCGCAACTTAAAAAACTTCCTAAGTTTAAAATTATTAGAGAAAAGAATTTTGCAAGCCTACTCAAATTTTTTCAAAAATATGAAAAGTACTTCATTTTGCCAAAGCAAGATAAAAGAGTTCGTACACAATGGTTAGCATTTCCATTTACTATCAAACCGGATGCTCCCTTTACAAGATTAGAAATAATCACTCACTTAGAAAAGAATAATATACAAACAAGGCCTATTTTCACAGGAAACATTATGAAGCAACCTGGGTTTAAAAACATTAATGCAAAAATGCCTTTAAAAAATTATCAAAATACTGAAGATGTAATGAAGAGAGGATTTGTTATTGGATGCCATCACGGCTTAGAAGAAAAACATATCAAAAAACTTAAAGATACTTTTACTTCTTTTTTAGACAAGTTTGTCATTTAAAATCTTCTCAATAATATACTTTGGTCTTTTTTTAATTTCATCAAACATAATACCTTGATACTGAGCAAGTATGCTAAAACATATAAGCTGTACTGATCCTAAAAATAAGACAGCAAGAAGTAAAGTCTGGAATCCTTTAGGAGTTCCAGGGTAAAGAAAATATAATGTAGTATATATAACTATTGCTACTGCAGATAAAATTACAGTAATAAAAGCCAGAAGTGAAATAAGCCCAAGTGGTGCGTAAGAAAATGAAAATATAGCAAATAAGGCCCAATTAATATTGTCAATCAGTGAATTAGTCGTTAGTCCGGCGTTTCTTTCATCTCTTATATAAGGAACTCCAATACTTTTGAATCCAACCCAAGCCCTTAACCCTCTAATATATCTATTTCTTTCTGGCATTTGTTTTAAAATTTCTACTATTTTTCGATCAATTAATGAAAAATCACCAGCATCAAGTGGCATATTAACATATGAGACTCTCTGAAATATCCTATAAAAGGCTTTATAAGCAAATCTTCTGAATTTTGAACCTTTTCTTTTTTTTCTTACTCCATATACTATGTCATATCCTTCTTCCCACTTTTTAATAAGTTCTGGAATTTTTTCCGGTGGATCTTGAATATCACCGTCCAAAAGCACAACTGCATCAGCATCTGCATAATCAATACCTGCCGTATATGCACCTTGTGACTTATAAAAATTTCTTGAAAGGTAAATCACCTTTACTTTTTTATCTTTTAGAGCTAGCTTTTCAAATATTTTATCTGAATTATCTGTGCTTCCATTATTAATGTATATATAAGAATATTCATAATTCAAAGTCTTAAAAACTTTATTGAGCCTATCATACATAGGTAAAATATTACCGCTTTCATTAAAGCAGGGGATTATGACAGATATTTTTTTCATGTTATTTTATAGATGATAGAATCTTATTTGCTATTTTGTCTGCAGACAAGCCTGTTGCTTCTCTTAAAAATTCCTGCGTTCCTATTTCTTTTATAAATTTATCTTCTGTCCCAATTAGAGTCGTTTTTGGAAAATCATCGATTTCAGAGATATTTTCTAATACTGCTGATCCTAAACCACCGATTTTTCCGTGTTCCTCAACTACAAACACGTGCTTTTTAAAGTGTGATTCTCGAATTATTAATTCTTTATCTAAAGGTTTTATTGTATGAATATTTATTACGCTAGCTTTAATATTCTTTTCTTTTAAAAGTTTAGCAGCTCCTAAAGCCTCAGACATTATCGAGCCTGTTGCAAAAATTGTAATGTCTTCACCTTCTGTTAATATATTTCCTTTTCCAATTTTCAGATTATACGGACGCTCATATATTTTAGGTTCTTCTTTTTTGCCTATTCGAATATACGCTGGTCCTTTTTGTTTATATAGCTCTTTTACTCCAAGCACAGCTTCAATTTCATCAGCAGGCGAAAATATAGTCATGTTTGGAAGAGCTCTTAAAATAGCAACATCTTCAAGTGCAAAATGTGTAGCACTTAATATTCCATAAGAAAGTCCTGACCCGACACCAAGAATTGTAACATCTGCGTTGTTGTAACAAATATCATTTCTAATCTGCTCATAACATCTCATTGTCACAAATGGAATGATAGAGTAGACATATACTTTTTTACCAGAAAGAGCAAGTCCTGATGCTACGCCCATCATATTTTGCTCCGCAACACCCATATTTATTACTCTTTTTGGGAATTCTTTTTGCATATCCTCAAGCACGTTATATCCTAAATCCCCAGTTAGAAAATATATATTTTCATCCTTCCTCATCAAATTGTGTATTTCTTTAATTATTCCAGTTCTCATAATTGATTTAAAATTTTAATTTTATATGTTTCATGTTATACGTTTCACGTTATATGTTGCGTAGCAACTTCTCCTTCATTTCCTGCGTTATCGAATGATAATGTGATTCAAACTTTCCTTCAAATTCAGGAATACCCTTACCTTTAATAGTTTTTGCGATTATAAAATTAGGTTTATTGTTTTTTGATTTCTTAACACTCTCAAAAGCCTTTTTAAGATCTTTAAAATCATGACCATCAGCCTTATATGTATTCCAGCCAAAATCTTTAATTTTATTTTCAATAGGAGATAAATCTATAATATCTACATTTCTACCGTAACCCTGATAATCGTTTTTATCTAAAATTACAGTTAAATTATCTAATTTATGATGACCTGCAAACATAATAGCTTCCCAATTTGAACCTTCATTTAGTTCACCATCAGAAACTAAGACAAAAATCCTATTTTTTTTATTGTCATTTTTATATGATAGTGCAAATCCCACTCCCACTGGGAGCCCATGCCCAAGAGAACCTGTGGATAATTCTATACCAGGAACTACTCTTGTGATGTGTTCTGGCAAAATTCCTCCATCTGTGTCGTATTTTTGAAGTATTTCATTTTTAAAAAAACCTCGCTCTGCTAAAGTAGCATAAACTCCTGCTGCAGCATGACCTTTGCTTAAAATAAAAATGTCTCGACTTGGATCATTAGGCTTTTTTGGATCAATTTTCATTTCCTGAAAATAAAGGTAAGTGAGTATCTCAACAATATCTAGAGAACATCCTATATGATGTGATTCTTTAGGAACAAGCATCTCAATAATGCTTTTTCTAATATTTTGAGTAGTTCTTTGTAATTCAGAATCGTTCATTTTTTAATAAGTTATTTTAACATTATTATTATAGTTTATTGGGCCTAGGTATTTGAAGCTTAATTAGATTAATTAGAGCTATTAGAATTTAGGAATTTATGTGTTAATTGTATCTTCAACTATATATATGGGCCTTGCTTTTGTCTCTTCTACAATAACTTGAATATATTTCCCAATAATGCTTATTGCTAAAAGTTGAACACCTCCGAAAAATACAATACCAATCATAATAGGAATTGAAGCATTAATTGGATTTCCAAAGGCTACAACCCAATATAGATAACCAGCAACGAATAAAAATGATAAAAATACGAGTAAAAACCCACTATATACCATGATGTCAAGAATCATATATGAAAATCCAAAAATTCCTCTTTCTGCATGTTTTATATAATCTATAAACTTATATGAACTAGTTCCTCTTTCTCTTTTCTTTCTTTTATAAGAAACATACGCCTTTTTAAACCCAACCCAAGAGGTCAAGCCCCTCTCAAATCTATATTTTTCAGGTAACGATTTCAAAGCTTTCATGATTTTCTTATCTAATAGGCCAAAACCGACTGCGTTTGCTGGTATCTCTACGTTTGCGATTTTATTAAAAAGTTTATAAAACATTCCTCTAAAAAACTTCATTAACTCATTATCATCAAGGCTCTCATAAACTCCAAATATAATGTCAAAGCCTTCTTCCCATTTTTTGATAAACTTCAGAATCAATTCTGGAGGATCCTGCAAATCACAGCTAATTCCGATAAATGCATCTCCTGTGGCGTGATCTAAGCCTGCACGACCTGATGCTTCTGGACCGAAATTACGTGAAAGGAATATTCCTTTAACTTTTTTATCTTTTTTTGCAATTTTTGTTATAAGTTGTCTTGTTTTATCAAGACTTCCATTATCTACAAATATTAATTCATAATCATATTTTTTTAAAGAAACCATCACTTTTTTTAAAGTAGAGTAGGCTATGTCTACGTTTTTTTCTTCGTTATAGCATGGAACTACGACTGAAATTTTTTTCATATTTTATACGTCTTGTAGTATATAATAATTTAAGTTTAATATGTATGAGAATCGCTTTAGTAATAACTGTATTTAATGAATCTTCAGTTATCAATAGTGTACTTAGGGGAGTACTTAAAGTTATAAAAAATGTTTTTGTTGTTAATGATGCATCCACAGATAAAACAAAGGCGAAATTACTAAAACTTCCTGTGACTTTGATTAATAATTTTACTAATTTAGGTTATACAAAATCTTTAGAAAAGGGTATTATAAAAGCTTTTAAAACAGGAGCTGATTTCGTAATAACCTTTGACGGAGATGGCCAACATGATCCGACTGATATCAAAAAAATTATAAAAATTATTGATATGTATCAGCCTGATTTAATAATAGGCAGACGACACAAAAAAAACAGATTTATGGAAGAGGTTTTTGGACTATACTCAAAAACAAAATACGGCTTTTCAGACCCGCTATGCGGTTTAAAAGCTTATAAAAAAGATTTTTTTTACACATACGGAGGTAGGCTTGAAAATAAGTATACAATCGGTACGGAAATTATTTTTAGAGCTTTAAGAGATGGAGTAGAGTATTTTGAAATTCCTATAAAAAGTAGTAAAAGAAAAAATGTGTCACGATTCGGAAATCAACTTAAAGGAAATCTTCTTGAACTTAAGGCTTTTCTAAACATTCTATTTACTTGACACATGTTTCCAAGTGATATGTTCACCTTTGTTCAGTTTCTTTAATAATTTCTTTCCAATTAACTTATTTACCTCATAAGGAGGTATTCCATTTGAAGGTATAGGTCTTAAGGGTTCAAGTGAAGAAATATCAATAATGGTTCCTTTTTGTAAATCGTTTGTCGCTCTTAATCCACGCCTTTGTATAATTGCGGTCTTTTTTTCATTGTCTTCAATTCTCTTTATTCCATCTCCGAATGAATATTCCAATTCTCTTGTCCTATCAACCATGTCCTTCCATGTTATTGGATTTAAAGAAAATCCATGGTCAGGTCCTTCCCTATCATTATCATCAGTAAAATGTTTTTCAATAACTCTTGCCCCCATTGTAACTCCTCCAAGAACAACAGAATGTCCTGGTGTATGATCAGATAAGCCTAAAATAATATTAGGATAAAGTTTATTATACGTATCTAAAACTTTAAGATTTATATATTTAAAATTTTCTAAAGATCCAGTATAGTTTGTATTACATTGCATCAAAACTATTTCTTTATTTCTCTTTAATAAAGTATCCATTGCTCTTTTTACATCATCTAAGGTCGAGGCGCCTGTTGATAAAATTACCGGTTTTTTCTTATTTGCAATATAGTCTAGAATAGCTAACCATGTTATATCTCCAGACCCTATTTTATAAACTTCAACATACGGATCTACATGGTCAACCGACTCAAAATCATAAGGAGAAGTAAAATAGTCTATACCTGCTTTATTACAAGTCGCTTTTAATATTGTTGTCCAATCTTTATTTATACTTGCATCTCTATAAACCTCAAATACAGATTTTTTCCACTTTGACTGATGTGACAACTGAGTTTTCAAGGCTTTAAAACCATAATCACTAACAATTTTTTCAGCCTGGAAGTTCTGGAATTTTGCTGCATCAGCGCCTGCCCCTGCTGCTAAAAAAATCAATTCCTTAGCTCTTTCAAGATTACCATCGTGATTTGCTGCAATATCAGCAATAAAATATGTTGGATGATTTATCCCAATTTTTTTTCTTCCTAATTTAAATTCGATACTTTTATTCATAATTAAATAAAATTGACAACTCCTTTATTGTTTTATTTATATTAGGTAACTTTTTTTTATAATATTTTTCAAAAAATGAGACATTTAAACTTTGATTGTTTGATCTTTTTATTTTTGATTTCAAGTTTGATAATTTTTCTTCTTTAATTTTTTTTCTGTCAAGTTTCATAATTCTACAGAATTCTATTCCAAAATCAAACTTTGATATTTTTTCTGACCCAGCAATATGTAAGATTTTTGGCAATTTTTTTTTGCTTTCTATTATGGTCTTAATTTGACCTGCAAAGGACACTATTGATATTGGAGTAAATATTACATCACTAAACAAACTAATTGGTTTTTTATTTTTAATTGACTTATAAATCCACTCAACAAAAGACTCTTTTTTGTTATTAATATTTTTACCTACAATTGTTGTTCTTACAATACAATTTCCTTTTTTTGATTTTAAAATAAACTTTTCTCCTAATTGTTTAGATTTTCCATATATTGTTGAGGGTTTTGTTTTTAAAGATTCTTCAGCCATTTTAGTATTAGGTGGAAAGACGGCGTCTGTTGAAATATAAATTAATTTAGAGTCTTTAAATGTTTTTAATAGTTTTTTTACAGAGCGTCCATTAATTTCCATTGCTTCTTTTGGATTTTTGTTACAGTATTCATGACTCGTAATTGCCGCGCAATGAATTATATAATCTGGATTAACCCAGTCAGATAACTCTTTATAAATTCTTTTCTTTAAATCAAATACTTTATATTTTTTAGCTGGATTATTTATAAAGTCAGAATTTCCTGTAGCATATATATCGTAATGTTTTTGCCATCTTGAAACAAGATATGATCCAAGCATTCCAGATACTCCAGTTATTAGAATAGTTTTCATTTTAAAGCATGCCTAATAGATTATTAGGTTTAAGCCATTCTTTATTATTGTTACTTGAATACTCTACATGACTCATCTTATGACCCTTGTCATATAGTAGATTTACTGGTTCTCTAAATAAACTTAAGGGTCTTATGATAAACATATCTGCGAATTCATAAGTGTTTAATGACTCTGCTTCTGATATTAAAACCTCATGGACTTTTTCACCAGGTCTTATACCTACAATTTTAATTTCACTAGTTGGAGCAATAGTTTTTGCTATATCAATAATTTTCATGCTTGGTATTTTTGGGATAAATATTTCACCGCCAACCATATTTTCGATACTTTTTATTACAAATTTCACTCCTTGATCCAAAGTTAATAAAAATCTAGTCATTTTTTCATCTGTAATAGTAACAATTCCATTTTGTCTTTGATGCAAAAATAGGGGAATAACGCTTCCTCTACTGCCAATAACATTTCCGTATCTAACACAGCTAAACTTAGCCCCATCGATACTTGAATAATTATTTCCTTGTACAAATAATTTTTCCGCTACGAGTTTAGTTGCTCCATATAAATTAATTGGGCTTACTGCTTTATCTGTACTTAAAGCAATTACCTTTTTAACTCTTCTATCTATAGAAGCCTCAATAACATTTTCTGCTCCGTGAATATTAGTTTTAATAGCTTCCATTGGATTATATTCAGAAGCAGGTACTTGTTTCATTGCTGCTGCGTGTACAACAACATCAATATCTATCATTGCCCTGTACATTCTTTCTTTATCCCTTACATCTCCAATAAAATATCTTAATCGTTCATCTGTGAATCCTTCTTTCGTACGCATTTCGTCTTGCTTAAGCTCATCTCTACTATAAACAACAACTCTTTTAACTTTATAATTTCTAAGTATTGTTTTAATGAATCTTTTTCCAAAAGAACCTGTCCCTCCAGTTACTAGAATTGTTTTACCATCAAGATAGTGTTTAGAAGATTTTTTTTTAAGGATTTTTTTTGGCATTTTTTATTTTGCTAGTTATAAAATAATTGTCTTTGATTATAGCACTCTTATCTAGTTTTTCATACATGTTAGAGTAATAACTATAAAGTTTTAATATTCCATCATCATAATTTGTGAATTTTAAGTTTTTGATTTCTTTTGTTAATCTTTTATTGTCAGCAGTGTATTGAAAATTAAATCCTTTATTTACTACGCTTATTTTAGACTTGTAGTTAGAAACTTTATTAATAATATTTGCTATTTCAACTAAGCTTATAGACTTTGTTGGTGTAACATTATAAAAATTGTATTTTGCCCTGTTTTTTATAAAGTAATCGACGATTTTTATAAAGTCATCTATATAAAGATAGTCAAAAATTACGTTTTGTTTAATTTTTATTGGGAGATTTAGTAAATTTTTTACAATTGAGTTTGCGATAAATTTATATCTATAATCTTCATGCTTTCCGTATATTCCAAATAAGCTAAGAGTGATAATTTTATTATTATTTTCTGATATTTTGCTGCAAAGAAATTTTGCAAATCCGTAACCATCTTCAGGAATAAACTTTCCAAAATCTTTTTCTTTCATTTTTTTGAGATCTCTGGTCTTTGAATATTCCGCACCAGATCCAAGGTGTATAAACTTATCTAAATAGTCGATTGAGTAGAGTATTGAAGTAAACATTCGAATCGTTGTATGAAAAACATCATCTCCACCTTTTATTGCAGTATGAATAGCAATTTTAATTTTATTTTTTTTAATATATACATTAACTTTTTTATAATCTAAAAGGTCTAATTGTTTATGTGAAGGTGAATAAATTTTATACTTACTTTTAAGACCTTCTACTAAGTTTCTCCCAATGAATCCTGAACCTCCAGTAATTAATATATTCATTTTTTATTTTCCTTATTAAAAATGTTCATATTTTCAAACACTTCCTTTTTTGGTAGAAACGGCCACATATCTTCAAGGGGTTTTGATTCAAGTACCCCATCTGGTCTTCTGTATGATGAAATTCTTGGCATCCTTCTTTGTTTTGGATTTATTTTTACTTCACAAAGTACTGGCCCTTTAATTTTCAACACTTTTTTAAGTTTCTTATCAATTTCTCTATTATTACTGATAATTTCGTACGGTAATCTATGAGCTTTCGCCAAATCTTTAAAATTTGGATTGCTTACCCCTGTTTTTTTATCAGCACCCACAATTCTTCCTTCAAATAGATTATTCTGGGTATACCTAATAGATTCATAACCACCATTATTAAATACGAAAATTTTAATGGGGAGTTCGTAACAACTTAAAGTTTCAAGCTCGTGAACATTTACCATTAAATTACCATCGCCGGTCACACATATTGATCTTTTTCTTCCATTTCCTACATTTGCTCCAATCGCAGCTGGTAAACCCCAACCCATTTGACCAAAGTTTTTATTTACAAAAGCTCTCTGGTTTTTTTTAACCTTAAGACCTTGATACATACTTACGGCATCTAATCCAATTCCTGTTGTTATAACGTCTCTTCTATCGATTATGTCTGATAATTTATCAAAAAAAACGTAACTGTTTACATTTTTTTTGTCAGTATAATAATCTTTGTTTATATTTTTATACTTGTTTTTCCAATATTTTAGGGCCTTATACCAGTTAGGATCATAACTAAATTTATCTTTTTTACTTTGGTGTAAGAATTCAGTAATAAAATCTTTTGCGTCGGCTTTAATTTTAAAATCAACCTTAAGTGTTTTTTTATCCAGTTCTCCTTTATCTATATTAACCATAATTTTATAAGCATTTGGGGCAAATCCTTCAATGTTATAACCAATTGATGAGGCGTTTAAACTTGCCCCGATACTTAAAATCAAATCTGAATTTTGCAGCGTAAAATTACCACGTCTTTGTCCAAATGGCCCGAATTTACCCATAAAATAAGGATTGTTTTCTTCTACCAAGTCTAACGAATTTATTGGTGAGAGAACAGGAGCCTTAATTTTCTTAATTAAACCTGGTAGCAAGTTATCAGCATGGGAAAGTCTTACCCCGTTACCAAATATTACAACAGGTCTTTTTGCAGTCTTTAAAAGCTCTATTGTTTTTTTAACTAGTTTTTTTATATTTCTATTGATTGTTTTTTTAGGTTCTTTAAATCCTTCAAGTTTATTTACGTTTATTTGAGACCCTTGCACATCAAGAGGTATATCTAACCACACTGGACCTGGTCGGCCTTCAAGCATATGGTAATATGCTTTTTCCAATTCAAATCTGATTTTATTTGGATCCATTACAGTTTTTGCATATTTAGTAACAGGTTTTACCATTTCAACTATGTTAATTTCTTGCGGACCGAGTTGTCGAAGTTTTTTATAATCTGAAATCAATTCTCTTTTAATCTGACCTGATATTACAAATAGGGGAATTGAATCAACCCAAGCACCTGCAACTCCAGTAATTGCATTAGTACCTCCAGGTCCTGTAGTAACAAGACAAGCACCAAAATGATTTGTCACTCTAGCATACGCCTCTGCTGCAGTTGCACATGCTTGCTCATGATAATTAGCTATGTATTTTATTTTTTTATTTCGACCAACAGCGTCTGTAAGATACATTATTCCTCCACCTGATACTAAGAAGATGTCTTTTATCCCTTTTATTACAAGAAAGTCGATTACATAGTCAGATAGCGTCATCATAAGCAGTTTGTATGTAAGATTTTACTTAACCAAATCTTGTTGTCAAGTGGACTATAATTTAAGCAAACATATAAATTCCAGCGATAACAAAAATTAATCCGACTAATTTCTTAAATAAATTTTTCCTTTCCTTTAAAATAATCAGGCCTGACAAAACAGCAATTGATAATGCAGTTGATCCTATAACTGGAAAACTTATTGATAAATTTAATACTTTTAAAGATATAATATTAAGCAAATACGCAAAAACTCCCAAAATACCCGCCGCTAATATTTTGGCCTTGTGAAGTTTAAATAGCTCTTTATATTCAGTTTTTACCTTTGGGAAGAAACTAAAAGAAATTGTTAATCCTAAATATATTAAGAAAACAAAAAAATACGGATTAATGGATTTAAGTATATATTTTGCAAAAAATGCGGCCAGTGCAAAAAAGAAACCTGTTAATAAAGAAAATAGTAGTCCTTTATAACTAATCATACTTATTTTTTTCTTTTCAAAGAAAATAACAAGCACTCCCAATATTATAAGGACAACTCCAAGAATATTTTTATTTGTTATTAATTCATTGAAAAAGAGAAAACCAAATAAAACGCTAAAAAGCATGTCTGATCTCCTAACAATTGCAATGTTTGACAAATCTTCAACCTTAAGAGCAGAGAACATAAAATAATTTCCAAGTACATAACATGCTAAAGCCAGCAATATTATAAACCCTAAACTAATAGTTATATCTGGCTCAAATTTGAAAATAAAAAAAGGTAAAGTAATTATTGTTGCTATAAGATAGAAAGTAAAAATATATGTTGCCTTACTAAATTTTTTATTTTGAACAGCTTTATATAATAGCTCTGTTACTCCGCTGAATATTCCTGCGAGAATTGGAATAATAATTAAGTTCATAATTTGAATTATATATTAATTTAATTAATCATATTGTTGTGTTAAAATAGTGCGATGGAAAGAGCTATACCTAAATTAATTAAAGGAATTGCGCCTGCGCTTGTTACTCCTTTCACAAAAGATGGAGCAGATTTAAATCGAGAAGCAATTCCAGCTTTAGTTGATTCTGTTCTAAGCAAAGGAGTTTCTGGATTATTCGTATGTGGTGCGACAGGTGAACCTTGGGCAATGACTTTAGACGAAAGAAAAAGAATGTTAGAAACAACTGTATCAGAGGTATCTGGACATGTACCAATTATTGCACACGTTGGGTACGCTCAAAACACGGCAGATTCTGTTGAATTGGCTAAACATGCAAAAAAAG
>ERZ1292623.452-Hain-H51-01um-R1-452-length-44516-cov-10_pt2 | contig 25270 bp, 21 predicted proteins | sample MGYA00564398_ERZ1292623 | MGnify/ENA primary metagenome ERZ1292623 (study PRJEB36523, sample SAMEA6512633) | groundwater metagenome | collected 2019-01-07 | study: AquaDiva: Metagenomics assemblies of 32 groundwater samples | reverse complement strand
TCAAAATTTTTAAGATTTTCAAGAGTCTTGTCTGTAAATATGACTGGGATCGTGTTTATCAAGCCCCAGGAAGCTGCAAAGGTTTCGAGTGTCTTCATCAAAAACATTCCTAGAGATAATGCAGGATTGGATACCAATTTTTTCCAATGTCTAAAATATGCAGCTCTAAATATTAAATTGGCTTGGTTTAAGGCTTGTTTTGGATTTTCGGCTATAAATAGATGAGCAGTCTTACCGTAAAAAAACTTCTTTTGTAGGTCTCGCGTTAGACTTAAATGACCTTCATTGTGATAAATTGGCTCCTCAATTCTACCCACCTTGAAGCCTGCCTTCCTGATTTTTAAATCTAAGTCCTTATCTTCTGATAAAACCATTTTTTCATTATGGCCACCAATTTCGTTGTAAACATCTGTCCTAATAAACCGTGCAGATTCTATAGTTTCATCACCAACATACATACTTCTCTCAAATGACTTCACTTTGGCCCAGAATCCCTCTCCATACGAGATTTCAGGAATAATTAATGCATCATATCCTTTCTCCATCTCGACAATGCATGACTCTAAAACTTTTTGTGATAAAGACATGTCAGCATCTATATGCAACAGATATTTTCCTTTTGCGTATCTCGCTCCACTTTTCCTCCCTTGAGCCATGCTGGTGTTCTCGTGAATATATTTTATCTTTATCTTCTTTTCGAATCGTCTTAACAAATTTCGCGTATCGTCATTTGTGGTCTTATCATCATTTATAATCACTTCAAAATTGGTGTAGGTTTGCTCAATCAGGGAGGGTAATAAGTTTTTCAAATGACCTGAGGCATTCATGGTGGGAATAATGATAGAAATCAGATTATTCATGAAGACCCGATGGTTTGCTTAAATAACTTTACAAAGCCGTAAAAAGCGAATGTGTAAACCATAAAGCCTGTTGGTACACCAAACAGGCTTATTATCAAATAAAAGATTATGCCAAGAATTATCATAAAATCGGTTACTTTATACAGAAGCAGTACTGCAAGTGAGAACAAAAGCAATTTAAGTTCTATGCTTTGTTCTAAAAAATATACCTCAGCACCTTTTCTTATAACTTCTGAAAACACGATATATGTACCAAATAATTGAAGTATTACAAGCTTAGGCTTGTCCGAAAACTCAAAACTAAGTATTAATTTGTTCATTTTCTAAATCTAATAAATAGTAAATATATTATTCCAAACCCCAACAATGATATCAGGCTAATTGCTGTTGTTTTGTAAAAAGTACTCTGAGGTATGTATTCTATAAGAAAGGCCATTTCTTTGCCACCTTCTGAATCTACTACCCATCCATTACTGAAAGCATTTAGTTGGATGTCAGGTTTTTGAGGATTGCCTCCTGGAAATATTAATCCAGATAATATGTGCTTGTCTTGTTTTTGGTATTCGATCACTGATCCATTAAGATACTGCTTTCGTTTACCTTTAAAATACTGCTTAGCTAAATTAATATCTACTTTATTTAACCCCCATTGTTGATCAAACCTAGAATTAAGACCTATCATAAACTGGTCAGGTGCTCCTGAAATCAAAACAAGATATGCAGTTTGATTGAGGGCAACAAATTGTAAATTGTAATCGGCTGATAGTATTGGAGGTTTTTCCTCTGTTAGAAAGACAAGATAATTAGAATAAGTTTCAATCACTTTCAAATTCTTAATTTCGAGTGTTGTTGGTAAATCGTATTTCTTTTCTATACAAAACCCTAGTGTTGCGTCTTCAGCAAATTCACTAGGAACATATTTTATGTTCGCATTGTATAAGAATGGATTCAAAGTGCTTGTGTCTATTTTAGGATAGATACTTTTTTCTTTTCCGTTTGGAAACTGAGAATTTTTTTCTAAAAGCCGGGTTTTAACTAAACCGACAGATGTCGTAAGATATTCGAATTCTATACTGTAATCTATTTTTGGATCAATTTTGCCAAAATCAATTTGCTTACATTCAGAAGTACCCAATGACTCTTCAACTTTAAAACCAGGATAAGATGTCTCCCTTTTTGTCAATTCGGGCATAATTACTGTCTGTTCCCCCTTATCAAGTTTTATCGGTCTACTAAAATACCATTTGTCATGGGGATCGGCTTTTTTAAACTCATACGCATCCTCATTCACAAAGGCAGAAACCACATCACCATCGTTTGGTTTATAATTGTAAATCACAAATTTATAAGATCCGGAATGTGGAGCATCCACTTTATATTTTTTATTCCCTACCCCATAGGAAGTAGCGGGTGGTTCGGGAATAATATCCAAGCTTTGCACATAATCACTAACCAGTCTCTCAAATTGATCAAGCTCATTTACAACTAACTCCGTAGGTTGTAAATCCCTCCATCTCCGGCTGTTTACCAAAATGTGCCAGAAATAAAGATTAATTCTGCGGGAATATTCCTCTTTCTGACTTTTGGTATTAATATTGAGATAATTTTCCTGAATGTTTTCTATATTATCTCTCCATTTTTCGAGAAGATAAATTACGGTTCCGTTATTTTTGGGGTTTTGAATCACTACATTTAGAGCTGATACCTCTTTGCTCATAGTGCCAAGAATAAAATCAATTCTCTCACTTGGTAGACTATGCTTACTCATTTTCTGGCGGTCTATAAACTCAATTATGAAATAAAATGGATTACTTGGCATAATACGCGGTGGACTTGAACTTATTATATTTATATCCTTATTTTCGTTACAATTCAGACACTTCGCCTGGATGACAAGATTTTGTGTCCTATCTGGTTTTATGAGAGAATCAAGTTGAATATTTTTGTTGATGTGCTGAAATACAAGCGCATCTGCTAAGGGAGAAAATCCAGGTATCTGACTAGCTAAAGCGAGTTGTGATGTTTCTGTTATAAGATAGGAAAAGCTTTGCGGAATATAGATAAGAGGTTTCATTTTTACATTATTAACATCAAAAAATTTCCATTTACCTATTTGTTTATTAAATAAAAACTCCGGGTTGCGGTATATTGCATTTTTGGTCAGACTCATCGAGTAATCCATTCCTTCATCTAGTTTAAAATCTTCTTGTATAATTACCCTATCAACCCCCACGTATTCTAGAAGTGTTGAGTGGGGCATTGTAGCCATCTGCTGATAAATTGAGTTTACTAATCCTGGTTCATTTTCGAATAATGCTGCGTCATTAAGTAAAACTGGTTTCCTCGTCAACATGCTAGGAACACTCGAAAGACTAAAATATTTCCAAGCATAGGCAATATATTTATTGCCATCATTTAGTTGAGGTAACATGAGGGTTCTGGTTGAAAAATTGTTGCTATCGAGCTCTTTTTTAGCTTCAAATATATAGTTTGGTACCCTTACTAGGGTCGAATACTTTTTTGACCAGTTAAAGAATTCGCCCAGAAAAGCTGGATAGTTATATATACACAATAGAACCGTAAATATAAACAAAACGGATGCAGAAATTATTTTAAATGACAGCTTTGGTAATAGATTTTGCTTGACAAGATCGGCTAGCTGCTTTAAACCAATAGCAATGAGATAAGAGTAAGCAAACCATAACGCCATGCCAAATTTGTAAAAAGGGGTTCTAAATATAGAGAAGCCGGGAATATACTTTAAGGCCAAGTCGTATAAAATACCCGTTGGGGGGTGCGAACCCGCAGTGAAGGGTATCGCTACCAATAAGATGGCTAAAAAAACAAGTTTAAAGGTTACATTATGCTTAGATTCTCCCTTTTTTGTGTACAGACTTACAAAAGCTACTGCCGGAAAAAAGATTGCCAACAGTAATAAGAAATAGTTATCTAAGAAATTATTTGAATAGGGGTGTTGTGGGTTGTCGTACCAATCGGGAATACCTTGTAATTTAATTAAATTATTAAAACTGGCGTTTTTGCTTATTTCTTGGCTCCACCTAACTGCCCCCTCGTTACCACCGCTGGATGCCACTCTGGTAGTATAGTTCTGGCTAAAGGATTGCACATAAGGATAAATCCAATACCAGTTAAGAATGCCAATAGTGAGAACTGACAGAAAAACAAAAGTCAACCCCCTGCGGAGTCTGTACCATATAGGCTGGGGATTTAATCTAAACAACACCCCAAGAGTAGTTATCCAAACTATAGCCAAGCCGCCCCATAAGGGAATTCCTGCTCCACCATTGAGAAAAAAAAGTGTAAATCCAACCAGAAAGGAGTTCTTGACAATAGACTCCCCTTTATGCATTACATTCACAGTAAAAAGTACTATCAAGGGAATAGCCGCCACTATAGAAAATTTTGACATCTCAGCAATAATCCATCCTTGAAGTAAATAGTGATTCAACATGTAAAATAGAGCGCCTGATATTCTTATAATATATTCTTCTTTTTTCGGATGTAGCGATCGAAGTAAAATATACATTGTTATTCCTGGAAGGGTAAACCAAAAGATAAAATCAAGCTTTTGAGCTAGTTGCAATGAACCCGTAACATAATAAAAAAGTGCCTGCAGTCCGTGTATAAAAATACCAGGGATTGCATCAGTCTGATTTGAACCAAAACTTCCTATCCTATCTGTCCAAACAAATAACCTATCAAGCCAAAAATCTATAGGTGCTAATGGATAGCTCATATCATGCCCTGCCGCTAAATATCCGTCCTTAAACCACAAAAGTGGCACTAGTCCCACGAGAAGAATAAATATTATTTCCAACCAGTATCGATTGAATTTAGGTAGTTTCATTATTTAAGTATATTAACATTCCTAAGATAAAAATGAGAGTAGCAAGACTCACTGCGAGAGCTATGTAAAAGTCATTCTGGAGATTATATTCAAGCAAATATATTCTATCATTTCCCACTTGATTCTGAGGGCGAAGAATCCACCCGCTAGAAAAACCGTTCATTTCAAATGATGGCTTATCCTTCTGTTTATCGACAGGAAATAGAATATCCGTGATCAGATGCTTGTCTTTTCTCTCATACTCCACAACCGCTTCACTATTATAGCCTGTTTTACTACCTGAAAGGTATTTACTTGCCAGTTCATAATTTACTTCCCTCAAAGTCCAATTATTATCAAATCTAGAGTTAAAATTTAAAACATATGGTCCATTTTCTTTAACTTTAACTAGATACTTAGTTTGATTGAGCGCTACAAATTCGATGCTTGGTGAAGTTAATATATTTTTGTCAAGAAGTTCCACAAAAATTATTGGCCTTGTGCTTGAACCAGAAATTTTAGGTGTTTGTAATATTGATGACTTGTTAAGATATAGACCAGTAGCTTTGTACCACTTTGAATTAAACTTCTGAATGCCGTAGGCACGGTTATCAATGCTTACCAATATATTGTTACTCACAGGTGTCTGTTGATAAACATATATGTTATAGATGCCATTTTTGGGAACGTCGAGACTGTATGTATACGATTTATCATCATTTTCTACTTTTACCCGACCGATACTAGTCTCTATTTCATCAATTAACTTTACTAATTTGGCCTCAAGATCTAGAAGATTTGTCTTTATTTGACCAGGCTGGGCAGATGCAGCCCACTGTGATTCATAGTTTAGAAAGAAAGATAGGAAAAAACGAATTTTCTTATGAAATGTTTGTTTTGTATTTAGATCACTAATCTGGTTGAGATTAAATCTTATTTCATCTAAATTCTGAATTAAATCATTTACGGCTATTTGTATTCCCTTTTCATCCTTTTTTGCTTGAAGGGATCCAAGATCGGAGATAAGTGTTGTTGAAATAGATAAATTGATATCCAATTTGGAAGTAGGATTTCCTAAAAAGCTCTTTCGGACATCGTTTATTAATCGACCAAACTTATAAAAAGTTGTTCCGGGTATTAATATCTTTGAATTAGCGAAATAAATCTGATAATAGTCCTCAGGTGGGCAATCGGCACACCTGGCTTGAATTATATATTTACTAAAAATATCATCGGTATCTCTGTCTTTTGGAGAATCGGACCATATAAATGCGGTGTTGTCTAAGGCTCCAGGAAGATTTGCCGCAATGTTCATATCATTTTTATCAGACGAAATAAATGTAATTCTCGATGGAGAATAGATTTGAGGAACAACTTCCTTGTTATAATCGTAAAAATCCCATCTTCCTATGCTTTTTTTAAATATAAAGTCTTCTGATTTCTTAAACGACTCTGTTATCCCACTTAGAGGGTTACCCTCGTAGTCCGGTGAGATAAAATCATTTTGTACAATTGCTCTATCTGCACCCATAAATTTAATAAGATTTGATTTTCCAAATTTAATATATTCTGATAGAGCATTCACCATTAGATTCGTTTCATTTGGTCTCGCTAATACTCCATTTACTGTTAACGATTTTCTTCCCATCATATGTGACAAATCATTTAAGCTAAAATAGCCCCAATCATAATCAATATATTCGGTTCTTATATCGGCGTTTGGTAAAGATAAAGTTCTAGTTGAAAACCTATTGCTATCGAGTTCTTTCTTTGCTTCAAAAACATAGTCAGGTACTTTTACCATTGTGGATTTTCCCTTGGAATAATTAAAGAAACTTCCCGTAAAAAAGGGATAATTGTAGATAAAAAGAGAAATTATATATATACCAAACAAAGCCGAGGATATATATGATGTGTATCTGCTCTTTAATTTAGTTTTCAGCCAATCTATTACATCCTTGATGCCAACGGCAGTCAAATAAGAGTAAGCAAACCAGATAATCATCCCGAATTTAAAGAGTCCTGAACGAAACATACCAAACCACGGCACGTTAGCAAGCAGATAATCATATACTACTCCCAAAGGGGCGTGACTGCCGGCAGAAAGTGGTACTCCCACAAGGAGTAAACACAAACAACTAATTCTTAGTTTATACAACAACCCGGATGAATTTTTGAGATTTATAAGACTTATTAGTGCTAAGGCTACGATGACAAAGTTTATTGATAGTAATATAGGGTTTTTAAAAAATTCGTTCGCGTATGGATGGTCAGGACTGTTATACCAATCTGGAATTCCTCTAAGTTTTAATAGGTTTACCCAACTCGTGTTCACACTTATCCCCTGGCTCCAGGAGAGAGTCCCTGCTACACCCCAAGCTGCTTCAAATCTTTGTCCAAAAGTTTGTTTGTATGATTTAAAATATGGATACAACCAGTAACTGCTCAACAACGTCCAAAATAAGGCAGATAAAAAGGAGAAAATCAGAAGTCTTTTAATTCTGTGTATAAATTTCTCATTTGAGAAAAAGAATAATATTATTGTTATTAAGACAACGACAAGCAAAAGACAAATTAAAAGTGGAATACCCTCTCCTCCATTAAGAAAAAATAGAATTAGAGCAAAAAGTAATGAGTTTTTTACAGGGGACTCATTTTGGTGAAATACTTTAATTACCAAAAGCACAACTAGTGGGAGAGCGGCAACAATTGAGAACTTTGTCCTTTCTGCGATTGTCCAAGCCTGAAGTAGATAATGATTCATCATGTAAAACATGCTACCCGATACCCTAATAGGATAATCGTCATTTTTGGGGTGCAAATACTGCAGAAGAGTATGCATTGTAATTCCTGGAAGCACAAACCAAAAAATATACGTCATTTTTTGAACAGTTAGAACGGAAAAACCGATATAAGATAATACCGCTTCTAATCCATGTATAAACACACCTGGAAGAACTTGAACTGAATTGGATCCAAAAGGACCCAATCTGTCGGTCCATGTATACAATCTGTCAAGAAAATGCTCAACTGGGGCGAGAGGAAAGCCCATATCATGACCTAAACCAAGATAACCATATTTGTACCAGAGGAGTGGAATTAGACCTACAATCAACAAAAAAAGTATCTCAATTCTCTTCATATGTGATATCGCTTTTTAGTTTTTCTCTAACAACGTCAGAAACATTCTTAACTGAATGTTTTGAAGTATCCCAATAAAAACTATAAACTGAGTCTAAACTTATATCACTATTGCGTTTAAGTCCTTCGACCAACTTTGTATATGTCATAAAATAACCAAACTTTCCCTGATTAAAACTCTTCAAACCTTCAAATGATGGTTCCCAATAATCTCTATCAATCAAAACTTCTCTAGGTATCTTGCCGCTGTCGTAGAGAAAAACGGCTAGAGTTTGTCCAAAACCAGATTGAAATTCATAGAAGCCATTATTATCAGTATAAAAATAGAAAACATTGCTACTTTTAAGTTGGGGTTTGACCTCTAAAACTGTACTTAATATATCTTTCCTATAATTACCAACTAATATATCTTGCGCCAATGATTTTCTTATACCCGAAATATTATAAATAGGAATAGGCACTAATACTAAAACCATCAAGAAGTTTTTAAGTCTTCCAAATTTTGAAAAAAGAGTTGAAAGAATTGAAACCAAAAGTAAATTTGCCCAAAGTGCAGGGAAGATATAAAACCGGTTTTCTAAAACAGCTGCGTCATTCTTAAAAAGAATAAATGGTAGAGTTGAAGCGAAAAAAGATGCCAAGGAAAAAAGAATAATTTTCCGATGCTCTGTTTTTGCGACCAGGGTAATCACAAAAACGAAGAGTAAGAAATAAAAAGCGATCAAAAGGGAAAACGCATCTGTAATAATACTTTCGACGACAAAACCATTTGTTTGAGCAGAATAATGAATGTTGTTAGCCAAATATGTTAACTGGTAGATCTTGCTTTGTGGAAAATAGACATGGAATAGGCTTTTAGCGGGAATTAAAAAAAGATTGTAAAAGATTTCTGCAACGCCTGCAGAAGCAACTGATGGAGAAAAGTTGGTTTGCTTATTGAGAGAAAAAAGTAATCTCGGAATGAATACTCCTATTAATAATGGGATAAAAAGTAAAGTTGTTAATATTAATTTATTTATTTTGTTAATTTTTTCTCTAAAGAAAAACCATATTATCAACGAATAGGTTATCAAATAGAAGATGCTAGATTCCTTAGAAAATAAAGACAATGTGACACTTAACATAGATACCACTAAAAAATGATTTTTGTTTTTTTCGTTATAAACCAGCAAGAAATATAAACCCAATAAAAAAAACAACACTGTAAGAAGCGATGGCATCATTGTCGCGATCCAAGTAAATGCCTGATACGCTAAATTGTTGGTTACCCATAAAAGAGAGGTGATAGTGGAAATCAAATGGGAGTTTGTCAATTTGTAAACGATGCTATTAATCAAAAGTGCGCAGATTATGAGAATCGTCAGAGATAATAATCCATAAGCACCAGTATTTAATCTAAAATTATTGTAAAGAAAGTGATTTGCTATTGAAGTTATTGGTAAAAAACGAGTAGACTCATTTCTATTTTGAAAATTGAAGACTTGTTTGATACTTCCCATTGTTCCAAAGGTTTCTTGCCTGTAAATCGCTCCTCCTAAGCCAAGCCATTCATCTTGTTGAAAGAAAATTTTATCAATACCTAAAAATGTAACAACCCCAATTAGGATAATAACCAGTAGACTAATTAAATGCGGACGAATTGTTATTTTATTTTTGTACATTTTAGATAAGTGGTGGACAAACCGCCTCGTTTATATTCGAGATCCAAGTTTTTATTAAAGAAATTTTGAAGAAGAGGTTTTCGCCTGAGTATCCATTTCGAGAAATACATGTTTAACGAATAAAGAATTTCCCAAAAACCACCTTTCGAAAAAACTTTGTCGACTTTCAAATGAGCTCCCTTAGCTAATTTCCTTAAATCTTCAAGTGAATAATGACGATGCTTAATTAGCCACCAGGCGGGATCAAACAATTTAGATGGCCAACTATTAAAAGGTGTTGATAAGTAAAATGCTCCACCTGGTTTCAAAACTCGAGCCACTTCAGCAAACATTTGCTCTTCAGTATTTTCAGGAATATGCTCTAAGACTTCCCAACTCACAACAGTATCAAGGCTATTCTTGGAAAAAGGTAATTTAATGGCATCCGCAACTCCAAATACCACTCTTTTATTGTGAATGTTCTTCTTTATTGTTGTTAAATCATCTTCTGAAACTTCCGTAGCATATACTTTTTTGACACCTCTATTAATAAAATTCAATTCGCACCAACCATAACCACATCCAATATCTAAGACCACTTTGTTTTTTATATCTGGGTTACCAACAAAATCCAAACTAAATTTAAGTCTGCCATGAAGATCTGCACTTGGTTTCTCTGCCAAAATATTCCGCATAAGTAAGTATTCTACGTTATTTGGCAGTAAATTTCCATCGAATCATGAAAATTTATAGTAATTGCCCGAGACGATTTAATAAATGACAGTATTGAATATAGAAATGGTGAATACTTCCAAATCCGGGAAATCCAATAATCGTAGCTAAATGTCCATCCATATTGATATGTTTTAATTACACGGAAGCCATGCTTCATCAGCAACAGTTTAAGAGTTTGAAAAGTAAAATAATAGATATGATCTGGGCGGATATGCCACCACTTCTCTCCCAGTATCCTAGATAAAAGACTATTTTTATTTGGAGTAACCACACAAAAAACACCACCAGAAGTAATAAACTTCGTAGTCATTGCTAACAACTTACTTGGACTTACAACGTGTTCTATAACATCTATACAAGTTACAGCATTAAAACGGTTGGGGATTTTTACCGATTCAACCGAACCAGAAATTACATGTAACCCTTTCTTCCTTGCTTCTTCAGAAGCCCATCTTGACGGTTCTAACCCCATAGTCGTCCACCCCTGCTCTTTGGCTACCTGTAACAAGCCTCCGGTTGCACATCCAATATCCAGAAGTCGTTTAGTCTGAATAAGCATTGTTAATTTTGACAAAATTCGTTTATAGTTTTCACCTCGGTTAATCACTTCGTCTTCATATTTTTTGTCTACAAAGCTTTGATACCTGTTGTCAATGATAACTTTTCTTTCTCGGGGACAGGCAAATTCTAAACCACAAGCAAAGCATTTGACTATTTGCGAATGAGATCCATATGAATTATCGGTAATCAAATACTGTTGCCTGAATTTTCCTTTTTTGGAATAAACCACTTTAAACTTGTTTCCTCCACACAAGTCACAAGTTTGAGAAAAATATTTATACTCATTTTTAATAATATGTTTCTTACTGAATCGATCAAACTTAGTTACAAGGAATGGCCACATCATTGGTGGTCTGTTCACCAACCGAGCTTTTTTGATGGCCGACAAAAAATTCTTTGGAGTATCTATTTTTAAGTCTGGGATTTCTAAATAATTTCTCCCAATCTCAAAAGTAATGTGAGCATCACTACCAACTACAGGAATTTTTCCCAAACTCTGAGACAAAGCAAGTGCTTTTTGATTGTCTGAGGAAAAAATAGTTCTACCGTTGTGAACTTCTATCATATCAACTTTTCGGGCTACTGCAGTCAAAACCTCTGCTTCAACAGCAGTTTTTCGAGTAAAGGAATCGTATGGGTGCGGCAAATACACCAACCCTCCTTGTTTCTTGATAAGGGAAATTGTTTTATCGGGGGATAGTCCAGGAGGGATCCTGTCTTTAAGAAACAAGCCAACTATCTCTCCTTTATTAGTCAAAATCTCTTCTCCAATAATCACCTGAAAAGGTGCTATCGCCTTTAAACGGACTGCTCCTTCAATTTCATTGTGGTCGGTTACCACTAACACATCAATCTTTTTCGCTAAACAATCTTCTACTAAACGCGGTAATTCCGATCGTGAGTCCTTTGAATATTTAGTATGTACATGAAACTCAATCTTTTTCATCGGGTTAAAATTCGAAAAATAACTAAAAGGGTGATGACAACTAATCTCAAAATGAAGTTTTGAGAAAAAACATACTCTTCAATTGATTTACCTTTCATTTTTCCTGTTACTACTTCATTTATAAACCAAATTAAAAAGATGCCAATAGAAATTGAGCTAAATAAATTTATATTATTAGCCAACAATAGAATACTTAAACTGGTGTATAAACACAACAATACTCTAAGTCGAGATAATGTATATACACTAAAAGTTGATCTATAAGGTATTAATTGCCATCCAAAATGGCGTAATTCGTCATATCGTTTGGCGACCATAAATACGGCCCCAAGGCACCAAGTTAGTATTAGCACCCCTACTGGCGGCATTTGCCAAGATAAAATATACCAACCAATCATAAATCTAATCGGATTATTAATGGATTCAGAGATAACATCAATAAAAGGAACATCTTTTAAACGCAGAGGTGGGATATTATAAATCAAACCGGCTACACATAGTCCTATTAAGCTCCAAACGAAACCTGGAGTATATACTCTACCTGCCACAAATACACTAGTTACAAAAAGAAGAAACGCTATCGCAGCGGCTACATTAACTGAAACCCTGCCTGCGGGAATAATTCGATTTTTCTTGATGGGATGTAGGGCGTCATATTTGGCATCTGTAATTTGATTAATGATGTAACTTGCCGAAGACACTAAAGAACTAAGTAAAAAAGCCAAGATTAATTTTCCTATAAAAACAATTCCTATAGAATAGGTTGTTGAAATAAACATTGCAAATAACACCCCACTGAGCAAAAAAATGTTTTTGAACCAGTGATTAATACGTAATAGTTTTATATAAGAGTTATTTGCCATTATTACTTTTCATTAAGAACCAACCTTCAGGCGTAATTTTAACAGTATGATAATTATCCATAATAAATCGATGCAGTAATGGATTATAATTTATTACTAGATGGTTTACCATTTTTGGACCATTGGTGGGATCATAAACGATTGCACTTATTTCGGACCAATTTGTTGATTCGATAAACTCCCTTTCATCTAAAATGAAACCCGCTAGGATATTGTTATATTTAGTTGGGGGAAGACTTTGACTTAAATAATAAAGACCAGCCATATATGGCAACACGAGCGTCTTCTCTCCAGAACTTGTATTCTTACTAATAAAATCCACAGATTCCCTTAGGGTGTTTACTGATGGAACAGTTGATCCTTGTTTATAGTCAGCGTTAATTCTTAGATTTTCATTACCGATTACGATCGTTGAGTTGTTAAACTTTAACCACCAATATGATTGCCCAAATCCAAAAATTAAAATTATGACCAACGCAAAAAGAATGATTTTCTCAATCCGTCTTGAATAACCGGCTATCCACGGCATTAATATCAAAGATGGAAAGCTGGCTTTTATAAAGTGTCCCAGATCTGATCTTCCAAAGAAATATGGTAAAAATAATATTCCACAAATTAAAAATATTATTTTTTCTGATTCTAAGTTTTTTTTTCGTAGCCAAACTGCTACACCAACAATAAGCGTAAGCAAAATCGAATACCCATATACGGCATTAAACATCGAACCCAATGTCCCCACAGTCAGATTTAAAGGTACAAGCTCCGAAATTACTGGGAAAGCTAATGAATGTAATTTGGTGATCAATATCGGACGAGAAATTAAATTTTCAATAAATAGTGGCAATAAGTTGTTCCAAATCAACCAAATCAGCAAACCGACTATCGGAAATAAATAACCTATACCCAGATAAATCAAAGATTTTGTCTTTTGCTTGACCAGCAAACCAATACCTAATCCGATGAAAAATATTCCTGCAAAATCAATTCTAAACCAAGCAGACATGCCCAGTAAAAAACCAGCAAATGTACACATTTTTTCATTTCTATTCTCTAAACCATTTAATAACAACCAAACAGAAAACAAAATTGGTGCAAAAAAGAATAATCTATACGAGTTAACATCCAAAAAGATGATTACTGTCGCAGATAAGATCGCGACAAGCTCTTTGCCCTGGCGCCTAGATAATAAGTAAACAAGGACAGGTACAAAAGTAAATATAATACTAGCTATGATCCTTGGAGCTATTAAATGTGGTCCAAACAGCTGGAGCATCCAAGCCGAAAAATAATAATGGACTGGTGGAAAAATGGCAAAAAAATCTCTATATGGAGTTTGATTATGTAAAATTCGTAAAGCGTGAGTGAGAATTTCGCCTTCATCTACGATACCAAACCCGTAAAACGAAAAAAATATTGACTTGACTAAAGCTATAAATAATAAGATCGCTGAAGTTAACAAAACTCTATTTCTGCTTATCATATGGAAGAACTCCATTTACGAAAAACCGTATTCGAAAAAATAAATAGTATACAAAACTTATAAAGTCAAACTTTTCATAGTAAGAAACCAACACTAGCCAAAACGGTAAAAAGACTGGAAATTGCTGAGTTTCACTTAGATCTGCCCACCATCGCCAAAAATGTTTGTATGTTTCTGTCCAGGAATATGCTTTTGATTGCTCTAAAAAAACCGGGTCCTCCTTCAATCCTTTTAAATACAAGTAATCGTGTTTGAGTAAGTATGATTTTTCAAAAATAATATTTATCATAATTAAAAACTTATTTATTTGAGGATATTTTTTCCACAATAAATTCAAGTCAAGATAACGATGCCTTCTCCATGTAAAATCTTTATGTAAATCAATTTTTATTCTCCCTGGCTTAGTCAGATTTATCTGAGCTGCAGCAACCCTACCTCCCAATGCATGGTCATGGGAACTTGCAGAATAACCCAAAGCTTTTAGTCCAAACACCACCCGATCAAAATCTTCGTTTATTACAAGAATATCCAGATCGTCGGGAGTATTCAGTTTTGGATTAAACCTAGTCAGTAGGTATGCCCAAGGCTTCAGATCCGAAATAGTTTTTTTTAACCTAGTATTCATATAATCTTTTTTATTTTATTAAAAACTTCTTCAGCAGAGCTATTAGCGTCCACTGTTATATAATTTCTCAGGTTTCGAAATCTCTCATAGATTGTTTGTTGAGAATAATAATAATTCCCGTCAAATTCCATTTCTCTTTTAAAAACGTTTTTAGGTTCTACTGATAACCAGATCGAAAGATCAGCTGTTGGCAAGAAAAGCAAAAACAATTCAAATGCCCATTTTGGACAATACCCGTAATACAGCAGATTGGCCCATAAATCTGTATAATAACGATCCGCAATTAGCACATCATATTTGGACAAAAGATGTTTAACTTTAATGGAATAACTTATCCAAATATCCACGAAGGCCAATACAAACCACAGCTTATAGAGCGGGTTATTGTTTCGCCTAACTGGCCCTTCAGTAGAACTTTTGGTAAACCTTCGTAAACTTTTAATAAATGGTTTAAACAAGTAATAACCAAACATGGATTCTGTGACATAAACACTTAAACCCTTATTTCTCAAATATTTTGAAATTAAGTTTATTTGCGTACTTTTTCCAGCCCCATCAATTCCAGATAATGAAATTAGTTTTCCCATAATACGGTCAGTAATAATGTGTCAGTAACTATTAAATTTACAATTGGTTCATATAAACCTGCCCAATCTCTATATTTAATACTCTTATAAATTCCAGTAACAAGTGACGGTATAAATAGATTTGCATAAATAACCCAGATACCAAGTTTAAATATATCAAACGGATTCTTCCAATTAATCCAAGTGTACAGTCCATTTTTAACATGAGATCTATATACTTTCGTCAAATTGTACCTTCGTTTACGTAGTAATTCGGAAAAGGAAGTAACATGATGATGATAAAGTACTGCTTGTGGAACATATGCAAAGTCAGTCAGACCATTTAAAACCAAAATCTTTAAAAAGTCTAACTCAAAAAACATTTCATAAGCCCTTGTAAGGCTGGAAAGTTTTTGCCTACGATGCAAACATCGACCAGAAGGCGGTATTCGATCAGGAGAATACTTACATAAAAAGTAGTTATCGTATGTCTGAGAAATAGTAGATTCAACCGGCGGTGTCAGCCATTGATACAAACCGTCACGCTGAAGAGAATCAAAAGAGAGATAGCGCTCAATTGCCAGGGAACCTGACCCAGTACCCTCTTTGGTAAAACTAGCAATAATCGTGCTGTCATCCTCTAATGGTAAAACGAGTTTCTTAAAAAAATCTTTGCTTATTAGCTCTACATCCGCGTCCAAATACATGAAGTATTTTCCTTTCGCAGCCCTAAACCCGATCATTTTTCCGATTTCACCGTGCTTGAAACCGTTTTTTAGAATCTTTACCGGGTATCGCCTTACGATAGATAAAGTTCCATCTGTTGATTCGTCGTCTACAACGATAACCTCCAATTTTGTTTTCGGATAATCTTGAGAAAAGACAGAATCCAGGCAATTTTTGATATTTCTTTCCTCATTAATAGTTGGAATAACCAGCGATATTTTTGGCCAGGTCGTCATCTTTCAAGATCTCTCGTAAACAAAAGTCCTTTTGCAAAATTGTAGGCATAACTAAGATGCGATAAATAAATACAAAATGGCAAAATCAAAGCTACTTTCCAACCAGATACTTTCATCGCGTCAATAAATCCCAGAACATATAATAAGACCCCAAACCAAACAACTGGCAAAAATTGAAATGAAATTAGTGCAAGTAATATCGTCACTATTACCCCGAGCAATGGCATAAAATAGCTTATTCTCAGCGAGGTCTTGGGATATTTCTTTACAAAATAGCCTCTATGTAGACCAACATTTCCCACTTGAGCCAGGTACCCTTCAGGAAAATGCCGGCGATGGTGGTAAACTACTACCTCGGGATGATAAAGGATCTTTTTTCCAGAATTAATTAGTTTTATACACAACGCGGTGTCTTCTCCGCCATAAAATTTGTTGTTAAAACCCCCGACTGCAAGTAGTTCTGTTCTCTTGACCAATAAGTTATAGGCAGGATAATCATCTACCAAGCGTTGTGTTCCCTGGATAAAGCGATACGAATATGGACCCGTTCCCCAAAAAGTAGATAGTATAGTGCCAGTAATTTGTTGCCTGAAACTATCCAGGGGTGGTGTTAGGCCTGGTCCGCCGACTGCCGATATTTCAGGATGTTTGGAAAATACGGCCATCGCTTTCTTTAGCCAATCCCGTCTCGGATAAGAATCATCGTCTAAAAAGGCTATGTACTCCGCTTTGGATTTTATGATCCCAATATCTCTCTTTTCTGCAGGGCCAGTGCGCAATAAACCAGTTTCTAAAACTCGGATTATTGGATTATTAAAATTCAATTTCACTCCTTTGTCGACTCCAATTAGAATCTCGAAATTGGGATAATCCAACTGAAGAGAACGGGCAACCGATTCATAAAAATATGCCGTTTCTTTATAGAGTGCAATTATTATAGAAATCTTTGGAAATTTATTCATATTTTAGTTATTCGACTCGAATTGTTCAGTATAAGTGACCAATCATATTTTTTGCTAAGAACAATTGAAGATTTAACAAGTTTCTTATATGTTTGTGATCCATAATATTTAATAAAAAATTGACTTATCTGGTCGTCATGATCAAATAGTAATCCATTAACTCCGTGTTTAATTAATTCATTCATACTACTACCAGATCTGGCGATGGTTGGCGTTCCACTGGCGGCAGCTTCCAAAACTGTCAATCCGAAACCTTCTTTAAAAGATGGATGAATTAAAAAATGACACTTGGAATACAAGGTGTTACGCTGTTTATTAGAAATTTTTCCTAAGAATTCCACATTTCTCTGCAAACCATTTAAAGTTACATACTTTTTTAATTCCTCAATATAATTAGCGTCTCCGTCTCCAACCACAAAAAGCTTGAAGTTCGGGAAATTTGTCGATATAGATTTTGCTGCCGTTAATGCCGACTCGATACCCTTCATTCTTACCAATCTGGCAACAAATAGTGCCGAAGGAAAGGAGAATTTTTTAACAGGCGCAGGTTTTGAGATATCAATTCCCAGAGGAATAACTTTAATCTGTAAATTTTGGTTTATTTTCAGTATATCTTTTTTCGTACTTTCCGAGATTGCCCATATTTCACTATTTCGATAAAGTATATATACCAATTTTTCTAAAATCTTTCCTATCCAATTAATTGGAAAAGGATACATTTTATCCCAAATTGTACCAGCAACTTCACACACCCATAATACTTGACGACACCTGACATAAAGTGGAGAAAACAAGGGCAGACCATGAATAGTATCTATAACCATATTGATATTTTGATGTCTGACAATCCCCCAGCCAATCCAAATACTGTTTAATAAAAAAAGTGGGTAGGTGAGCAACATTGTCAGAGTGTTATAAAATTGTAATTCCGGTCCGACACGATGGATATTTATGCCTTTTAGATTCTCAATCACAGAAAGGTTCTCATACCTGCTACCTAACCAAAAAATTTTATGACCGTTTTTAGTCCAATGTAGGGCATATTTCAACATAACACTTTCTGCACCTCCGCTTTTTGGATTGTATGGGTCACGCCAAGATAGAATTAAGATGTTCATGAAGCTATTTTACTACTTCCCATATTACCGCATTGGCATTTTCGAATATTTTCCGGACACCAAGATCACCAGGCGACAGCGGCAATGTCTCAATATAGCTCTCGTATTTAGTCAAATAAACGTATCTGGCACTGGATTTTACGAGAGCCTCTCTGGCAATATCTTTGTCGGTCAAAAATACCTGTTCGTTGCGAACAACCTGTTTGGCCGAATATCGAGACACATAATCGCGTAAATTGGCATAGACCGCTGGGCGGGCTGATGAGTGATATTCACATTGCAAACACTCACGATCGGCAACCAATACCAAGCCTCTTGGTTTGGATTTTAAATAAATCAAGGCAATCTGTTCATCCGCCGAGATCAAATATCTCTCTTTTTTAAATTGCCCAAAGCCTTGGCCTTTGAACAATCTCAGCCAAAACCTGACAGATTTAAAAGCATGTAGAGTCTCAATCGACCAGTCAGTAAGTATCTGATCCTCAAGTTTTATAGTCTTTGTGAAGATACGGTAGCCTGAAGCAGTAGTTTTAACCCTAAAATAGGGACTATCATAAAGGACTTGGGGGATGGAAGTCTTGGGAAAATCGATATCAAAAAAATCTTCGTATGACCTGACTTGTGCCTGGCCAATATCCCAAACACTATCAGGATCTGACTTGCTGTCAAATACTGCGGGTAAATTGATATATAAAGTCCGCTCCCGGTTTGGCCGTTCGTAATACGGCTCGGTATAATCCATATATCGTCGGAGGTCTACTATTTTATCCCCGATTATTCCCAATCGATAGGTTCCAGTTTGATACCATTGGGCGTTTGTGTCGATAACTTTTCCATCCATTTTTTCAAACTTTTTACCAAAGTCATTCATTGTCATGACCGTCAGTTTTTTATCTTTTACTAATTGCAGCTGGGAACGAAATTGGTCACCGTACATTGAAGGCGGCAAATCTCCCTCAAGGCCGATAGTAATCTGGCCATTTGCTTTTGTAGCATAGACACCAATCAATTTTTCAAAAAAATCGATTTTTAATCCAGGCTGGGTAAAATAATCCTGGGTACTAAACAGGCTGTCAAAATAACCACGCCCTGGTTCTCTAGGTGCCCATTGCAGTCTAATTATTCCTTTTTCGTGTGGTAAACCACTGTGACGTATGGTTGACTGGAATGCTACAGACCAAGGTTGCCCCCAGAGAGAGTAATTGTCGGTCGAAAACTGATCCGAACATCCCAAATCTATAGATACACCATACTTCTGATTCACATAATTTAAGGAAAAACTGTCAGTCCACCAGGAACCAACAGCAGCCGGGTAATATCCGAAAATGGATTTGTACTTCGCAAATATGGCGTCCAGAAACATTATTCTTTCCTCTTGGGTATAACCAGACAACAAGACGGCATTGGCAAAATGCCAAGATCCGGTCTGGTGGTAATCTATACCCGCAGCCTTGGCCGAATTCGCAGTTACTTCTAAAAACAAACCTATTTCCTGCCGATCGTCAAATTTCTTTAATACTGCAACAATAGCTGGATCATTCAGCACATCGTAAGTTACAAGCCATGTAGCCGGGAAATCAAATCCCCTAACCACTGCATACTGAGCTTTGATGCTGGCTACAGGATCGGGATTGTAAGTAGAAATCCTCACCGGATTGACAATAGTAACAACTCCACTCGCTGCCTTAATCCTAACAGTTGCAAAATGCAAAAGTAATATACTAATTATAGTAAAAACTATTCTGCTCACAGTTTTTTAGAATTCAGATTTTAATCCAGTTTTTTCGATTACTATCGTCATAGTAGTGTAATATTCTTAACCTATAAATTATTGCAAGTGTGTCTTGAAAAGCCCGTAGTATATAGTTTAAACTTACTGAATGATTTAAAGCACCAAATGAGAATTTAAGTTTAATCGGGGCTTCGTAAATTCTGGTAAAGCCTAAATGATGTGCCACAGCGAGCATTTCCAAATCAAAAGCATAACCTTTTATAAGTAACCTAGGTAGAAGAGTTTTGATGACTTTACTTCGATAAAGTTTTAACCCCACTTGGGTATCACTAATATTTAGACCCGAAAAGACCCAGACAAATGTTTGATAAAGTCTACTGATGATCTTTCTATAATATGGATATTTAACCTGGGATGCCGGATGGCGTTTTGATCCTACAATTATATCTGCTTTATACCATTCCATATGTTCAAGAAGCATAGAGATACCATTCGGATCTACTTCCAAACCAGCGTCAATAAGGGCAATATAATCACCTCTGGCATGAGCCATACCATGTCTTACGGCATAACCCTTACCCATGTTTTTTGGGTAACTCACAACCTTGATGGCAGATGATTTTATTGAACGAGCCCGTTCTAAAGTCCGATCTGGACTTCCATCTACAACGCAAATAATTTCATAAGGCAGACGAATATGACGGAGAACATCTTCTAAATTGTGCAAATCAACAACTATGGTCTTTTCCTCTTTATAAGCCGGCATTACCACCGAAAGTAACGATTCTTTTTTAGATAGCTGTTTTGCGTGTGACATAAAAGCTGTATCCGCTTAAGATTAGTGCAAGTATACCAAAAACTACCATAATTACACCTACCACTTGTGACAGACTAGAATGCCAGACAACAATTAGCCCAATTTCTGCTATCAAGGCAAGCATTGGCAAAATGGCAGATTTGACTTTTCCAAGCGATAATAAAAAAGTAGAACAACTATTAGATATTGCATAGAATAACATTGCCAAACCCATCTGAGGCAAAAGACTGGCAGCCTCTAAATATTTATCGGTAAAAATCAGAGTAATAATTTGTTGTGGTATTAGTGAATAAATTGCCAATAGACCAACGCCCATCGCTAAAACGATTCCAAAAATGATTATTAGATCGCTCCTTGCCTTGTCGGGATTATGACTCTTTTTTGCAACTATGGGAACGAGTGCAGAACTCAAAGGGGATGAAGCGAAATATATAATTTTTCCTGTGGTTGCAAGTACAGCATATATTCCGGCTAAATAATAAGAAAAAAAGTGTTTGACGAGTAAAATATCTATCGAATACATTAGGGTGAACGACAATGAAAACAATAGACTACCTATACCTAAATTTCTGATCGACAATTTTCGGTTATCAAAGACAACGTCTGGAGCTGTCAACACTGGTTTTAACTGATAAAAGACGATAAAAAGTGCCAGACAGAAAGCCAGTATTGTACCTATTTGTCCAACCATATGTGATTGAGAAACAACGAACAATAGCCCTAAAGAAACAGCTAGACGAATAACCACCTCAAAGATTTGATTTACTACTAAGGGCACAAAATCCAGTAGGCCTTTTTGTAAGGATCGAAAAACAGTAAGAACAATTAACAAACAAATAATTAACCAAACTGATAATAACCCACCCAGGTCAGGTAATTTGAGAAAAATCTGAAGTGGGTAAGTTGCAGCCAAGAGTATGACAAAGACCAAAAGTAAGGGTTTGTTAAGCTTATAAAAAAGATATTTCGTAAAAGCTTTGCTTTGAGGGTAAATTTCATCCGGCTCAAAACCGGCAACCACTTTTGACACCAACAGATCTAAGGTTCCGGTTGGAATACTGGCTAGATAGAGCAGGCTCACAAGGGATGCCAGAATGCCATATTCTGTTGGCCCTAAATATCGAGCCATCAACAAATGGTAAAGAAAACTTCCAAAACTAACTACCAGACTACCGACAAAAAAAACCGATGTTCCTCTAAAAATCGTGTTAGAAAAAACAGTCAAAATTTTAGATCTCATAACAATTAAGCAATCCAATAACCCCTAGCAAACATTAACCATAAACCCAAAGACAAAAAGCTGCTAATCGTTATGATTATCCATCTCCAATTTGAGTGGTTTGCCAAAACTTTACCAAAATCTATAAAAAAGGGAAAAGTGACGAGAATATATCTAGGTAAAGATACGAAGTTTCCAGTAAGAGTCGGTATAAGATAAGAAATAATAGCAAAGATGGCATACGACTTTCGTTGTCTAAAAAAAGCATAAATACTATAAACCAAAAGCCCTAAACCAGTGATAAATTCCAATACGATATTAAAATAAATAATATTTCTAGGATCAACAGAAATTAACATTTTGTAATAACGCCAAAAAACTTGATAGAGTAATATTAATTTATCGCTTCTTCCCTGACCAAATAATTTTTGGATATGTATAAACGCTAAAGCGTCCCCTGTAGTTTGCCAAAGATAATACATATAGGTTAAGAGACCAAACGCAATCATCAATATGGGTAATGATTTTTTCAGTTTTTCAAACCAGCTCTCTTGAGATGAGATTTCAACCCAACGTTCGATCAGGAGTGCAGGTAATAGAACAATCCCCATCAATCGCGTATATGAAGCCAAAGCCCCACATACCCCAGCAAGCCACCATCTACCTGTGCGAGCAAAATAAAAGCTCATAACTATCAGCATCAAAAAAAGACTTTCCGTATACACCATACCGAAGAAAAAACTTGTAGGAAAAACCAACAGTCCAATAATTGTCCAAAATACAATCCTTTTATCTTTATGATCTAAGTAAATTAGTCTAACAAAGAAAATCATAGCCACTGCAAAACTGATTGAACTAATCATGATTCCTGCGTTAACATGAGGTGTAAATCTAGCAAAAAACGAAATCAGATTTGAATATAGCGGAAAAAAGGCTTCTTGAGTGTGACCATGTCCTCTGCGGGCAATGTTTAGATAGTGATTACCGTCAAAATTTGCTCTAGAGTAAATTAAAGGGTTGGTTGAATATACTTTTAGACCATCTCCTAAAAAGGTTTTTTGTAATGGTAGAATCTTTCCCAATCCCCACAAAACACTAGTTAATAGTATTTGCCAAACAATCAAAATAAATAACAATCTTTTTATTGACATAGCTTATTGTAAACCATTTGAATTTCCTTAAGAGTCTTACTCCACGAAAACTTTTTACTCTGAGAAATAACATCGTACTTGGAATTCATAGCTATTAAGATGGCTTCGGCCATTGCTTCAATATTATACGGATCGAAATATGTGGCAGTATTACCTGAAATTTCAGGTAAAGAATGAGTTTTAGAAACTGCGACTTGAATACCACATGCCATAGCTTCAAGTACTGGTATACCAAAACCTTCTGCAAACGATGGTTGGCAGTAAACGCTAGCTAAATTCAGGATATCGACCTTTTCTTCGTCACTTACATACCCCAAGCGAATTACATTGCTGAGATCTAAATCTTTTAAATGCTTAAGTTCGGGATGGTTGAGATCAAAGGTCTCAATCTCTTTTGCTTGACGGCCAATTATAACCAAAGGAAGACTATTGATCTTGCATGCAGCAATGAGACCTGGAATATTTTTATTCCAATTAACGTCGCCGATAAAAAGAACAAACTTTTTTGGTAAACCATATTTTCTTGTTACTTTCTTTGGCTTAAATTCATCACCCGCGGCTAAATAAATCAACTTGATCTTGTGGTGGGGGACTCTTAAGTGTTTATGTATAGCCTTGACTGAAGCGTACGAGTCAGTAATTACCTGTTCGACTCCACTTAGGGCCAACTTTTGAAGCTGAAGGTTGATCCAGCCCTTTATCCCAGGTTTATAAATTTCAGGATACTCCAAGGGTATGACATCGTGAATTGTAACCACAGTTTTACACTTTCTAAAAATTGGGAGAGTATGTCTAAACAAATCAAAGAATGGATAATGGACAACTTCAGGATCTTTATCTTGATATTCGATCATCGACACCAACCGTCTAGTGTACTCTCCCACCCCCCTGGTAGAATTTCCATCTTTTAGAGGTGTGCTGATTAATTTCACTCTAAGCATGTGTTTGCCAATATTTAATATATGCAATTCCATACCGAAGACCAGAGAACAAGGCAAAGACAAAACCAGGGAACCCATCGACATACCCTCGATGACGAACATAAATCCATACAAATTCTTTAAATGGCAAAATGACTAAATGGTTTAATGTCGAAATGATATTAATGGGCAATTTTATCTGGGCATATTGTTCCGCCATTAGTGAAGTATATTTATTGTTTCTGACCAAATAATTCTCAAAATCTGGAGTTCCATAATGAAGCATTGGATGCTTTAGGTAACCGACAGTACCCTCTACTACTGCTTGCTCATGAACATCTTTTGCAGGCAAATCACCTTTGCCGTTTCTATAAAGTCTCAGAGTGTAATCTGGATATTGACCACCCTTTTTCAAGAATCTGCCCAAAAAGTAGTTTGACCTTGGCATCCAATAGCCATCAGCTTCCCTTTTTATTGCTGATTTTATTTCCTCTACTAGTTTTTCTGTTAGACATTCATCTGCATCTAGTTGCAAAACCCATTCTCCCTTGGCTGCTTCAATGGCTATCTTTTTTTGTTCATGAAAGTGGGTTGGGTTATTATTAACCAAAATAATTCGAGCCTTGTATTTTTTTGCGATCTCAACTGTCTTGTCAGTAGATTTTCCATCGACGATGACTATCTCGTCTGCTAATCCCTTAACTGAATCCAAACATCTGGCAATGTTTCTCTCCTCATTGTATGTCGCCAAAACCACTGATATCTTTATCTTTTTCATACCTAGTTCTCTATTATTTTAAAGGCTGGGAGGCCGTTTGGGAAATTAATGGTTTTGATTACATTTACTCCTTTGGCTGGAATATCCTCAGGAGCAGCAATAATTAAAGCATTGTGAACGTCTTTGACTTTGTCCCAAGGAGTGTTTTCAAAATGAAACTTATCAAAATCTCGGACTGTTGAAAAGTTAAACTTGTCCCTGAAAGTTAATTTGTGATTGCCTTGGAAACTTTTGGGGTCATATTTTGAGTAAAATAAAAACATAATGTAGGGTTGATCATATTTATCGGTCACCCAAATCTTTTGGTATTTATCTTTGACCGAATCGGTGTATGCAACCAATTCTTT